>OHAU01000603.1_pt1 | contig 49416 bp, 58 predicted proteins | sample 1577181 | NCBI WGS metagenome assembly OHAU01 (sample SAMEA3541472, study PRJEB24748) | human gut metagenome | biome: human gut; feature: human-associated habitat; material: faeces | place: China | collected 2012 | reverse complement strand
CTGTAATAGTCATCTGTTCCATAGATGTACTCCTTTCATAGATATTTCACTATATGTTATATCTAAATTATATCTAATTTATAGCGAAATATCTATATTTTGAGGTGAATTGTGGATAGTAGATACAATCGTCATAACAGACGAAAATACAGTCTGAAAGCGCATATAGTCCTTGTAACCAAATACCGTAAGCAACTACTAATAGGCTCTATCGTTGATGATGTTAAACAAAAGATTTTCGATATAGCTGATACTCGTGGCTACGAAATTATTGCGATAGAAACTGACAAAGACCATATACATTTCTTATTAAGTTACGATACATCAGATAGAGTTTGCGGTTTAACAGGAAACAACATACCACTTATGGCAAAAGTATAGTTCGATCTTATCAAGACAGTATTGGAATGAAAAAATATCTTGGTCAGATGGTTATTTTGCTTGTAGCATTGGAGAAATGTCATCAGCAACTATACAAAAATATATTGAAAGTCAGGGATAATAGATAACGATTTATGAGGCTCCTCCCACCACCTATTGGCAGTGGGTTTCCGCCTATGATAAACGAAAGGATTTATTTATGAAAAATATATTATCTAAGCAAAACTTATTTTTCCTTTTTATAGGTGTAGTACCACTTACACATACAAGCCATTGATTATTAATATGATTACCTCTTATATTAATACCAAAATGTGGTTCCTTTGTGATATCAGATATTTCTACCAAGTTATCCATACGACCACATTTGAAATACTGCATTTCATTATTCTGTTGAAAATCATTAAAAATGGAGACTAAGTCTTCTTTTGTCGCAAACACCCTAAAGCTTTTTGCTGTCATAACATAATCACCTCTGATATTCATACATCATTCTTCTAAATTTTCAAAATATTCAAACACTTCTTTATATTTATTTCTTGATCCTTTTTTACTAAATCTATTTTTAATCACTAATTTCGCTTTGTTTAAATCATGATTGTTAAGATAAGCAGCTGTAATATATAAATATTGGTTATCATCCCATATGATTCGTTTGTCTTTGTTTTCATAAAGTAATAAATAATCCTTCTCACTCATTAAATCATTAAATAGCGGTATTGCGTTCTTTTCAAAAAAATCCAATAGTTGATCTTTTAGTGATTCATAATCATTAACATCCAACAACCAAAAGTTTCCTAAATTAAAATATATTTGTATTGGTTGTCTGATTGTAAATTGATCTAACCATTTAGATGGAATGAGATGACTTGCGTATTCTTTGGTAGTACCATTCACTGAAGGAATATAAATCTGCATATGAGGATATATATGTGCTAATGCACCTGGATGATATGAAGGGTTAGAGAAGAATACTATTTCTACTTTTTTGAGTTACACCGTCTAGTTTTCTAATATATGTAAGACTATTGCTTCTTCTGAGAAATCCATTTTCTACAAAATAGAAATCCAATTCAGATATAAGAGAAATAATGACTTGTTTAACGTCTTTTTGTAACATACTATTTAATTTTCCCCTTCTATTAATATTAAGAAACACCTATCAGATACGATAGGTGCTCGTCTAATGTTGTGTTATTATTTTTTTGAATCAGTATACAATCCATATCCTAAAAACAAAATACCAATGATCATTGCTAGGATGGCTTCTATTGATAGAAATGGTCCTACATATTCTAGACCATTTTTAAATAAAGAAGCATCTTGTGTAGCTAAATTACTCATGAACATAGCAGCTGATATGTATTTTGCAGAAACAAGAATTGCGGATATCAGACAGAAAATTACACCAACGCCTTTATTATTCATATTAGATCCTCGCTTTCTTTGACGACCTAATTATATCATAATGATAAATACAAGAATATAAGAATAAGTATTCTAATAAAAAATCCAGTTAATATTACAAGCATTTATGCACTGTGATATGCTTGCAAATAATCTTCAAAAATTCTATATCAAATACAATTTTTTCAAAATCAGGTACAGCTTGATATATAGCAAAATCACTTACATAAGCTGTGAGTGGTTCACAATTCATCTCTATCTCGTGAACAATTTACTAGAAAATTTAAAAGCAACAATCCTAGTTCTTTGCATTCTCTTCTAGTTCCAAAATATACTTATCAAAATCGGACATAAATAATCTGTCCTGAATGATACGATATTTTTCAAATTCAGTTTCGGCTTTTGCTTTAGCAATCTCTGCAGTTATTTTACCTGCATCCTGAAGAACATCTCTATCATCAGCCATGAGGAATAGATCTAAACGTTTTGACCAATCTTCCATTGTCATTGGAATATGACGCTCTGCACGATCCTCTGCCAAATCAAGATAAGCAGATACAATACGTTCTAGAGAACGCATTTCCTTTTTACTCAAATAATTCTTCGCAATGGTCACATCACTTTTTAGAATCTTACCTTCTGGTGCAGCAGCCCAAGTAGTTAATCCCATATGGGGCTTTTCTGCATCTGCTCGTTCATAAATCAACTCTGCTGCTGTATGTCCATGAATTGCATAATGCATCTTATTCTGAACCTTTGCAAAAAACTGCTTTGTTGTTGCTGCTGTTCGATCATAATCAAGAGATGTAGCATAGATGTCTGTTATCTTCTGATAGAATCTACGTTCAGATATACGAATTTCTCGAATCTGTTCAAGCAAACGGTCGAAATACTCTGCTGTAAGCACTGATCCACCGTTTTTTAGACGTTCATCATCCATGACCCAACCTTTGATTGTATAGTCCTTAACGATACCATTAGCCCATTTGCGAAACTGTACAGCTCTCTCGTTATTTACTTTGAATCCAACTGCAATAATCATTTGAAGATTATAGTGCTTTGTATTACGAGTGATTTTACGTGAACCTTCAGTTTGAACTATTAGAAAATTTCGAATAGTTGCGGACTCTTCTAATTCACTATCTGCATAAATCTTCTTAATATGAGCATTTATCGTTGGTAAACTAACGTCATATAATGTGGCCATCATCTTTTGTGTTAACCATATATTCTCATCTTCATAGCGCATTTCAATACTGTCCTGCTGATCACCTACAGAGGCAACATATGTTAAGTATTCTGCTGCACTAGAACGAATGGTTATTTTATCATTTTTCTTTTTCAAAATGATTCCTCCTTCTTTGGTGATTTAATTATATCATGCCGGTAAATACCAGAACATAACAATAAGTTTTCTAAACAAAAATATAATTAATATCCATCTACTATTATCTAAAATCAAACTCCTCAGATGGTATTTAATATATTAGCGATGAATTATTTGATTCTTCAAAGTTAACTAATTCTCTTCATTATCGTTTAGTAAAGATAATAGCAATAGCATAATCATGAACGTACTTTGATATGCTTGCAAATAATTTTCAAAAACTCTATATCAAATACAATCGTTTCTAAATCAGGTGCAGATTGATATATAGCAAAATCATTTACATATGCTGTGAGTGGATCACAATTCATCTCTATATCATAAATATCACTGAACTCAAAATGATAAATATCGTCATCTTGTAGCTTCAATACTGCTGATTGATCATTACATTCTAAACTGATGAACTTGCTATCATGAAACGAAAATTCATTTAAACATTCATGACCTTCTAGTAATTTAATCGCGTTATAATAATCTGAATCAGTTCTTATTTTGCTTTTTTCAACAATATATTTATAGTACTCATAACTTTTTCTAACATTTTCTATTTCTTTAGGATAAACACAATTAGGGTTCTCCTCCACTGCTAGAGTGTATTGTTCCACTGCAGGCTTATAATATTTATTCAACAATTCATAGTTAGAACTTTTTGCTTGCATTTCCCATCCCATCAACGAAAGAACTCTTGCATAGAACAGATGATTCTTTTCCTCTGCATTAAGAGCAGAATAATATGCTGTCCATAAATGATACATTCCTTTGTCTTCTTTACGTATCCAGCAATCTTTTTTCTTTGAATACACTAGACATTCTCTTGCTATTTTATAATTTTCTATAATCCTATCCCATAGTTCATTCATTAAATCACCTCTAAATTAGATTTTTTGCTTTCTATCTACTACAGAAACATATTGCTTAAAACCATTGCCCTGCTTAATGAATAGCTGCTGTATCTGCGGAGAAAAATAATGCCATTGGTTCATCTATATTCTGACTTAGCATACAATGCATAATTTTAAATGTAAACGTCATCTAAATACCATATTTTACTGCTGATACAACTCTATTATTTTTCTGCACTGATATTCTGTTATGTGAATGCAGATATCATAACAGTCAGGAATACCTCTATCTGATTTCTAATCCAATTATAGAACAGATTGAAAATCCATGTGGCCGGTTCATCTTCAAGAACGCCGTTTAATCGGTGCTTATGAAATTTAATTTTCACTTACCTGTGGTTTTTGGTGATTCAAATACAATTTTAGTATTAAACAAGTAGTTTAAAAAAGATTATAAAAAGATTGTAAACTTCCCATATTCCGTAGTATATTGTTAGACGGTAGTTTTAAATGTTAGTTCAATATAGAATGAACTGTTTAAAAATAAGATTATAGGAAAGAGGATAGAATGATGAACATAGGATTTGATAATGAAAAATATTTACAGATGCAGTCTGCTCATATTCGCGAACGCATTGCTCAATTTGACAACAAGCTCTACCTAGAGTTTGGTGGAAAATTATTTGATGATTTCCATGCATCTCGTGTACTTCCAGGTTTCCAGCCGGATTCTAAGATGCGTATGTTAATGCAGCTTAGCGACCAGGCCGAGATTGTGATTGTTATCAGTGCAGAAGATATCGAAAAGAATAAAGTACGTGGAGATCTTGGTATCACTTATGATGTAGATGTCCTTCGTTTGATGTCTATTTTTGAAGAACATGATCTGTTTGTAGGAAGTGTCGTTATTACAAAGTACAGCGGACAGCAGAGCGCTTCCTTATTTAAAAACAAATTAGAGAAGCTTGGCATTAAGGTATATCTTCATTATCCGATTGAAGGATACCCTTCTAATATTCCACATATTGTCAGTGATGAAGGTTATGGAAAGAATGAGTTTATCGAAACATCTCGTCCACTCATTGTTGTTACTGCACCTGGACCTGGAAGTGGTAAAATGGCAGTCTGTCTTTCTCAGCTCTACCATGAGCATAAAAGAGGCATCTGCGCTGGCTATGCTAAATTCGAAACATTCCCAATTTGGAATATCCCATTGAAGCACCCAGTTAACCTTGCATATGAAGCTGCAACTGCAGACCTTAACGATGTAAATATGATTGATCCTTTCCACTTAGAAGCTTATGGAAAAACAACAGTCAACTATAACCGTGATGTAGAGATCTTCCCAGTACTTAAAGCAATGTTCCAGCGTATTTATGGACAGAGTCCTTATAACTCTCCTACAGATATGGGGGTTAACATGGCCGGAAACTGTATTTGTGACGATGATGCATGTAAGGATGCTTCATGCCAGGAAATCATCCGTCGCTACTATGATGCAAGAAGACGTGCTCTTGCAGGTAAATGTTCTGAGGAAGAAGTATATAAAATTGAGATGCTTATGAACCAGTCGGGTATTACTGTCCACGATCGTCCGGTTGTTGACGTTGCTCTTTCTCGTGCAAAAGAAACAGAAGCTCCTGCTGCTGCATTAGAGCTTGCAGATGGTCGCATGATCACAGGTAAGACTACAGACCTCCTTGGTCCTTGTGCAGCACTCCTTTTAAATGCACTCAAAGAGCTTGCTGGTATTCCACATAGTCAGCCAGTCATCTCACCTGCAGCAATTGAACCAATCCAGACTTTAAAAACACAGTATCTTGGAAGCAAAAACCCACGTTTACATATGGACGAAGTGCTTATTGCATTGTCTGTTAGCGCAGCTTCTGATCCAAATGCTCAAAAAGCACTTGAACAGCTTCCTAATCTAAAAGGATGTCAGGCTCATACATCGGTTATGGTCAGTGATGTAGATAGAAAACTATTTATGAAGCTTTCTATCCAAGCAACTTTTGAAGCAAAGTATGAAAATAATTCTGTGATTTATTCCAAAAAAGCTATATAATCCCTAAGTGATTTTTAATCTTGAAGGAAGGTATCAAAAGAGACTTATCACAAAAATGATAAGTCTCTTTTGATTTGCTTCTCATACCCATTCAATCCTACTACCCTTCCCAGTCTTTTTCACAATAAGTTTTGTGTTTTTGGTTCACGAACTTGAGAAATGATTCATATTATTTGTAAGATCTTTTTATGCTATTATATGTAAAAAAGGAAAGAGAAAAAAGCGTTTGTGAAGGATAAAATTAAAATGTTGGTCGATGTTGAAAGATAAGTATTAAAAAACAAAAGCACCTCATCACTGAAATTCAATTCAGTGATGAGGTGTCTTAGGTTCATTCAACAATCGTCTTATAATAATTACCGAAATCAGCCAATGCATCAATAATCGGCATCATCTCTTTTCCAATGTCTGTCAGTCCATAATCAACTCTTGGTGGATTCTCATGATAATCATTTCTATACACAAGGCCATCATCTATCATCTGGCCTCAGACTATCAGTTAATACTTTTTGAGAAATCCCATCTAAATCTCTTTGAAGTTCATTGAATCTCCATGAACAACTTTTTAAATTTCTTATGAACTATAGTTTCCATTTACCACCAATTAAAAACACTGATGTTGCGACAGGACATGCGGGAAGCTCCTTTTTTGTCTTCATATGCAGTCACCTCATTTCAAAAATATTATAATATATTCATTGGACTTAACACATCCGGCGGTGACGATATAGAACTTTACAAAGAAGGAGATTACACCGAAGGGCTTATGCCAGAGTATTTGAGGAAATTATTACAGCTTGGCAAATTGCCCAATTCGCAATTGGACATTCTTTGCAATCTTTCCCTGCTTTCTTTGTTAGCCCATACACATTCCTACTCTCGTATAATTCTTCTTATCTGTTTTGCTGCGATAATCACTCTGTCAGTCTTTTATAAATCAACTTCTGCTACTAGTGAAATTCCTGTAACATGTTAGGCGAGATACGGTTTTCGTGTTACGAAAAACCATCTCGTTAATCTTGGCTCCCCCTAATACCCTGCTGGTACACACCTGCGGTGTGGTATATATAATTGCATGAAAAAAGCAGACACATAGAATTTCCACATATCTGCTTCTTTCATTGCGTGTATTCAGTTTTATATAATTGCAACTATATACTTTTATAGTAATCCTTATGGATTAAGCCATTACTCCATATCCATATTACTTAGCTGCTTGGTCTGATCTCTCCTGCTATAAATAACTGCTGTTACCTGAACTCTGTTATTTTCATCATCAATCCAATAATAAATCAGGAAGTTTTTAACTACAATCTTGCGTACTCCCTCAGTCCTCCATGGCTCTTCATCAATCAAGGCATGTTTTTTCGGAAAACTCGACAACTTAGTAATCTCTGCTTTCATCTTGTCAAGTAGATTATCTGCTGCATCCAGTGCCATTAGATCATTTGAAATATAATGTACTATCTCTTTTATCTGCTCTAATGCCTGCCTTGTTACCCTTACTTCATATTCGTTCATGCACTATATCTTCGACTTTAATTGACTAAAAGCCTCATCAACAGATACAGAATCGTTCTTTTTTGCCTGTGCAAGCCCGGTCTGCATCATCGTATCAAATTCAGCTTGTGTTATAGAATCTCTTGTAACAAGTTTATCCGGAATATCAAGTGAAAATGGTACTCCATCACGCATAATAACCTGTCTGTAAGTCATATCTATGAATACAGATACAGGAATTCCAAGTCTGTCAAGAATTGCCTCTGCTTGCTCTTTTATATTCGGTTGAATTCGCGCTGTTACATTTGCAGTTTTTGTTGCCATAGTATGCACCTCCTGTTTCTTATAGTGTACCACCATGTATTGCTTCTTACAACACAAATACTTTTAATTGCTACCGTCACTTTTTAATGGCAATTATGATTGCTGACATCACTCTATTGCGCCATTTTATGGTGTTACCGTTGCTTTTTGGCGATATATTTTCCCATTAAGCATGTGATATTTTCCTAAACTGCATTCTATGCCGTCGGATTCTGCCATCAATCTTTTCCTTCCAATTCAATGCGCTCTGTGCAATAACGTCATCACAAAATCATCATCCCACATCAGCATTATCATCTGTATCTGCCTGCTGTTGTATGCTCAATATTGCACTTTTGTTAGCCAGCATGCTGCCAACCATTCTTAATATACTCATTGATCGTACGAACCACCACATCATGCTTCTTCTTCCATTTTCTATGCATAGCTCTTTAAAATTGGATTAACTAAAATTACTGCAAAAATCAATATAAAAATGGCAGTACTGATCATAGTGACCGATACTGCCATTATGCTTTATTGATTCAATTCTGCTACCATTCTTTTAAGGATTTCATCAACCTAACTGGCGCGTTGTCTGTGCTCGAAGGAGCCATTACTAAAACGATCTTCTCTTAGAATCGCAGTAAGCAATGCAGTACATAATTCATAATCTGCATTTGCCACACGCTGTAATTCCTCATTACAATTGATTGGTTTTGTTGTCATGTAATCCGCGTAGTTACCCTTAAGGTCACCCAGATCTTCAAGCAAACTATAATAAGTTCTTTCTCTTCCTGGATGATCAATGACAGCCTGAATTTTTTAAATTTTTTTGTTTGTCATTGTTTCTCCTCTATATCGTTTTCTTAATACCATCAAAATGCGCTGTTACAATTTCATCTAACTGCTTAGCAATCTCATCAAATGGTTTATTCAAGTCTAACGTTTTAACGCTAATCTGATTACCATGCATTTGATAAACATTATCCGGTTGAATCAAAGCATCTGCTCTTGCATACAGCAGCATTCCGGAAACCTTGTTATCCTCATCTCCAAATTGATATTCACGATTTTTTACATAAGTAAATATCTGATACAGATTATTTGAATGTAAAGTATGTTTATCAAAGTGAACCTGTGTTGTATTAGTATAATACTTGGCATCAATAATCAATACTGTATTTTCTTTTTGAAGGTGAATATCGCTCTGCATTACTGGAAGCATATCTCCAATGCCATCATCTAAAGACCACGGTATCTGCGAAGCACTGACGGTTAAATTCGGATAATGCTTTTTATAATATTCAAGAATGAACTTCTCATACAAACGGCACATTCTTTGCTCATCAAGAAAATCCATCAGTTTCGTTGTTCCATCTATGTTTGTCTGTAGAAGACCATTCACTACCAAATAGCATATCGAAATTAGCATCTGGTAGGACTGATTGTTTCTGTTATACTGCAGATTCCAGTTTACAGAGTACAAATCAATCGGTGTTACATCCGCAAAGAATACCATTAGCTTACGGAGTTCCTTTTTTTTATTTTTTGCAATATCTGCTTTAAGAAGAAGCTCCACAGTTGATTTGATGATTCGATTCATCGTACTATTTACAGAAAAATCGTCATAGGTACAAATCAATTTTTTTCTAATCATACTCTGCGTCTTTATAGATTCAGCAATATTAATTTTGCCACGGAGTGATGATAATTCCTCCGTCTGGGATATATACTCTTTTCCCAGTCCTCGCTTCAGCTGGACAGCGATACCTTTTGCCAATATTGCTGCCATCAGCTCTGCAGTATTATTAAATTCTTCAGTAGCTATTCTTTTGTACCCCTGTTCATTCAGAACTTTGAAGGCATATGACAGCATATAATAGACATTTTGAACCGGTATCACTTAATCGCACTCCTTAAATTGCTGCTCCAATCTTTCACCTTTGTTGGCTCATCAAACCAATATTCCTTCAAAAGCGGAATCAGCTCATACTCAACAATTCCAGACAATACTTGGTTATCAATCGTGTCCGGTGACAGATTGCAGAAATAGCTATGTCCTATACAGAAGCCATCGCCTAATGATTCATCATTAGATATCACATTATTCAGGCTCTCCACACAGGCAATCAGTTTATCAAATTTCTCATTTTCTAAGCTCATTCTATATTCTCTGAATCCGTCTGTTGTAAAGCCCGGCTTGATTTCAAAGAATGCAAATCTTCTTCTGAGCGCATAATCCAACATAGCCAAGCTACGGTCAGCTGTATTCATCATGCCAATGATATAAATATTCTTAGGTACAGAGAACTTCTCATCAGAATATAGAAGTTGTAACGAAACGCCTCTTTTGTCATTTTCAATAAGCATAAACAGCTCACCGAATATTTTACTTAAGTTACCTCTGTTGATTTCATCAATGATAAAGAAGTAATCATTATCTTCATCGATTTCAGCCTTCTTACAGAAGTTATAGAAATCGCCTCGTTTCAGTTCAAATCCATCTGTCGAAGGTCTAAATCCCATGATGAAGTCTTCATACGAATAGCTCTGATGGAACTGAACCATCATAACTCTTTCTACATCTTTTACTCCCATCATAGAAAATGCGAGTCTCTTGGCGGCAAAAGTCTTACCAACACCGGGAGCACCCTGAAGGATAATGTTTTTCTTTATACGAAGAATGCCAGCCAGCTTATCGTACTCTTCCTCTGGCATGAAGACCTCTGACAAAAAATCGTTTTTTGTATATACCGGGTAAGACTTCTCAACTTCTTCAACATCTTCTTCAGACTCATCCTCAAATAAAGCATTGAGTTTTTCGACATAATCTGTATAGGAAGTAATATCAGTGAGGGTTTTCATGACTGCCTGTCCCGGATGAGGCCATTCTCCTTTATGGGTCCAATTTACCTGACGAGTATTCTTGTATTCGTCGGAGCGCTCTCCATCAAATTCATAATCAGATGTAACAACACCTCGGCCCACCAGTTGATGCATACCTTTCTTTACAAAGATTACATCTCCAACCTTCATTTCATTCGCAAACTGCCATGTAGCATGCGCAGCGTTTTTATAGGAAAGTTTTTCATCGAAGGTTTCCTTCATTTTTATCTTCATTGCATCCTTTGAATCAAACTCTCGGAGGTCACCAATCTCGCCCCAGCCAATTGCCATAATACCTGCATTATAGAATTCGTCCCACATACATGAGCCTTCACCGGGGGCATAAATCCAATAGTGGACCGTATCAACATCATCCGCAAGTGTATCACTTACCTTTGTTGCAGCTTTCTTTTCTGCAGCTTTCTCCTGATTAACCTGTTCCGAATATTCCCAAGCATCGAAGGACAACTCTTTAAAATCTTTCAATTCACTCTCTGAGCTCTGTAAATAGCTGCGCAAAGACTCTACTATTTGGAAATACTTAGATGAAGGAATCTTAGCTTCAATCTCTGGTAACCCACTGACAATATCAGCTGGAACCTTTCCGGATTCATAAATATACCATTCATTTCGACTATCCAAGTTCAGAAATGAATTTGGTGAAATCCAGTACAACGCCATTGTAATCTTGCTATTTCCGTTACCTTTTTTATTGATAGCCAAATCAAAATAGTGTGCAACTTTCTCTTTACGGTCAGCAGTAGGTTCCTGCGCATAAGCCAAAGCGGAGGCAAACAGCTCCCACAGCTCATCAATGTCACTTTTTCCACGTTCATCAATAAAATAATAGAACGTAGCATTCTGAGGATTGAGCACTGGCAGGCTATCAAACGATGTAGGCACTGCAGTTTTAACATCAAATAGTTCAGCAATTGCTGTTAAAATCTTGATGCGATTGTCATCCTTCAGTTTCTTGTTGAAGAGGCCAAACACAGTAAAAGGGTCAATGTCAATGAGATTATTATCCTTTTCCAAAGTAGGCATATTCATACCAGTCATAGTATAAATAGCCTTCACCTTTTCTACGAGTTCATCTCTTCTGTCTTTATAATCTAAAAGTTTTGAAGCGAATTCCTTATAAAAATCCACCCAATCAAATTGATTTTGTTCGTTCATTTACTTCTCCTCCAGATATAAATCGGGTGTATTATACCAAGCTAATTCTGCGTCTGCTTTTACGCCCTTATTTGAACACTCAAGTAAAGATTTCTTAAGTTTTATTCCACCCTCGGTATGGTAGACATATTCTTGTTTATGCTGAAGAATGTATAATGCCGCTTCTCTTGAAAAACCGTATTTTTGAATTGCGATAGACCGTTTATTTGTAGAACCATACTCTACAAATTCATACCAATCATTTTGAGCCGGTTTCCCCTTTATTTCTTTGTAAGCATTCGATATCTTCAAAAAGTAATTCGACAGTTTAAACAGAATAATTTTATCAATTACAGAAAGCACCTCTGAAATGATTATATTATTGTGCTCAGCACCCTCTTTATAATCGACTTTCTTCCCATCAATGAACATTGCTTCATGTGGATTGTTCTTTTTAAATCTGATGGCTTCAGAAATAATCTGCTGTAATCCATGGCCAGACACCCACTGTCCAAGAATCACTCGATAATACGATAATTAAGTATATCTGTTTGGGTCGTTTGCCGGTGCACCAAGAGTATAAGAATCATACGACTTCCACTTAAAAATATTAGCTATCCGCAACAAAAACTTCCACAGTTCATCAGCATTATCTTTTGATAGGGAGTCTTGTTATTTTTGCTTGATCAATGACATCCGATATAGGAATAATATATCTTTGAATAAATAGATATCGTTAATCCTCAACTTTCTTAAGAATTGATACAGGTACATCGTAGATAACACCTATCGTATCACCATCATCATCAAAGATTTCTAAATAACATATTTTATTATCATATAACTCTATAATAACCCCGACCGTACCGGCATCAAACTCCGCAAACTTTTCTGTCAATTTCACTGTATCATATAATTTCATATTATTTTTTCTCCTTTTTTCCTGGATAAACAGTAAGAATCCTATATTTTTCCTTACCATCATCTTTTTGTATTGACGCTATTATATTTGCGTACTCATATTTTCCATTAACACCCTTTATTTTTTCTCGAAACTCACATACAATTCCGTATTGTGTTCTAGTGACTTTTGAAGGAATCTTTTTATTGATTGCTTCTGCTAAATTATCATAGAATTCCTTTGAATTACTTTTTGAATACCCCAATGTTTCAATAAAAAACTTTGCTTTCGTTCCACCCCTAGGATGAGCTGTGTTAAGGATATACGTCTCAATTTTTCTTTTACTTAGATCATAGCTAAAATCTGACTTATTAAACTCAGTCGATGCGATTTTATTTATAAGCTCTAACTCTCTTGATTTTACAGCAAGCTCTGTGTTCTCTATTGTCATTTGAGATGAACCGCTTGTTCCATGAGCTAATCCGGAATTTCCATGATTCATGCAGCATCCCCCTTTCTTCTAAGAACGATATTTCTTTCTTTGAGTGAGTTGGACGGAATAATCAATTCTATTCCTTTGTCTGTTGCATATGATAATACACTTCTAGTTTCATCTTCATTTCCGCACACATCATACAAAATTATCGTCTTTAAATTGAGGTTATCCACAATAAGTTTAATGTTCTCCCTAAGCCTATTTCTTTCGGTGGGATCTTGAATATGCCCCTTTGTGCTAATGGCAATCACAGAAGATTCTTCTAAACCGGACAAAGCTTTTTCAGCTGTTTTACTATCTGAAAACGAAATATTCGGAATAGCTATTGCCCCAATTTCCACGATAAACCAAATTGCTACTATTCTGGCTCTGAAAATACGATGAATATTTTCTACATTATGTATGTCTCCAAGAATTGAATAGTCTGGGGTAATAATGTACTTTACGCCCTTAAATCGCTCCTTGAAATATTCTAGTCGTACTTTATCATCAAAATAGATTGCCCAAAACAATCCATCCTTTCCATCAAATACACTATCGAACTGATAAAAACTGATGGCTGTTCTTTCTGTCTTATGATAATCTTTGACATTACTATATAGAGCAATATAGTCAGGATATGTATCTATATTGCAATAAAGAGCAGGCATGTCAAATTCACCACAAGAAACTGTCTTGTTTGCATATTTTAAATAATGCAAGTTTAGTAGCTTCATTAAATTTTGATTTTGTTTCAAATTAAGTCCTTTCCGGCCTAATCTAGTAGGCCTAATATGAAATTTTTTTGGCTTTTTGTTAAGTCTGCCAGTTGTAAGCCTGGAAAGGATATGCTATTATGATATTGGAATTTATGGGCATAATAGCATGTCCTAACCTGCACTTTGTTACTGCGCCAACAGTTACAGAGTGCTTTTCTTTTTTACTACAATCAATATTCATCACCCCTTTCAATAATTTTGTCTTGTCTTTGCAAAACCTTTAGATACACCATATATATTCATTATATCTTTAACCGACATATTCGCTGTATCCTCATAAGGCATCATTATTTCACCAGCGAGAGCCTTAGCCTGCCACTCCATACTCTCATATGGCTTAATTTCACGATTTTTGAATTGTCTATTAAAAATAGGTGTAAATCCCATTTTATACAAAAATACATGTGCCATTTCATGACAGATGTGGCCTCGGTATGCTCCGATACTTTTTTTATATGCTCCTTGATATATTGATTCCTTGATTTCAATAGTAAAATCTCCATCTTCATTTGGAAAGCATCTAGCAGGAATATTCATAGGCAACTCTTTGTCCTGCACAATCTTAACTACTGTTCCAGGAAATACATCTGGAATTCTCTCCAACGCCTCCAAAACAGGGAATGCTTGAGTATGATTAACTCCAAACATTTTTCTAAACAAAACAGATAATAATCTTAATTCTTCTCTGTTCGTAGGTTTTGTTAAATAATCCAAATTATTTACTATTCCTTTCTAGTATTTCCATAATACTTCTAGCTGTTTCATCATCCATATCTTCAAATGACCTAGCAAATTGAAGTGCTGCAATTCTTTTTTCACCAGATGTGTTTATTAAATTCAGTTTCATCTGTGTTTTTGATTCCTCTACTGCATTGTTTAATTCTTCAATCTCTGATGAGTTTAGATTATAGTGTTCTATAATCTTAGGTATCCAGGCTGATGGAACATTCTTCTTTCCATTTTCAACAGCAGACATAAATGGTAATGATGTATCAAGAACATTAGCTAAATCGCCCATAACTTCATGATACTTTATTCTGAGTATCCTTATGTACTCTCCATACTTTGTGTAGCTCATAGTTGTCTCTCCTTTCTTTACACATTAATGCTATCACAAAGTTACTCTGTTATCAATAATATATTTACTCTATTTTAGGTTAACTTGCAATTAAAAAAAAGACGTTCTATATCATCTAGCAAAGCGTCTCTTTCTAACTATATTATCTGATTTTCTCCTACAGCAGTTTCACCCACACACCCCTACTACAGATTTTACAATTCTCTGACGAAAAAATCACTGACAGCAGTTTCATACAGTCAATTCGTTTTAGTAATCTATCTGTACGGAAACTTATCCAAGACCGCATATTAAGAAATACCCAGAAATAAAGGCTTTCCGGGCATCTTACTTTATTTCTTTGACATCAATACTATCGTCTCAATATGGCTCGTAAATGGAAACATATCATAAGGATATACATCCTTAAAATCATATCCTAGCTTTCTAAATAATTTTAAATCTCTTACCTGTGTATGAGGATCACAAGAAACATAAACTATTTCCTGTGGCTTTAAAGAAACAGCTGCTTTAATAAACGTTTCCGTAGAACCACTTCTTGGTGGATCCATAATAATGACATCTACATCTACTTTCTGTTTTGCTGCTTCTACCATGAATTCAGTCGCATCCCCCTGAATAAACTTGATATTTTCAACCTTATTAAAAGTTTTATTCAGTTTCGCATCCTTCACGGCATCCTTATTAAGTTCTACCCCAATAACCTGTTTCGCATTCTTGCTCGCAATAAGACCTATTGTCCCAATACCACAATATGTATCCATGATTTTAGGATCTTTAACTGTAATAAGAGATAAAGCTTTACTATATAATGCTTCGCACTGATCATGGTTAATCTGATAGAAAGAACGTGGAGAAATCTTAAAAGTCATTCCACATAGTTCATCTACAATAAACCCTTTTCCAAAAAGAACCTTTTCCTGTTCTCCTAACACAATACTTGTCTGCCTCTTATTTGTATTTAAGACAATACTCTTAATAGAAGGAAAAGCTTTTACAAGCTGATTACAGAAGTTCTTAGAACCTTTAAAGATAGCTTCATTAGATACAATGACAACTAATGTCTGATTTGTCTTAACTGCACGTCTAATAAGAATATGTCTAATTTCCCCTCTTCTTCTTTGTGGATCATAGATAGAAACTCTATACTTTCTAAATAATACAGCTATTTTACTAATAATTGCATCTGTTTCCTGATCATGAATAAGACATGATTTATAAGAGATAATACGATGAGAATTTTCTTCATATAAGCCATAGTTATATGTCTTATCAAAGGCAATAATTGTCTTATTACGATAGTAATAAGGATCTTCCATACCAGAGACTGGATGTACATTGACCTTTAAATCCTTAAAGATCTTCTGACATTCTTCATTCTTATATTCTAAAGACTTAACATATCCTTGATTAATAAACTGACAGCTTCCACATTTTTTCGCTATATCACATTTCATTATAATTCTCCTAGCCAGTTCTTTAGGAAGTCATGGACTTCATAAAGTGTTTTGATTTCTAATCTTTCCTTTGGTGTATGAATATCAATACAGTTTGGTCCCATAGTCACAATATCCATATCTGGAAATATTCGACTCAAATAACCTGTTTCTAATCCACCATGAGTCGGTACTTCTTTGAGTTCTTTATCATATGCTTTTTTATAAGCTTCCTTGTAAGACTTACGTAACTGAGAATCAGGATCATAGCTCCAACCATAATATTCATCTGATGGTGTCACACTTAAACCAAATAAAGAAGCCAATGTTTCTACTTCATTTACAAGTAGTTTAAGATTGATTTCATTCTCACTACGTAATAATAGAATGAGCTCTACAGCCTTTTCTGTTGTTTCTATAATTCCCAAATTCAAAGAAAGAACTGGAAAATGATTGAAGTAATAAGAATACTTTTCTACACCATATGGACATAACGCAAGGAAATGAATAAGTGCATCACTATCTAAGATTACATGACCACTCTGTTCTTCTTCTAATGTATAATCTAAAGGTTCTAATGGATAAAGAGCCTTCTGTTCTTCCATTCTTTCATGAATAAAAGCCTTCAATTCTTCTTTATTGCTTGCAGACTGGAAAGTAAATAAACCATCTCTACAGATTGCATTGGCCTTCTGTCCTGCATTAAGTGAAGAGAAACGAATATCAAAGCCATTATCTAAACATGCTTTTAGTACAAGTCCTGCAATCTTAATTGCATTCCCTCTACCTTCTTTAATCGCATCACCAGAATGACCACCTAATAACCCTTTTACATAGAATTTATATCCCTGATCATGAGATTCTACAAATGTCGCATTCTTTCTAATAGTTAACTGAACGCCACCTGCAGAAGAAACATTTGTTTCTCCTACTACATCACCATCTAAAGAAATCATCTTGCGAGCATGAATCCAATTCTTATCTACATGAGTAATACCATCCATAGTTGTTTCTTCCTGAACAGTAAATAAGCATTCTAAACGAGGATGTTTAAAGCTGTTATCACTTAATAAAGCAAGCATGATAGCCACTGCCACACCATCATCTGCTCCTAAAGTTGTTTTTGTTGCATGTAAATAACCATCTTCTTCATAGATTTCTAAAGGATCAGTGAAGAAGTCATGGTTACTATCTACATCTTTTTCAGCTACCATATCCATATGACCCTGTAATAAAATAGGTGCATGATCATCATATCCAGGACTTGCTTCCTTATAAATAATAATGTCCCCTATTTCATTTCTTGCATAATCAAGTTCATGATTCTGTGCAAATTCTTCTATATAATTGCCTAGTAATTCTTCATGTCCTGAAGGATGAGGAATACTACAAATAGTTTTAAAATAGTCTAATACATCTTTTATCATAGCTAACTCCTTTATTTTGTAATAATATCTGTAATACCTGGATTCATAGATAATTCTATTCTTTGTACGTGAGGATGACTGCGATATCTTTTTCTCACCATCTGAGCTAAAATCTGTCCTTGATTATATCCATGGATAATTCTTAAAGTCAATGCATCAGGTTTCTTTAAAGCCGCATCTATCATCTTACGTGCTTCCTGCTGAGTATAGCCATGTATATCTATTTCTTTGATATATTGCATAAACTCCTCCTTGTGATGTCTTTTAAATGATTAATTTCTTCTTGAGTGAGTATTCTATATGTACCACTTTCTAAATCACCTAATGAGATATCTCCATACGTAATGCGATGAAGTGATGTAATCTTATTATTAAGAGAAAGGAACATCTTCTTTATTTCATGATAACGTCCTTCTTCTAAAGTGATGATACCTTCATATTCACTTGTCATTTCTACTATTGCAGGTAAACATTTTACATCTCCATCAATAGTAATACCTTCTTTAAAAGGTGTAATATCCTTTAAAGGCTTTAAACAAGTAAAGGCATATGTTCTAGGTATATGAAATTCAGGAAGAGTGAGTCTTTTTCTTAATTTCAAATCATTAGTCAAAATGACTAGACCCGTTGTATCACGGTCTAATCTGCCTACGTAATGAAGGTTATCATCTGGAAGTAAAGTGATAAGACAGGGATCATGAGGATCCTTATTGGCACATACATAGCCTGATGGCTTATGAATGATATAGTATTTCAAGGGATGAGGATCAAGAATCTTAGAATCATAAATAACTGTTTCATCAGTTATATCTATATCTTCATCAACTATTTTATTGTTGACTTGTATCAGTCCCTTTTTAATAGCCTTCTTTGCCTGTTTCTTACTTCCACATTTATTTAATACAAATATGTCTATCAGTCTCATTAATGAGTATTCCTTCCACGAGAACAGTCATTCGAACGATTATCAGTACTATTGACTACAATCACCTTGACTTTATCTCCTCTCTTATATGAAGGATCTTTTTCTAAAATATCGCGTAAAGCAGTTAATCTCTTATTGCCATCTACACATAAATAGCCACAACCTGTTTCTTTTACCTTAATAGGAAAAGAAAAGCCTATTCTAATAATAGAATGATAGAGATGATCTGTATATTCTGATGGAATAAAGTGAATGTCACTTAATGGTAGTTCTTTAATACGCATAAAATATACCTCCTTTTTCTACATTATAAACAAAATAAAACATAATACAAAATTATTTCTAAAGATTATTACAACTATGATATAATATTCCAAAAGGAGCGTGAATATAATGGGTTTGTTACTTAGTAGAATATTGACTTATTTAAATGGTGCGATGCAGAATGATTACTATTATAAAATATGCAATTTCATTATCTTTAACTATCTAGATATATTTGAGATGTCAGAAGAAGAATTCTTAAATAAGGGTGCTTTTAGAAAAGAAGAACTTTATAGTTTCTTATTAACATTTGGATTCTCTACTTATGAGGATTTCCGTTTTAAATTAGAAGCTGATCATCAGCTACGTTTAAATCAGATTCGTGTCAGATTATTTGGAGAAACACCTCAGAAATTCTTAGCGAAGATGGATAAGGCAATGGATGAAGAAGTACTTGCGGACACAATTACTTCCATCTGTGAACATTTTTATAAAGCAAAACGTATCATTATCTTTGGTGGTTTATATCCTTGTTCTATTGCGGTAGAGTTACAGACAGATATGATTTCTTTTGGACGTCCATTTATTCATTATCATAAGTATGATCCTATTCAATTTAATGAAGATGATGTTGTCATCTTTGTGAGTGCTACAGGACGTAGTCTAGAAGAAATGAAGAAATATGATAATTGTAGCTTTGAAAAGGCATATTCATTACTCATCACGCAGAACCGTAAATATACACAGTCATGTTTTAATGGAAATACAACAGTGATTTATGTACCAGGTAAGTTTGATTCAATTGATTTTAACTACCAGATCATGTCAATCTGTGACTTAATCAGATTACGTTATTTCCAGCAATACTACCTCTAAGCAGACTTCAGTCTGCTTTTTTTATGCATTATAAAAGACAAGGATCATCCTTGTCTAGTGAAGAAGAACGCGGTCATTCGCTTCTCTTGTTTCAGTAAATTTTCTTACAAGTTCTTCGACAGTCATTTTCTTTTTTGTTTCTTCATCAATATCCGCAATGATTTTTCCATCCTTCATCATCAGGATTCTATTACCATATTTAAGAGCATCTTCCATATCATGAGTGATCATCATGGTTGTAATATGATGTTCTTTCGCAATTCTTTCAGATAATTTCATCACTTTGATAGATGTCGCAGGATCAAGTGCAGCAGTATGTTCATCTAATAAGAGTAATTGTGGTTTAACTAAAGTTGCCATTAATAGTGTGAGAGCTTGTCTTTGTCCTCCAGATAAAGTGCCCACCTTAGTTGTCAAACGGTCTTCTAAACCAATATCTAAGTCCTTTAATGCATTTACAAAGACATCATGGTGTTTATGAGTAAATGGTGTAAGTGAGAAATGTTTTCCTCTTTGATAAGCTAAAGATAAGTTTTCTTCAATTGTCATTGAAGGAGCTGTCCCTCTTAGAGGATCCTGGAATAAGCGACCAATGGTACGGCTTCTCACATATTCCTTTTCATGAGTGATATCTTTATCATCTAAGACAATAGTCCCTTCTTTTGTTTCTACAGCACCAGAGATAGCACCAAATAATGTAGACTTCCCTGCACCGTTAGATCCTATAATAGTCACAAAATCTCCTGGCTCAAGATGAAGAGATAAATGATCAATGGCTTTCTTTTCATTGACAGTCCCTTCATTAAATACAACTGTTAAATCTTTTATATTAAGCATGTTTCTTGAACCTCCTCTTGAGTGTTGCAGAAGAAATTGCAATCACAACAATAAATGCTGATAGGATCTTTAAGTCTCCTGAAGGAAGACCTAAGTATAAGGCAATTGTTAAGGCAAAACGATAGAAGATTGCCCCTACGATCGTACCAACTAAGCATATTGCAACCTTATCACTCTTAATGAATGTCAAACCAATAATAATAGAAGCGAGTCCGATGACCATCATACCAATACCACTAGTGATATCAGCATAGCCCTGCTGCTGTGTAAAGAGTGCACCACTTAAAGCAACAAGTCCATTCGCAAGTCCTAAACCAACAATTTTCATCTTGTCTGTATCAATAGAGCTAGCACGTACCATCGCTTCATTATCACCACAGGCTCTAAGTGCAAGTCCCATCTGTGTCTTTAAGAAATAATTCAATAATACGGTAATCACTATTACAATCACACCAATAATCAATAATTTATCATAAGGTTCAAACTGAGTTGTATTACTGAAGATTGTCTTATGATTAAATAATGAGATATTTGGTGTCTGATGCATAATACGTAGATTCACTGAATATAAAGCAGTCTGCGTAAGGATCCCGGCTAGGATTTCATTAATATTGAGCTTAGTAATGAGTAAACCTGTCACCATCCCTGCAATCGCACCTGCTACAAATCCAAGTACCATGCCAAGTACTGGATAGCCTGCCACTGCTACCATAGCACTCACTGCACATCCTGTTGTAAAACTTCCATCCACTGTTAAGTCTGGAATATTCAAAACTTTGAAACTAATATATAAGCCTAGAGATAAGACGGCAAATATGCCGCCTAACTCTAGGGCTCCAAGAATAACTGTACTATTCATAAAAACTCCTTAGATTTCTGTATATTTACTATCGTTTGTAATGTTTTCTGGTAATTTAATACCTAATTTATCTTTTGTAGTTGTATTGACATAGATTTTTAAGTTTGTTTTAAATACTTTAACTGGGATATTTTCTACTTTATTTCCCTTTAATACTTTATCAACGATTTTAGCAGTTTCTTTACCAAGTTCTTTATAATCAATACCAACACTTAAGAAACCACCATCTTTAACCATTGAATCAGCACCTACATATAAAGGCTTGTTTGCTTTCTTACATGCATCACTGACTACATTCATCGCACTTGCAACTGTATTATCATTTGGTGCAAAGATTGCATCACATTTACTATTTAATACATTAACAGCACTCTGTGCTTCATTGACTGATGCAATTGTTGCTTCTTCTACCTTGATATTCTTCTTAGCACAATAAGCTTTTGCCTTTTTAATATTAGTCACTGAGTTGGCTTCACCTTTATTATAAAGCATACCAATTGTTTTTGTATTTGGATTGATTTCTAATGCTTTATCAATAATCTGATCAACCTGTACTTCATCACTTGTACCAGTAATATTCTTATCTGGTTTAGATAATGAGCTAGTCAACTGTGCCCCTACTGGATCTGTGACAGCACTAAATACGACTGGTGTCTTAGTAGCAAGTTTAGCAACGGCCTGCGCTGCAGGAGTCGCAATTGCCATGACACAATCAAAATTCTTTCCAGCAAAATCATTGGCGATACTTGCACAAGTATTTGTGTCACCCTGACCATTCTTGAATGTATATTCGATATTCTTATCATCATATCCTAAAGTTTTCATTTCTTTATCAAATGAATCCTTGATTTCATTAAGTGAAGTATGATCCATAAATTGGATAATACCTACTTTCTTCTTACTACTAGTAGAAGTTCCACATCCTGCTAAAAGTGAAATTGTTAATGCTGAAGTTAATACTGTTCCTAATAATTTGTTCATTGTTCTGTTCCTCTTCGTTTTCATAATTTTTGTTTTCTTTGATTCAATTCAAACAACGACGCCATCGCTTCATATGAGTTCCTCCCAACTTGTTAGCAGGTAATAAAAAAACACCTGTCCCAAAAGACAGATGTTACTCTTTAAGCCACCTTTTGATTTAATAAATGCTAACACATTTTTGCATTATAACGTTTGCATCACGTCTCAGGATACTCGTTGCCTTTCCCCCTCGCCCTCACAGGTCCATTTATCATTGTGGTACTACCAGGTTTCCAGCATCCCCAGCTCTCTATCAGCCCTATACAAAGTTTTATCTCCCGCTCTTAGGTTTATCTGAATGGTACATCACAACACATTCAATGTCAACACTTTTATTTGTATTTTTGTATATTTACGAATATTACTTAATATATTTGTTCATATAACAAATATCCTGTTCAAATGAATAGGATATTCATATTTACTTTTTTATCGTATCCTTTTTACAGGGTCCATTTTACTACTGTTAATAGCCTTTTGTTCTATTCACAAGGTTTTCTAATGGTTCCTGGTTCTTTAAGTGATTGAGGTTTCTAATGACTAATTGCGTATAGTAATCCTGTACACTCTTCCAATGGTACCCACCAGAACAATGCGGTGTAATCATGACTCTAGGATTTTTCCATAATGGTGAATCAGCTGGTAATGGTTCTTCTTCAAAAACATCAAGTAATGCCCCACCAATAGACTTATTGTCTAATGCTTCTAATAAAGCATAAGTATCAATCACACTGCCTCTACCTACATTACATACAACAGCGTCTTCTTTCATTAATGAGAACTCATCATGGCTTAACATATGGAATGTTGCATTGGTTGCTGGTAAAGAAGTAATAATATAATCCATCTTTGGTAATACATCATGTAATTCTTTAGAAGTAATGATTTCATCGCAATTTGGATGTTCCTTATAAGAGTTTCTTAATCCTGTTACATTGGCACCAAGTACCTTTAATACTTTCGCAAATTCAGTACCAATATCCCCTACTCCAAGTAATAAGACATTTGACCCATAGATTTCTCTACCAGTAAATAATGGTGTCCATCTTGCTTCTTTCTGTCGATCATAATAGAAACGTAGATTCTTATTAAAGCTTAAGATCATTCCCATCATATGTTCACAGATAGCATGACCATAGCTTCCACTTGCATTTGTAAGAAGAGTTTGTCTATTTAAGATGTTTGGTAAAAGAAATTGATCATTCCCTGCACTATTTAATAATAGTGCTTTAAGTGTAGGTCTATTCAAGTTAAATTGTCTTGGTGGATTACCTACAATGACATCGGCTTCATCAATCATTTCCTGTGTTAAATCTTCTTTGTTTACCTTTAAAAGGTTCATATCAGGACAAGACTTTTTAATAAGATCAATATTTGAATCATCTAAAGCTGGAATAAGTAATACCTTCAACATATTTCGTCCCCCTAAGTTCTTTTGATAAACTTAGTATGACACTTTGGACAATTAATTTCAATCTTTCCGCGTCCTTTAGGTACACGGACAACTTGTTTACATGTTGGACATTTATAATATTTATGTGTTTTATCTTTTCTTTTTCTCTTAAAGAAATCTACCTTTTTTGTAATAGGTGCAATAAGTTGTACATATTTCTGGTTTTCTGCATAACGTTTATAGATATTCTTAGAAAACATTCTGAAATAGATATAAAACATCAAAAATAAGCTTAAGATCATTAATGGTTTTGAACCAGTAAATAACTCTATAATAACTAAAATAAATAATAAATACATGAGATGACTGTTGAGCTTATCTGCTCCACCATATCTTCCCTGCATGAATTGAATAAATTTTTCTTTCATAAAATACCTCCGTGGCATAAATATAATATTGTTTTATAAACTAAATATTAACTAAAAAAGGACATTTCTGTCCTTTATGTCCATTAATTACTCTTGTTGATAAGTTCTTTCGCAATCTTTAATGCAGTATTTGAAGGAATCGCAAATCCTAGACCTTCACTGTTTGTATCTGATGATTTTGCATTCACAATACCAATGAGATCACCATTTCCATTAAATAATCCTCCACCAGAGTTACCTGGAGAAACAGCTGCATCTGTCTGAATAACAGAAATAGAGATAGTCTTAGAAGAGCTATAAAGCTGACCAAAACGACCATAATCACTCGATGAAGATGAGTCATCGTTGTCTAGCTGTACTGTAATCTTACGATTTAAGGCTGATACGATACCTGAAGTAATAGAATCACTGAATGTACCTTCTGGATTACCTACTGCATATGTAGATTGACCTTGTACTAATTTATCACTATTCGCAAATGTTGCTGGTTTTAAATTAGTTGCATTGATCTTAAGTACCGCAATATCATTATCACTATAAGTTCCTACTAAAGTTGCATCATATGTTTTATTATCACTTGTAGTGACCTTAATAGTGCTTGCACCAGAAACAACATGAGCGCAGGTAATAATATAACCATCGCTGCTCATAATCACTCCTGAACCAGCACCACTTGATACCTGTGAACCATACCAAAAGTTATCTCTTGAAATATTTTCTGTTGTAATAGCTACTACACTTTGTGTCATCTTAGAAGAGATACTTGATGCATCATTTGATGTACCTACTGCTTTAGTTGTAGTAGTCTTCGTCACTACTGTAGTACCCTGATTATTCATAAAATAAGAGCCAGCAGCGCCTCCACCAAAACCTAATGCCACAGCAATAAATGCTTTACCTATATTTTTGCTTAAACGACTGACTTTCTTTTTATTTTGCTTTTCATAAACATCTTTTAAATTTTCGTTGTTCATAATACCACTCTCACTTTCTGATTCTAGTATATATCTTAAACTTAATACCTAAATGTGGTTTTTGTGGGAAAATATGTTATTACATATCTATTCCTGCATATTTTAAAAATTTCTTTTCATTAAGGATCCCTTGAGTTAAAAATTCTCCATCTTTAAATAATGCATAGGTAGAAACTGGTGTTGGGAGGTTCTGCGCCTGTTCGCGTGTTGTGATATGAATCGTTTTTAAAGGGATGCTGTATTCTTTTGCCACTTCTTCTATGCGTGGTACCCAATAGTCTGTAAAAGGACATTGATCTGTATAATATAAAACAAAGCCCTGTTCATTGATATGCGGATGTTTAGTACATTCTTTAAATTGAGGTGGATTACCTTCAGATAATGGAAGATACATAAGTACAACACCATTATCTGATTCGTCGGCTATCTTAAACCCTTTGTGAGTCAAATATTTATAATCAGAAAGAAACTCTTTCTTACGTCCTTTAGACGATAGAATACAAACGCCTTTATAACCCTTTTGACGTGCATCTTCTATGCAATAATTTAATAACTCACTAGAATAGCCATGTCCCTTCATAGAACCAGATACCCACAAACAATTAATATACATATAGTCATTACTTGTAATAGGTATCCAGGCATATTGATCTGGAATATATTCGATGAAACACTTTCCTCTTTCTTCACTGCGGTAAAATACTAAACCTTCATCAAATCTTTCTTTTAACCATTCTTTCTTTTGAAGACTCTTTTTGTTAGACATGGCACAGCATATATGTTCTGTGTCTATGTTGTCTTTATTGATAATAATATAGTTCATACGTTTTCCTCTTAGTAAAAAAGCCATATAAATGGCTTATTATACGATTGGTGTATTCATAAATGTTTTATAGATAGGAATTTCATCTTCCTTGGATGAACCATAGAGGATATCTCCTTCTTCCTGATCATTTAAACAATCACATTCCTTTAAACAATTATAAAGATGTTTACTTGTTCCATAAGCTCCATCAAACATTGGAATATCACCTAAAACTGTCGCTATTTGATTTTTCACAAATGGATAATGTGTACAACCTAGTACAACACTATCTACTTTACCTTTATAAGGACCTATTAAATCTGTAAGTAATTCAATGAGATCTGGTCGATCTAAATGTCCCTGTTCAATACGTTTGGCAAGTCCATAACATGGAACTGGAATAATAGTGGCTGATTTATCATATCTTTCAGCTAATTGATGAAACTTATCTAAACGTAATGTATTGGCTGTCGCCATCACAAGAATACAACTATTCTTCTTAGATAAAGCTGCTGGTTTTAATGCAGGTTCTATACCAATGACAGGAATATCTGTATATTTTTCTCTTAATAATGTCACTGCAGCACTTGTTGCTGTATTACAGGCAATCACGATGGCCTTTAAATGTTTCTTCTTATTCATGTTTTCTATCGCATTAAGAGTAAGCTGCTGGACATCTTCCAATGTTTTTTCCCCATAAGGTGCATTAAGTGAATCACCAAAGAAATAAAGATTCTCTCCTGGCATCATTTCATGAATAGCCTGTAAGACACTCACTCCTCCAACACCTGAATCAAATACACCTATATATTCTTCTTTCTTCATACTGATAACTCCCTTTCGTTTTTTCATTATAACACAATTATTCTTTCAAGGTCTATATTACTTAACCACTGGTTGTAGTTGTGATAAAATAGTATTTGAAAGGAGGTATGTCATATGGCTATGAGTGAATTGTTGAAAAAGACAGTACTTGTAGGTATTGGTGCAGCAGCTGAGGTCGCTGATCGTTCTAAAGACTTAACAGATAGTCTTGCGAAAAAAGGTCAGGATACCATCAATAAAGGACGTGCGATGAATGAAGAATTAAAAAGAAAAGCACGTGAAGATTTATTAGAACATGTAGAAAACATGACTGAAGAAGAACGTAATGCTTTGCGCCAGAAGCTTGATGCATTAGATCATGAAGAAAATCAGTAATATTAAACGTATGAGAGAAATACTCTCTATTATCAAGAAACATGATATTAAAAATGGTCTGACTCCTATTAAGGCAAGAGAGATGATTGAAGAACTTGGTCCTACTTATGTCAAATTAGGACAGATCATGTCAATGCGTAGTGATCTAATACCTCTAGAATACTGTAAAGAGTTTGAAAAACTAAGAGCGTCTATCGCGCCTCTTAGTTTTTCTACTATTCGTAGTATTATTGAAGAAGAACTAGGACAGCCAATAGAGAATGTATTTAAGGATATAGAGGAAAAGCCTATTGGATGTGCGTCTATTGCACAGGTTCATTTAGGACATTTATTAAATGGTGATACAGTTGTATTAAAGGTTCAAAGACCTCATATTCATGAAATCATGGAAGCTGATGTACGTATTATGCATAAGTTTCCACGTCTTTTAAAGATGGTGACTGGTACAGGTGATCTGATAGATTATCGTTCTATTATTGATGAATTATGGCGTACAAGCCAGACAGAGATGAACTTTTTAAACGAAGCGAATAATATGAATGTCTTTGCGAATAATCAAAAAGATATACGTTATATTAAAGCACCTCATGTCTATAATGAATATACAACTAATCATTTGCTTGTTTATTCTTATATTGATGGTATTCCTATTGATGCTATAAAGAGATTAAAGTATGAAGGTTATGACTTAGATGAGATTGCCTTGAAAATGGCAGATAACTGCTGTAAACAGATATTAGATGATGGATTCTTTCATGCTGACCCTCATCCTGGTAATATCTTAATAGATGAAGGAAAGATTGCCTGGATAGATTTTGGAATGATGGGTACTGTATCTTCCTTTACTCAGCATATCTTATCTCTTGCTTTACAGGCTTTAATTGAAGATGATATTTATGATCTAGAAGAAGCCTTCTTGATGTTAGTAACACCAGATCATGAAATAGACGAAACACAGTTATTACATCAATTAAATTCAATTGTAAGTGAATATAAAGCTAAGAGCTTATCTGATTATAATTTCTCTGATTTGATACAGAAGTGTTTTGATATTGTGACAAGTAATGATATTGCGATACCGACAGAACTGACTCTATTATGTCGTTGTTTAGTGACGCTCGAGGGTACTTTAGAGAAGATCAGTCCTTCTTCTAATCTCATTGAGATATTAATTAATCATAAGCGTAATACAGTACTAAAAGATCTGGATTATAAGGATCAAGGATTGAAAATAGGTCATGATCTTTATAAAACTTTAAAGAAAAGCTATGCATTACCTCAGATTGTTTATGATTTAATCAAAATGAGCAAGAATGGTCAGTTACATGTCAATGTGACTGAGAGTGATGATTATACAAGACAGACCTATAAGAAAACAGAATTATCTATCATAATTAAAACAGTATTTAGCTGTATATGTATGTTATGTAGTGTATTGACTGAGTCTTATTATATGTCTATTGTATTGTTTACTATTTCTATGTTACTTGGTATAGATGTATTCTTTCACCTATGGAAGCTAAAAAGATGATTCCTTTTATTGGAATCATCTTTTTCTATTTGTTGGGATCAATCATAGTTAATTGAACTTTATGTCTTTGTTCATCAATTGTATCTACCCATGTCGTTACGATATCTCCTACAGAGACAACATCACTTGGGTGTTTAATACGGTTTTTACTCATTTTAGAAATATGAACAAGTCCATCTTCATGTAATCCAATATCTACAAAGGCACCAAAGTCTACGACATTACGTACTGTACCTTCTAGTTTATCATTTACATGTAAGTCTTCTAATGTGAGGATATCCTGTCTTAAGATTGGTCCATCATAATCATCACGATAGTCTCTTAGTGGTCTCATAATAGAGTCTAGGATATCTTTAAGTGTATAGTCATCTAGTCCTGTAAGTTCTTTAAGGGATGTAATGTTAGCCTGTGAGACAGCCTTTTTACATGCATCTGTTCCTAGATCATTAGTCGTTAAGTTTAATGCCTTTAAGATAGCTTTAGTGGCATCATAAGATTCTGGATGGATATTTGTACGATCTAGTGGTTCACTGCCCTCTTCGATTCTTAAGAACCCAGCAGCCTGCTGATAAGCTTTTGGACCAATCTTAGGAATCTTTTTCATTTCTTTACGGCTCATGATCTTACCATTTTCTTCACGATAAGCCACAATACTATTCGCTGTTGCCTGAGTTAAACCAGAGACATTCTTTAAGAGTGTAGGACTGGCTGTATTGATATTCACACCTACTAAGTTAACAGCTTTTTCTACAACGAAGTTAAGTCTTTCTTTTAATTGTGTAGTAGGCAGATCATGCTGGTACTGCCCTACTCCAATAGATTGAGGATCAATCTTAATAAGTTCTGATAAAGGATCGAGTAGTCTTCTTGCGATAGAAATCGCACTTCTTTGTTCAACGTGGAGATCTGGGAATTCTTCTATCGCAAGCTTAGAGGCACTATAAACACTCGCTCCTGCTTCACTGACTATAGTATAACTCACAGGTAAGTGATATTTCTTGATTGTATTTGCGACAAAGGCTTCACTTTCACGACTGGCTGTCCCATTCCCAATCGCAATCAGGTTAACATCATACTTCTGACATAAGTCTACAAGTTTCTTTTCTGATTCCTTCACCTTTGCGACTGGAGGATGTGGGTAGATAACATCTACTGTAAGTTTCTTACCAGATTCATCAATGACAGCGAGCTTACATCCTGTACGGAAAGCTGGGTCAAAGCCTAAGATCCTCTTATTTTTCATTGGAGCCTGCAAGAGAAGCTTGCCTAGATTATCAGAGAAGACATCAATACTTGCATCCTGTGCTTTTTCAGTAAGAGTATTTCTGACTAATCTTTCTAAAGATGGATAGGCAAGACGCTTTAAACCATCATCAATCGCTTCATCTACATATTTAGCTGTTGGGCTCTTAGGAAACTTAATATAACGTCTTGAGACAAATGTCTTGATATACTCTTCATTAATGTTGATAGAGACAGTGAGGATCTTTTCTTTTTCTCCTCGATCAATCGCCATAATACGATGTGTCGCAATACGTGAGACATTTTCAGAATAATCATAATACATCTTATAGGTCATCTTTTCATCTTCCGCATTCTTCTTTTTAGAAGTGACAAATCGGCCATAGTTCATCATAGAGTCGACAATCTTATTACGTACTGTCATATCATTAGAAATCTTTTCAGCAATGATATCCTTAGCACCCTGCAATGCCTCTTCTCTAGAAGTGATTGTATCATTCAGATAGGCATCGATGTCTTTTTCATTAAATGTACGTGGTAAAGAAAGAAGTGTCTTCGCTAAAGGTTCTAGACCTGCTGCAATAGCCACACTGGCTCTTGTTTTCTTTTTCTGTTTATAAGGACGATAGATATCTTCTACCTGTGATAAACGTGTACATGCATTGACCATCTTCACGATATCATCATTTAAGTGTCCTAATGTTTCTATTCTTGTAAGGACTTCTTCTTTTCTTTTTTTAAGATTCACTTGATAGTCATATTGTTCCTGAATGACACGGATCTGTTCTTCATCTAAGCCATGTGTTAATTCTTTACGATAACGGGCAATAAATGGAACAGTACAGCCGTCTTCTAATAGTTTTAATGTATTTTGTATCTGTTCTGTCTTGATATTTAGTTGTTCTGAAAGTTTAAGTATAATATCTTCCTGCATTTTTTTCTCCTTTATAAAAGGCTGATTGCTCAGCCTTATGCATGCTTATATAAATATGTGATTGAAAGTGGTGGTAATTCTAATTGTCCATTATAATCCACCATTTCTCCGCTCATAAGATCCTGATAAGAACCATGATCAATAGGTGGATAAATTGTATAAGGTGCATCATCGATATTAAGTGCGACCACAATCTTTTCTCCTTCATAGTTTCTTTCTAATACATACTGCTTATTAGTAAGAACTAAATCCTTATAGTCTCCTAATGTGAGTGCTTTATGTCCTCTACGAATATGAATATATTTTGATACTAACTTAGATAATTCATTAGGTGCAGGTGCATCGAGTTCTGGACGAAGTGGTGCATCTGTTACACCTTGAATCTTTTCACCTTTAATACCCCATTCTGAACCATAATAAATACATGGAATACCAGGAACTGCCATGAGTAAGCCAAATACTAATGGAAGTTTTCTTTCATCAGTTAATGTACTAGATATTCTATTCACATCATGGTTATCTACAAATGTGAGTAAGTCTCTACCTCTATACATGTCCATCGCATTTCTCTTTAATGTATGGGCATATTCAAACATATTGAGAGAGTTAAATGAAGACCAGAATGCTTTATATGATGGATAATCAGTGATTGCATCTAGTTTAGCTTCTGTATACATGTAACCTGCATTATCACCTAATACTTCTCCTAACATAAAGAAATCCTGTTTTAAACTCTTACAATGATCACTCAACATTGCCATAAACCATCTAGGCAATGAATAAGCGACGTCTAGTCTCAAACCATCTATATCAAAACACTTGATCCAATAATCGACTGCATCTAGTAAATAATGTTGGACATCTGGGTTATCTAGGTTTAACTTCACAAGTTCATAATGACCTTCCCATCCTTCATACCAGAATCCATCACCATAGCTAGAATCTCCATCAAAGTTGATATGGAACCAATTGGCATATGGGCTTGCAGGTCCTTTTTCCTGGACATCTCTAAACGCAAAAAAGCCTCTACCAACATGGTTAAATACCCCATCTAATACAACCTTAATATCATGTTCATGGAGTGTTTTACATACTTCCGCAAAATCTTCATTTGTACCTAAACGCGTATCGATGAGATTATAATCACTCGTATCATAGCCATGTGAATCACTATTGAATACAGGATTAAAGTACACAGCCCCTATTCCTAATTCTTCTAGATAAGGGACAAACTCCTTAATTTTTAAAATACGATGAGCCTGAATATCATCATTTACTTCAGGCGCACCACAAAGTCCTAGTGGGCAAATCTGATAAAATACTGTTTCTTGATACCACACAATTAACACTTCCTTTCTTCATTCATTATACTTCATTTTTATGTGTTATCCAATTCATTTATATTATTAGTAATATCTATTTCTATATTTACTATATATTTATAGATAGTCTAAATACTTTATTGTATATATCGATTATGTTCAGGATCATATTCTCCTAAGAGTAATTCTATCTTGTCTTCATCATAATCTAGATAGACATACAGAACATAGATAAGTAAGTCTTTAAGCTGGTCATGGATGTCTGTACCAAAGTATAGACATAATATCTTCTCACAGCTTAACGCAAAGCCTAATATATCTTCAGTATTCTTATAGTCTTCAAATATATGATCAATCATCCATCCCATTTCTTCATTCAGTGATTCTTTGAGTATGTTGTAGAATTGTTCCATATTAGTGCCTCTTGAAATAGTTTTGAATATCTTCTGCAGGAATGATAGTGATTTCCCCTTCTTTATAATTATTCTTCCATGGACCTGTTTTTGCGAGTGTGACAAGTGTCTTTAAAGGATAACGTGAGAATGTATTAAGAATCTCATCTATGTATTCCTCTTTATTTTCATCTAGATCTAAATAAGCATCTTCGATGATCTTATAACGCATATCATCTTGTACTCTAAATGGGAATGTAGAGAATAAGTAATAGACATCAGGATAGATGACACCTTGATTCCATGCTTCACAATGTTCATGAAAGAGTGGTTGTGGATAGGAATAAGCTTGTATAAAGTATAGATAGGATTCTAATTGCATAGGTGTGAGTTCTTCTAGTTTATAAAAGAGATAAGAGATCACCTGCAAGATTTCTTTTGAACATGAAAATTGTGATTTTAGAGTGAGACATCTATTGATTGCCTTTTTAAAAGCTGGTCCCATCTTGTCATGGTTCTTATTCACTAAATCCATCATATAATCTATATCACATAGTGCATTGTGAATAACTTGTGCATAGTCAGGATGAGGGGTACTTCCCTGTAAATATCTTGTAATAGTGATTTCTCCAAAGCCTAAAGCATAAGATAATGGTGCTTTACCGAGATGATAGAGAGACATAAGGGCTTCTATTTCTTCTTGTATTCTTGTTTTACACATCTTATTCACCTTCTTCGCACTTATTATAGCACATGATAGACTTTTTAGAAATATCTATCATATGCATTAAAATAAAGAAAAAAGTGCATATTATTGTGAATATGCACTTTCCTGTGTGAAGATGTTTTCTATCTCCACCAACATTTTCCCAAATTCATTGAGCTTTATATAAAGCTCATCATCGTCAATATTCATGACGATTTCGTTTTGTCTGATCCTTGCATCATGCATATAACATATTGCAGAGATCTTTTCCTTCTTATCAGCGTCTAGCTGATATGTATCAATCAGATTTGTGATTGTCGATGCCTGGTCTGAGAGCTTATAAGACTTGTTATGCACAAAGGCATAGACAATCATATGTTCACCCTTGAAATTCTTATAGGGCATTAATAGTTTTTGATAATTCAGCATACGCTCCACTTCCCCTCTTGTTCTCTATTATATCTTAGTTACTATTTATAGATAGGGTGTGGCAAGAGATTGGACAAGGAAAAAGAACATATTATAATTCTAGTGAAAAGATATTCTTAAGATGTATTTTATGGTTATTGATGTATATGTAGTGATCATTGAGATTCACTATTTGTATTGTTCCTCTTATTTTAGAATAAGAAGACCCTGTGTAATAAATAAGTTCTACTTCATCTCCTTCTTGAATTTGGTGTATTTTCCAGTCAAGTTCATAATATTGGTCTTCACATAGTTCTTTTCTAGCTATTGTGGTATCTTCTTGAAGTAGTTCTTTAAATCCTTTTAAGGCATCAAAGCTTAAAAATAAGCGTGCACGATCAACCTTCTTACGCATTATGTCCTCCTATTAATGTATTTCTTTTTTCTGTAGTCGCCTTTTCCTGTTTATTCATAAGCTTTAATATCGCATTCTTACCATATTTATGACGTATAGAGACAATAGCTTTTTGGAGCTTCTTTTCTTCTTCAAGAGCTTCTATATCACTAAATAAGTCATAGGATTCATAAGCTTCATCTAAGACATCGCCAAAGGATATAGAAATCTGTCTGATTAGTCTTCCCTTTTGTACTTTTAGATGATAAAGAGATATAAAGGCATCCATCAGAACACTCAATGAATTGGTTCTGACAGTGAGCTTTCTAGAGCCTCCTGCCCATCCCCCACCATCTGTACGTGAATAACCAATATATAAACTTATATGACTTGTGACAAGACGTGATTCTACAAGTCTTAAGACATTGAGTTCTACCATTTCCTTTACAACGAGTATTGCATCCTCATATTCATAATCAGAAAAGAGAACCTGAGAATTATTAATTGATTCATTCTTAGGACGATACTTCTTAATAGAGGCAATCGTAGCAGGTTCTCTCCCCCAGGCATGATCAATAATATATTCCGCATTAATACCAAACTCTTTATAAAGAATCTCTTCAGGAATCTGAGTAATCCCATGCATATCTACAACACCGAGTTTTAATAAATGATTGGCTGTTCCACTTCCCATATGCCAGAAATCAGTAATAGGTAAATGATGCCATAAGTATTTCTGATATCTTTCTTCATCTAATATCCCAATATTCTCTTTTGTATGCTTAGAGATGATATCAAGGGCGACTTTCGCAAGATAGAGATTGGTTCCTATGCCACATGTGGCGGTAATATGTGTATCTGCAAATACAGCCTGCATCAACATCTTCGCAAACTCCTTCGCACTCTTATGATAAAGATGCATATAAGATGTGATATCAATAAAACATTCATCAATAGAGTAAACATGAATATCATCAGGTGAGACATAACGACAATAGATACGATAAATACGGGCTGAATACTCCATATAAAGATGCATACGGGGCATCGCAGTAATATATTCAACACCCTTGGGTATTTCAAATATACGACAGCGATTATGAATTCCCATACTTTTCATTTGAGGTGTAATCGCAAGACAGAGTGCTCCATTACCTCTAGTAGGATCTGCTACTACAAGATTGGTTTTAAAGGGATCAAGATGTCTTTCACTACATTCAACTGAGGCAAAGAAGGTTTTTAAATCTATACATAAATATACTTTTTTCATCATTATTTCTCCTTCCTGTTAGTCTTATTATAGTTATCTATGGTGCATATATCAAATAGTTTTGCACCAAAATGTTTCTGTACGTACAATGAATGACGCATTTATTTGCACCAAATTGTATTATGTTGTATAATGCCTAAAAAGAGGTGGAGAAGATGAATTTTAAAGAATATCTAAAGAGATACAAGGAAAAGATGGGTGTATCTAATGAATATATTGCGAGTCAATTAGGTGTGAACCGTTCTACTGTAACAAGATGGTTAAAGGGTGATACAAAGGTAACTAACCCTGAAGTGATAGAGAAGCTCTCTTTTATATTAGGTGTAGACGTAGAATCACTTATTAATAGTGAGGAACGTTATGAAAAGCCAGTACTAGGTGAAGTCAAGGCAGGGTATGATTTACTCATTGATGAGAATTTTGAAGGATATGAACAAGTGACTCAGGATGATTATTATCGTGGGGATTTCTTTTTACGTGTTGTGGGAGATTCTATGTCAGGGGCTCATATTCATGATGGAGATTTATTATATGTAAAAAAATGTAATGATGTACCAAGTGGGACAATTGCGGTCGTATTAATTAATCGTTGTGAAGTAACAGTAAAAAAGGTTATAAAAAAAGAAGGATTACTGATTCTAGAACCAGCGAACCCTTCTGTTGATGTACGTTATTATTCTCAGGAAGAGGTAGAAAGTCTTCCTGTAGAAATTATTGGAAAAGCATTATATAGTCGTTCTGATTTAGTATAAGAATTCTTCAATCATTAAAGTACTCATACGCTTCTTGAGATCATCTAGCTTTACATCATCTTCTAGACAAAAAGAAATATGTTTATATTCTTCAAAAAGTGTTTTTCTGCAGGTAATTTCTCTTTGTCCAATTGTAGTCTGATAAAGATGATCATGTGTTGTAATGTTCATATGATGTTGTAATTCTTTTAAAGCAACCTGACCATTGAGTTTCATACGATGATTCTTTTCTTCTTGATCATCATTGCTTTGTGCATCAAACATATAAGCACAAATACTATAGTTCTTATGATGACATTCCTTGAATAAATCATGAATCATATAAGTGAAGTCTACAAATATTCCTCCACCTGTACCCCCTACTATACCAGAGGCAATAAGGACATTAATATGATTATCTCCAGCAATAGAGATCATCTTCTCAATGAGTGTCTTGAATTCACTTCTTATACCTTCATAGACAGATTGAGTTCTAAAAATCTTCTGTCCAAGTGTTCTATCACAATCTGTTCCACGAGGATCTAGAATAATGATTTCATCATCTGTCATATGTGTATTCTTGATATGAGAAGTCATATCTACGATTCTCATTTCTACTCTATCTATATCATCATAATCATGTTTTATTTTACCTTTTAAGGAATCAATGACACCGCCACCAAGTCCTCCTAATCCAACAATAATAATAGGATCTGCTTGATTCATGTTTCTACTTAGTTGTAGCCCCATAAAGTTATCCTCCATTTCATAACCACAAATAATTTAGCCGTAACTATTCTAACATATTTTAAACACATTACAATAAAAATCAAAGGAAGCTGTAAAGCCCTTCTAGGACCTTACAGCTTCCCTTTTTTCATATAATAAGATGCTTTGATTATAAGAACACGATCTGTATAAGTATAACCATTTCTCATTATATGAGCATTGGAGAATTTCTTTCGGCAATTTTTATGCTGGTCAGCTTCCCCTTCATAACCAGCATTCTTTTTCTCTTGAGTCATATAATCCGCTTCCCCTCTTTCAATGCCATATATTATTATACAATAATGATTATTTATTACAATACATATTCATAACATATTCACATAATAATAACATAATATTAAAAAGAATAGGCTATTGCCTATTCTTCTACAAAATTGAATTTGTCTTTGTTTCTTTCTTTGAATACTTCAAAGAGAATATTTGTTTGATCAGGTGTAACACCTAATAAGCCATCTACACCCTCTTCTTTAGTAGGTACGACTTCAAAGATAGAAACCTGTGTTGTTGATTCATTATGTGGCATAAGAACAACATATGTACGCTTATCATAAGTGAATTGATCTAACATCTTGAATTCAACATCAGTCCCTGATGCATCTTTTAATGTAATAATGTTTTTCATTGTATTTACCTCGCGTATCCATTATGCCATAAGTATGTGTCTTACGACAATCATTTTTAACTGATCTGCCATTTTACATGAGAACCATGATCATCCTTGGATACAACTAATTGGTCTTCTATTTCCTGTTTTAATTCTGATACATGGGAGATAATACCAATAAGTTTAGACCCTTCTGACATATCCATAAGTACTTTAACGGCTTCATCTCTTGAATGATCATCTAAAGAACCAAAACCTTCATCAATAAACATAATATCTAAATCAATACCTGATGCACTTTCTTTAATCTCATCTGCCATACCTAGTGCTAAAGAGAGTGCAGCCATGAATGATTCTCCACCTGATAAAGTATTGATTTCTCTTTCAGAGTCAGTCACAAAAGAATAAACCATTAAGTCTAAACCTTTATTCTTACCTTCTCCTGCCTGTTCAATATTTTTAAGATGTAACTCATACTGACCTGCAGACATATCATAGAAACGGTTATTGGCCTCTATTAAGATACGTTCTAGGTATGTTCTTTGAACATATGTTTCTAAGTCCATTCTAGAGCCTGATACATTACCAGATAATTGATTGTATAGAGTAGTTAATTGGTGGTTCTTATGAATCATTTCTTTTGCGTGAGAAACAATCTTATCTAGGCTCTTTAATGATTCATTGTTGTTTAAATAAGTATGTTCTAATGATTGTACTTGAGTTAATTGTTTTGAATATGTCTCTAATATATCTTGATAATCTTTTTCTAGTACATCTAGTTCAGGAAGAGGTTGTCCATTGATACGTTTCTCTATTGTATCAATTTTAGAAGAGACACCTGCATGATTCTTAGAATAATTCATATAAGCTTGATTGAAACGCTGTATATCTTCTTTTTGATACTTAGAAGTAAGCTCCTGCCAAGAATCACATTTGTATTCTTCTACTTGGCTTGTATAAGTCTTATAAGACTCATCCCTGCTTCTTTCTAATTGAGGAAGAGATTCTTTATAGGATGTAATAAGTGTTTGACACTTATTATAAATATCTGTAGATATATTTAATTTCTGTTTAAAGTTCTTATAAGCTGCCTCTTCTTCCTGTTTATTCTTATTAAGTAGACTGATCGCATTTTGTGCTTCTTCTAATGAAGCATAGCTTAACTGGCTCTTTAATTGTGTCAATGTAGAATTTAAAGAAGCAAGCTTGACTTCATATTGATGAATATCATCAGTCAGTGATTTTACATTCTCTTCATATTGGTTTAACTGTGTTTCAATTGTTTCTAGTTCTTTTGTGAGTATCTGATAACGACTCTTTCTCACATTGAGTTCTTCCACAAGACGACTTAAATTTTGTTTCTCATTGAGAAGTGTTTCTTTAATAGAATTAAGAGTAGATTCACTAGAGAGTGTTTCACTTAGAATCTTTAAATCATTCTTGTGTTTCTCTTTTAATTCATTTAAAGAATCATTTAAAGAAGAGGCTTTTGCGCTTTCTGTTTCTAGTAAGACAAATGCCTTGTCTTTTTCTCTTCTCATTTTTTCTAGTTCTTCTTTAGTGGCCACTTCTCCATCTTTTAAAGATGCAGGAAGTGGATGGTGGATGGAACCACAAACAGGACATGGAGTACCAACTTCAAGTGTTCTTGCAAGTAAACCTGCCTGTGCATCTAAGAAGAGCTTATTAGCTTCTTCATAGAGTCTATTCTTCTGATTATAATAAGTACTTAATCTTGTATATTCATTTTGTGTTGAGATGAGTTCTTTTTCTTTTTTAGAAATAGATTGAAAGTCTTTAACGAGGTTGTTGTAAGAATCAAGCTTAGTCTTGAATTCCTTATGTTTTGATTCTAGAATAACCTGTTCTTTTTCTACATCCTTGAGTACTTCTAGTTCTGCTTCACCTTTTTCCTGTTTTAATAATAAAGATTCTTTGTTTTTATTGAGTAATGTAAGCTGTTTAGTAGAATTATCAATAGATTTATTAATATTAGATATACTATTTTCTATTTTGGTTAATTGTTTTCTATTTTCTAAATCTTTTGTCGCTTTATCATATTCTTGTGTATATAAACGAACTGATTGTTCGTATTTTGTATCTACAGTTTTCTCTTCTTCTTTTAAGTTTTCATACTGAATACGTAGTTCTGGCTCTCTTTTGAGTTCATTTTCTAGCTTGTTTTGCGTATCTGTATATTGTTTTTGATCTTTTGTATAAGAGTTATATGCCTGCAAGATATTATAAGCATATTCAATTTTACTAGAGAGCTTATAGTTATTTTCTATCTCTTCTTTTTGATTATTTAAGTTAACGAGCTGCTGCTTTGCCTCTTTTAGAACTTGATAATCATTAAGAAGTTGTTTTGCTTGATCTAGATTTGTTTTCTTTTCTTCTTTTAATGCATTAGTCTTACTTAATGCATCTTTATCCTTATTAAGAGTCTCTTCTAATACCTGACAATAGGATTCTAACTCATCTACTAATTCATTGAGATAAGAGATTTCCCCTCTTTGAATCGCTTCAATAAGGAAGACAAGATTTTCATGTTCTTCACTTACATGAATATGCCCTACTTCACTCATACATCTTGTTTTGATATCACTAATACTCTTTTCTGTTTCTTTTCTTCTATTGTTGAGTTCTTCTACAATATCATTATAGATTTCTGTATGGAAAAGCTTTCTAAAGATTTCTTTCTTCTCATTAGATGATTTACGTAATACATCCATGAATTCACCTTGCGCAATCATTGCGACCTGCATGAACTGTTCTTTAGTGAGATGAATGATATCTATGATCTTCTTATTAGCTTCTTTTTGAGGATACTCAGACCCATCTGGCATCATTAATGCGATACTACCTGATTCCGCTTTTTCTTTTCTTAAACCTTTTTTAGCGCCTGCTTTATAGTATGTATAATGCTGGGGAATACGATGAATAGTATAGATTTTTTCATCATCACCATAGCCTTGTGAGAAGGTCAATTCTACGTAAGGTTTAACGTCTAATGAAGCAAATTGGCTTTGTAAGAGTGTGCCTGTTTTCTTATTTAGAGTAGAACTGCTTTCTCCATATAATGCGAATACAATCGCATCAAAGATAGTTGTTTTACCTGCGCCTGTATCTCCAGTAATTAAAAACAAATTCTGGTTTGGTTCTCTAAAATCAATGACTGTTTTAGATGCATAAGAACCAAAGGCTTCCATTACGAGTTTAATAGGTTTCATACTATGCCCCTTTCACATGGTTGATGATATCTTCTAGAAGTTCTTTTTCTTCTTCATCAACACCATTTAAGAAATCAGTACATAAAGAGAATGGATCCATTTTAACATCCTTCTTTACAACTGCCTGATAGTTATTCTTTCTTATGTTTTCTCTTCTTATTTCAAGTAATCTAGGAAATGCATTCTTTAACTTCTCCTGCATTTCAAAGATATTGAGATCCTGTTTGTCAGTGAGTACAACTCTCACAAAATCATCACAGGATTGATTTAATACATCTTTAAGTTCTCCTTCTATGATTCTTAGATCATGAAGTGGTTTTAAAGGAAGTACATGTGTTTCTACAACACCCTTTTCTTTCATTTCTATTTCTATAATTCCTTTGTCCTGACCTGCTTCACTCATAGAATAAGGTAAAGGTGTACCACAATAGCGATAGATGTCACTTCCTACCTTCATAGGCTTATGGATATGTCCTAGAGCGGCATAATCAAATGGGAGTAGTACTTCTCCACTGACTTCATCTATGTTACCAGCAGTACGTATTTCAGAGTCAGTTCGTTCTATCTCTTCTGCTTTCTTATTAATTGGTAGATAGAACTGGTGAGAAATCAATACGTTTCTATCCTTTGTATTCATTTCTTCTCTTTCTATCAGTTTCTTAATTGTTTCACTATAAGAGTAGTTTCTTCCATCGTTAGTTCCAATAATGTTTTTAACCATGGAAGGTTTCACAAAAGGAAGAAGGTAGAAATGAACAGGTCCATAATTGTCATTTAAAGTAATTCTTTCAATATGATCTTCTTCTTTTTCAGGAGGGTTACCTACCATATAGAGGTTCTGTTTAAGTAGTACCTGTCTAAAACAATCTATTCTAGGGGCACTATCATGATTACCAGAAATCATCATAATAGTAGATTGGGGTACTGCTTCCTTTAAAGATGTCACAAAAGAGTTAAATAGACTCACTGCTTCAGCACTAGGAACAGCTTTATCATATATATCACCTGCAATCATAATAGCGTCAGGTTGTTTTTCTTTTGCGTATTGTACAATTCTATTAAGTATATATTGTTGGTCTTCTGTTAAGTCTCTATTCATCAGCTTTAAGCCAATATGGAGATCAGATAAATGAAATAGTTTCATTCTTATACTTCCTTTCTGTGTCAAGATAAGTTTATTATACACCATCTCTATATTCTATGTCTTAAATTCATGCTTGATAATACCTTGAAATAGGTGTCATAGAAAAAAATATAAAATTGTTTAGTGTAAACCAAAAAATAAGACAATATACAACAATCAGTATTATAATAGTACTAGAAAACAAATTGATTGGAGTTGTATAGTATGTCTTATTTTGATCAAAGAGAAGATTCTATATTGTTGATGGATGAATCTCTTCTTAATTTATATGATGAACAGTTTGATTACAGTTCATTCAAATCTTTAATTTCTAAAAAATATGATCAATCTAATGTGTTTATGAATCATCTTTTTGATTCCATTGAACAGGATGATGATGTGAATTTAGTCGTTGATCTGTCAGATGAGTTGAAAGAAAAATATAAAAAGGGATTGCTTAGATTCGATAAAGATAAGAATGGCAACATGTATGCGCAGTTACGAGATGAGAAGAATCATTACGGTAAGAAGTTAAACATCAAAGAACAAGTAAATGAAAAGGATTTGATTATTGCGTCACAGTTAAATGTCATCAAAGATATATTAGATGATATTGTAGATACATTAGAAAATATTGAAGAGAACATCAGTCATATATTGATGGAGTTTCATAATGATAGAGTAGGATTATATTATAGTGGTTTATCTCTCTATCTAGAAGCATTACAAGTAAGTGCCGCATCTTTGAGAAAAGAACTAATAGCTCAATCATTGAAATCTCTCAATGATTCACAGGCTCAGATTATTCAGGAATTCAAATCTGATATAGCTTTCTTAAGATCACCTCAATTCAACAAGATAAAAAGAAAGAAACACGATTGTCTTGTAGAGAAAATGCAGAACATTCATGTTTGTTTTCAGACAATTAATAGAATCATCACCTTAAAAGCAATGATTTATTTTGATAATAATCAATTTAATTCTATGCTGATGGTGTGTAATGAATACCAGAGGTTTATAAAAGCTATCATAAAACCAAACGTAGGATTTTTGATTGAATGTGATCCAAGAGATGACAAACTCATAAATGGTACTTGGAGTAAAAGAGCGAATGCATTACTTGATTACAAAGAAATTCAAAACAAATTAAGAGCTATACAATACAAAACGGAGGGTAATTAGTATGGATTTGAGGAAAAAGGCTTGTCCTAATGAATTTTGTAAGACACATAGAAAAAAGAAATTTAATTCAAAGGTTAACTATTGTCCTGAGTGTGGTGAGAAATTAATCTATGTTTGTAAAGCACATGGCTGTTTTAAACCATTAGATGAAGCAGAACCAGAACATAGTTATTGTCATGGATGTCAGACAGATCGAGATGATAGAAAAGAAAAAGTAATTTATGTGGCGAAAAAAGGAGCTCAGGTTGCAGGTGTTGTAGCAGTACCAGCAATAACAGTATTAAAAAAAGAGGCACCAAAAATAGCTGAACAAGTGGCACAAAAGGCTGTGAATGTAGCAGCTGAAGCGATAAAAAAGAAGTTATAGCATAAATAAGAGGATATTCACTGCGGTGAGTATCCTCTTTTGTTAGCTATAGAATAGATTTTTGCATATATTTACAGTTTTCTAGTAAAAAAAGAAACAGCAACTGGCTGTTTCTCCTATTATCTATGAATGATTTCTGGATCAAGTAGAAAATCATAGATATTTACAGTCAAGATACCATAATCATCATAATAAGGATGTACAAAATCTTTTGTAATAACAATCTTTTTGAAAGAATCATCAATCTTTCTAAATGGTCTAATTTCCTGTGTACGTTTTGTTTCATCAGGAAGCGAATAGGCTGACTGAATATAATATCTAGAAGAGCCAAGATTACACACAAAATCAACTTCTAGCTGTTTACGAACAACCTTCCCTTCATGATTTTTCTCTGTTGTCGCGATAACACCAACATCTACATTATAGCCACGCATTTTTAATTCATTATAGATTACATTTTCCATAGAATGAGTTGGTTCAAATTGACGGAAATTAATTCTCGCGTTACGTAATCCTAAATCAGAAAAATAATATTTCTTTGGTGTTTCTATATAAGACTTGCCTTTTATATCATATCTTAAGGCTGATTCGATGAGAAAGGAATCTTCAAAATAATCTATATATTTTTTTATAGTCTGGGATGTTATCTTAGACTTTTTAACTGACTTAAAGGTATTCTTTAACTTTTCCGGATTAGTTAATGAACCTATAGAAGAGGAAAGAATGTTTAATAGATCTTCTAATTCTCCTATATTTTTCACTCGATTATGTTGAGTAATATCACGAAGATAGATTTCAGTAAATAGGTTTTCTAGTGTAGATGCTTTCTCATTTGCATCTTCGCGAAGAACAACTATTGGAATACCACCATACAACATATATTCCTCTAATCCTGCATATTTATCACCTTTATATATAGTCATGAATTCTGCAAAGCTAAGAGGATACATATGAACTTCATCACCTCTACCTGCAAACTGAGTTATTATATCTTTTGACAATAATTTGGCATTACTACCTGTCACAAATACATCCATATTATCTTTACGCAGATAACCATTCAAAACAGTTTCAAAGCAATCTAACAGTTGAATTTCATCAAGTAGCAAGTAGTACATTCTATTATCAACAATTTGAGAACGAATATAGGCCATGAACTTTTCTGGATCTACTCCCCTTTTTTCTTTTTCAATTTGAATCAGACTCTCTCCAATCAAATAAAGATCATCCGCCGAGTCAAAAGCAAAACGTATAATATGATCAGCAGCTACTCCACTTTCTATTAAGTGGTTATAAAATAAATTATTGAGCAAATAAGATTTACCACATCTTCGAATACCAGTAACTACCTTAATCAAACCATTACTCTTTCTTTTAATCAACTTATTTAAATATAAATCTCTACGAATTTCCATCATTCTGCCTCCTTTACAATAGATTTATGCATATATTAACACTTTTCACTTCTATTTTACCCATACAATTCAAAAAATTCAATATTTATCATATTTTAGAATAGATTTATGCATATATTTACACTTTTATGTTTTTTGAAAAATGTTAAAAAAGAAAACAGCAATTTGCTGTTTCCTTTTCATTAGATTCCAAACTCTCTCGAAAGTTCTTCATCTACTTCATCTGCAGTAAATGTTTTGCCTTCTTTGATAGATTCAACACCTTTTCTTAACTCTGCATCAAGTTCTGCTCTACTCATGCTACCAACAGCAGTTGGATTAGCAGGCGGCAAATGCAGGTCAAGCGGTAAACCTCTGGTTAATACAATCTGACTATACAGCATTTGAATTGCACAAGATGGCGTAATGCCTAATTGAGAAAGAATCTCTTCTGCATTTTCTTTTAGCTTAGTATCAATGCGGGCATAAACAGCTGTTGTATTTGCCACATACATCACTCTCCTTCATATGTATATTACCACTACGATATACATTTTGTAATTGATTGCAAGCATTCGCTTTCTTATTTCATAATTTGAAATAGATAAAAACATATTTACTTAACATAAACACAAATTAACATTATTTTCAGCAATAAAAAACAGGAGAATTTCTCCTGTTAATCTACTGTAAACAATAATACTACAAAACCCATAAGTACAAACAATACAGGTAGAATAATCGCAATAAATTTGTTAGATGCTTTCTTATACCAATAAGGGATTAACGATAATCCAAATAGAATTATACTAGTTGCAAATAGATAATCACCTTCCATGATACCTACACAGCCAAATAGAGCTATACCTACACCAATAAGAGTACGAATAATATCAGATATAAGAAATACAGAACCTATTGCTTTCTTCTGTATTCTTTTTCTTTTCATCTTCTTTTCGTATCTTGTATATTCATTATCTAGAGTACTATCACATACAGGACATTTCTTCATTCCCAGTTCTACTCTACATCCACATTTAGGACAGATCATTATTTCACCTTCTCATAAGCTATTCTAGGTGTGCCATCTTCTACATAGATAATTCCTGTTTCTTGAAAACCATTTTTTAACAAAACCTTCTGCATAATCTTATTATCTTCATGTGTATCAGCTCTTAAATGTGCACATCTTTTACTGCAGAAGTTAACTGCTTTATTAAATACTTGATGCATAATGCCATCACTTGCAATACGATGAATCGTACCATAAGTACTGTAATCAAGCCATGCACCTTCTATTTCCTTATATGTAGGATCTTCTGCTATAATAAACGCAAATACACTATGTATAATAGAGTCTTCTTCCATTACAAAGAGTTGATGTTTATGAATGTCTTCTTCTAATGTTTTTGAATCAGGATAACGGCTGTTCCACTGATGTGGGTTGCCTGTTTGTCTCATAAATGCTTTCGCAATATCATATATTTCTAATATTCTTTCTATATCTTCTATTCTTGCTTCTCTAATAATCATGGTTCATCCTCCCTACCACAATTTAATCAAACAGAGTTAATCTCTGTCAATATGTAAAACAGGAGAAGCTCCTGTTAACCTTTAGATGTATCACTTAATACCAACCTATTTCATTATAATACTCCCCCAAAACTTAATAGATTGTGTTTATTCTTTTTGTAATATACTAATCCTACTAAATCCGCAAGTGCCCAGCCTATTGGAACTGACCAGCATATACCTGTTACTCCAAGTGCTGGTATAGAAGATAAGATATAAGCTAAAGCCACTCTTGTACCAAGTGAGAATACAGTAAGAACAACACTCATACCTGGTCTTCCTAAAGCACGATATAAACCATATAACAAGAATAAACAGCCTATACCTATATAGAATGCACCTTCTATTCTTAAGTAGCGTACACCTTCTAAAATAATGCTTGTTTCTTTGGCATCTACAAAAATCATCATTAAAGGTTTCGCAAATATATAAACTAGAATAGAAATGATTATACAGAATATTGAAGAGATACGAACAGCTTCTTTGAGTCCTTTTTGTATTCTTTCTTTTTCTTTGGCTCCATAGTTTTGAGCAATGAATGTAGAAAAAGCATTTCCAAAGTCCTGTACTGGCATATAGGCAAAAGCATCTATTTTTACTGCAGCTGCAAATGCAGCCATAACAACTGTACCAAAGCTATTAACTAACCCTTGTACCATCAGTATTCCTAGATTCATGACTGATTGCTGGATACAAGTAAGAAGCGAGAAAGAGATGATCTGTTTGATTCTTTCTCTTTTTAAGTAACTGATTTTAAATATTACAAGTACTTCTTTATATTTAAGTAGTGTATAAAGCATGATGCCTATACCTGATACATATTGAGATAGTACTGTAGCAAGGGCTGCACCCCCTACTCCCATCTTTAATACAAGTACAAAATAGAGATCTAGAATAATATTCAAGATAGAAGAGATGGCAAGAAAGATGAGTGGAATGACTGAATTACCTATAGATCTTAAATAAGCCGAAAAGAAGTTATATAAAAATATCGCAATGATTCCCATAAAAATATATAGGAGATAACATCTCATATCACCCCATACCTCATGAGGCACGCTTAAGAAGAGTTTAAGTGCATCTATACATATATAAGCAATAATATTAAGTAATATGGATATGAAGGCGATAAAGAAGAAGGAAGCACATAGATCCTGTTTTAGTCCTCTTTTATCTCTTTGTCCAAATCTAATAGAAAAGAGTGCACCACTACCCATACATAAGCCTAATATGATAGATGTAATAAAGGTCATAAGAGTAAAAGAAGAACCGACTGCAGCTAAAGCTGTTTTTCCTAAGAACTGCCCTACTATTAAAGTATCCGCAATGTTGTAACATTGTTGTAAAAGGTCTCCTAGTATCATAGGTATCGCAAACAACAGCATTGATTTTACAACAGGTCCTTTTGTAAGATCTTTATTCATTATATGCCTCCTTTTCGTAACTTCGCACTTACGTTATGCAACTATTATAGTATAATAGTTTGCTTATATCAACTTGTGATTTATTTTACGTAATGATAAGATAAATAAGACAGGAGTGATATGTATGTACTTAAATGGTTTAGATGAGTTAGATCAGAAGATTATACAATTATTAGTAAAGAATGCCCGTATGTCTTATTCTGATATAGGAGAAAAGATTGGAATTTCTAGAGTAGCTGTTAAAGCACGTATTCAAGCTTTAGAGAATAAAGGGATTATTGAAGAATATACAACGATTATTAATCCACAAAAAATAAGTGGTGCTGTATCCTGTTATTTTGAGATTGAAACAAAACCAGATTATTTTAAAGAAGTAACAGATATATTAAATAAGAGTAGTATAGTGACTCAGATTTATAGAGTAACTGGTAGAGATAAACTACATGTACATGCAGTCGCATCTTCTAATGAAGAGATGGAACATTTTCTTCATGATGTGATAGATACACTTCCTGGTGTGTTAAGCTGCAGCTGTAATACGATATTATCACGTGTAAAAGATATAAAAGGATTAAGACTATAATGGTCGGTACAAAAGCGTACCGACCTTTTAGATTGAGTTGGCCATTTCATAGGCTTGTTTATATATTTCCTGATTCTTTACTAGACCTGCATCCATGACATTTGTGGCATAAAGTCTACCCTTTATTTCATATTCTTCTAGATGTTCTACAAAACCATCTAGGTCTCCTAATGCTCTTTCTACAATATCTTCACCTAATCCTGCAGAGATGATGTAATAGACATCCTTTTTACCTAGATGCTGCCAGATAGGATAAGTACGATCTATGAATGTTTTCATTTGTGCACTGATTCCATAGAAGTATACTGGTGTTGCAAGTACTAATACATCTGCTTTTTGGTAAAGATTTAATATGTTTGCCATATCATCCCTAAGAATACAAGTGCCACCATTTCTCATACAACCATCACATGCTCTACAAAAACCGATATTTTGATCCATGATACGTATCATGTCTACATGATGGCCTTTATCTTCTGCACCCTTCTTGAATTGATTACATAGTAGTTGTGAGTTTCCATTTCTTCTAGGTGAACTAGATATGATTAATATGTTTTTCATTGTTTTCTCCATTTCCCCGCGCCTTCGTTGCGCGGACACAAATATATA
>OHAU01000599.1_pt1 | contig 49564 bp, 43 predicted proteins | sample 1577181 | NCBI WGS metagenome assembly OHAU01 (sample SAMEA3541472, study PRJEB24748) | human gut metagenome | biome: human gut; feature: human-associated habitat; material: faeces | place: China | collected 2012 | reverse complement strand
ACCAAATTTTCAATTTGTCGGGGACCCCGAATGGAATTTCGTTTTATAACACGGCACGGTTTAGCCACTTTATCGACAGTCTGAGGCAGTAGCGTAATCGTTACTGCCTTTTTCTTTACATATAATTTAATTTATTCCGCCTCATAGCCTTGTTCTTTAAGCTTCTTAATCATCATTCGTGAAACTTTATATACATCACCGCAGCCGAGAGTAATTACAAGGTCGCCCGGCTTTGCATTTTCAAGAACGTAATCCGTAATCTCCTCAAACGTATCAAGCTGAATACTGCCGGGGACTTTGTCTGCCAAATCCTTAGCTTTAATTCCGATAGTGTTTACTTCCCTGCTGCCCATAATTGCGGAAATAACGCATTTATCGGGAATTTGAAGTACCTTTGCGAAATCATCAAGAAGAAGCGAAGTTCTTGTATAAGTAAACGGTTGATGAACTGCCCAAACACGATTAAAGCCCATTTTCATCGCTGCTTCAAGTGTAACCTTAAGTTCCTTTGGATGGTGAGCATAATCATCTGCAAAGGTAATGCCGTTATATTTACCGACAAGTTCAAAGCGCCTGCCTGCACCCTTAAATGCATTAAGACCTTCGCAAATACTCTTAACATCTGCTCCGCTTTCGTAAGCAGCAGCAAAAGCACACAAAGAATTAAGAACGTTGTGCTCACCCGGAACAGAAAGATGAACGGTTGCAACGAACTCGCCGTTATGGTAAACGTCATATTTTGAATGAAAGCCACCCGGAACGTCAATATTCTTAGCCACCCACTCGTTATTATCGTTTTTACCGACAGACACAAGCTTTTTGCCTGTAATGCCCTTTAACGTATCAACCGTGTTTTCGTCATCGCCGTTATATACAATTGTTTTAGTAGTTTTTTCGGCAAATTGGCGAAAAGACTTTTTAATATTATCAAGATTTTTAAAGAAGTCCAAATGGTCCTCATCAATATTTAGAATAACAGCAATATCGGGATTCATATGAAGAAATGTATTATTGAACTCGCACGATTCGCAAACAAAATTTTGGCTGTGGCCGAATCTGCCGTAAGCATTAATAACAGGAAGCTTACCACCGATAACAGCACTTGGGTCAAGATCTGCATCAAGAAGAATTTGGGTAAGCATTGAAGAAGTTGTGGTTTTACCGTGAGTGCCGCAAACGCCGATACAATTAGAGAAAATACGGCTCATTGCACCCAAAAGCTCTGCCCTTTCAAAACAAGGAAAATTAGCCTTTGCATACTCAAGTTCCTCGTTACCCTTTAAAATAGCGTTGGTATAAATAACAAGTTCAACGTCATCTGTAATATTTTCCTTAACCTGACCGAGATATACTTTTGCTCCCTCTTTTTCAATTCTTCTGAAGGTTTCGGTATCGTTATTATCAGAGCCCGAAACATTATAACCCAGCTGAATAAGGATTTCCGCAAGCGGGCACATACCTGCGCCGCCTATTCCTATAAAGTGTATTCTTTTAACCTTTTTTAATATATCGTCAATATGCATATTTGTTATATCCATAAATGAGTCACCTCTAAATATTTATTAGTTATTTATTATACAACATTTAATCAAAAAAATAAATACCTCAAAGCCATTAACTAATATTTTTTTATGTCATAGTATGTAAAAAGAACTTTTGGAGTTGAAAATATGAATTTTATTATTCCTTATTATTGTGACGAAAGGCTGAAATATACGCAAAAGTATCTAAAAAAAGCAGGATATAACGAAGTCTTTGACAAAAGCGAAGCAAATTTTGCCGTGTTTGCGCCAGCCTGCGACAAAGAAATGTTTAAAGGGTATGAAAACTTGCACGTATTTTACGGTGTCGGTGATTATGATAAAAAATATAAAAATTGTTACGATTACAATAAAAGAGATGATTTTAAATACAAAAATGCTATTTTGACAAGTGAAGGTGCAATAGCGCTTTATAAAAAAAACAGCAACAAAGCTATTTATGGCTCAAATATCTTAATTACCGGCTTCGGCAAAATAGGAAAATCGCTTTGCAATGTATTAAAGGCAATGGGCAGTAAGTTAACAATTTGTGCAAGAAGTGATATTGACAAAGCACAAGCAAAAACAATTGCCGACAATGTGATTGATTTTAAAGCTTTACAATGTCAAAACTACGATATAATTTTCAACACAGTTCCTGCAATATATTTCACGAAAAAAGAAATTGATACATTTAAAAACGATATTAAATATATAGAACTTGCGTCATTCCCCGGTGGAATTGATAAGCACTATGCGAAAATCAAAAGCATTGATATAATTGACGGCTCAAAGCTTCCGTCAAGATACAGTAAAATCAGTGCCGGATATTTAATCGGCGAAACAATAGACAAAATGATTAAGGAGGGAAAGAATTGAAAATCGGATATTGCCTGACAGGCTCATTTTGTACATTTGGCAAAGCAATAAAGGTTGTTGAAGAACTCGTAAATAAAGGACACGAAGTTACTCCTATTATGAGCGAAAATGCATATAATACAGATACACGCTTCGCAAAGGCAATTGATATACAAAACAAGCTTATTGAAATTACGGGAAACAGCATTATTCACACAATAGAAAAAGCAGAGCCGATAGGACCTAAAAAAATGTTTGACGTCCTTGCAGTTGTTCCCTGCACATCAAACACTCTTGCGAAGCTTGCAAACGGTATAGTAGATACAACTGTTACTATGGCTGTAAAAAGTCATTTAAGAAACAACAATCCCGTTGTAATCGGTGTTTCAACCAACGATGCACTCGGCGCAGCGGCAAAAAATATAGGCGCACTTTTAAACTATAAAAATTATTATTTTGTGCCGTTTGGAATGGACAATTATGAAAAAAAACCTAAGAGTATGGTTTGCGATTTTGATAAGGTTTGCCAAGCAATCGAAAAAGCACAAAAAGGTGAAGAAATAATAAAAAAAATATATTGACTTTTTTATACCAATTATATATATTAGTCGTATGGCGTTTTTGAAAAGCGCTAAATCGGGTTAGCAAATGAGGATGTGCATATTGGAAAAGATAATAGACCTTAAAGATATCACTGTAAAATACGGTGAAAATGTAGTATTGGATAAGTTAAATCTCTATATAAACAAAAAAGAGTTTATAACGTTGCTTGGTCCTTCGGGTTGCGGAAAAACAACCACTCTTCGTTGCATTGCAGGTTTCATTGAGCCTGACGGCGGCGATATTATTTTTGAAGGAAAAAGAATTAATGATGTTCCGCCGCACAAAAGAAAGGTGAACACCATTTTTCAACGTTATGCTCTTTTTTCTCATTTAAATGTATATGAGAACATCGCCTTTGGCTTAAAGCTTCAAAAAAAGCCAAAAAGCGAAATAAGAAAAACCGTTGCCGAAATGCTCGAACTTGTAAACCTTAAAGGCTTTGAAAAGAGAAGCATTGACTCGCTTTCAGGCGGACAGCAACAAAGGGTTGCAATAGCAAGAGCGCTCGCAAATTCACCGCACGTGCTTTTACTTGACGAGCCGCTCGGTGCGCTTGACTTGAAGCTGAGAAAAGATATGCAAACTGAACTTAAGGCAATTCAAAAAAGACTTGGAATTACTTTCATTTATGTAACTCACGACCAAGAGGAAGCTCTTTCTATGTCTGACACGGTCGTTGTTATGGACAAGGGCAAAATTCAACAAATAGGAACACCTGAAGATATTTATAACGAACCTGTAAATGCATTTGTTGCAGATTTTATAGGAGAGTCAAACATTGTTGACGCAATAATGATAAAGGATTATCTTGTATCGTTTGGCGGCGTAACGTTTGAATGTCTTGACAGCGGTTTTGGCGAAAATGCATTTGTTGAAGCGGTAGTAAGGCCTGAAGATATTAAGATTGTAAAAAAAGGCAGCAAAGCTTCACTCCCCGGTAAAATCACAAGTGTCACATTCAAAGGTGTCCATTTTGAAATACTTGTTGACGTGGGCGGTTTCATTTGGATGATACAAACTATTGAGCATCACAAAGTCGGCGAGGAAATTGGAATGTATATTGAGCCTGATGCCATTCACATTATGAACAGAAGTGAATATAGCGGCGAATTTGGCGATTATTCATATTTTTCGGACGAAATGGACCATATCAGTGATGCATCATACAATTGGGAGGAAGAAAATGAAGAAGAATAAGCTTTCCTCTCTTGCAGACAAACCATATCTTGTTTGGTCAATATTATTTATAATTGCTCCCCTACTTATGGTTGCATACTATGCGCTTACCGATAAAAGCGGCGCTTTTTCACTTGCGAGTGTAGAACAAATTCCGACGTATATCACTACAATTTTGCTTTCTGTTTTATACGGTGTTGCGGCAACTGCTATATGTTTGGTTTTAGGATTTCCGTTTGCATATATTTTTTCAAAAGCTCCGCAAAAATATAAAAATATTGTTGTTCTTCTTGTTATGCTTCCTATGTGGATGAATTTTCTTATCAGAACTTACAGTTGGATGACAATATTGGGCGATTCAGGTGTAATCAACACAATTTTAAATGTGCTCAGCTTAAAGCAATTAAAGCTCATTAATAACGGTGCGGCAGTTATACTCGGAATGGTTTATAACTTTTTGCCATATATGATTTTGCCTATTTTTTCCGTATTAACAAAGCTTGACAATTCGCTCGTTGAAGCAGCTCAAGACTTAGGCTCAAACAAATTTGAAGTTATTAAAAACGTAATAATCCCCCTTTCAAAGCCCGGCATTTTAAGCGGAATAACCATGGTATTCGTACCTTGCGTTTCAACATTTTATATCACTCAAAAGCTTGGCGGCGGGCAAGTTGTTCTTATAGGTGACGTTATTGAAACTCAATTCCAAAGCGCAAACAACTACAATTTAGGTGCGGCACTTTCGTTTGTATTGATGATATTAATTTTCATTTGCCTTGGCGTTATGAATTATTTTGGTGCTGATGAAAATGGCGACGGAGGTGTAATTATATGAAAAAGAGAACACCTTTTATATCGAAACTTTATGTTGCGCTTATTTTTGTATTTTTGTATGCACCAATCTTAGTTATGATGCTTTTTTCATTAAATTCAACATCAAGCACATATATTTTTTCCGGCTTTTCAACACATTGGTACAACGAGATGTTTAAAGACACGGTCGCTGTACAGGCATTAAAAAATACGGTTTTACTTGCCGTATCCACAGCGCTTGTATCTACCGTTTTGGGTGTGCTTGCGGCAGTCGGATTGTTCAATTCAAAATCAAAGCTTTATAAAAGTGCCATGATGACAACAACAAATATTCCTATGATGAATCCCGAAATTGTAACCGGTATTGCAATGATGCTTTTATTTGTTTTTGCAGGCTCTCTTGTAAACAAAAGCGATATTTTAGGTTTTTGGACGCTTTTAATTGCTCATGTAACATTTGCTCTTCCTTATGTAATTTTAAATGTTATACCTAAGTTAAAACAATTTGATATGCATGTTTATGAAGCGGCTCTTGACCTTGGATGTAAGCCGATAAAAGCATTTTTCAAAGTAGTTATGCCGGAAATTTTAAGCGGAATTATTACAGGCTGTGTTATGAGCTTTACTCTTTCCCTTGATGATTTCATTATCAGCTACTTTACCAACGGTCCAAGCTTTCAAACTCTGCCTATTTATATCTTTTCAATGACTAAAAAGAGGGTTAAACCTGATATGTATGCACTTTCCACTCTTATGTTTATATCAATTCTTGTGCTTCTGGTTTTAATGAATATAGCACAAAGCAAGGCAGAGAAAAAGGGTAAGCGTGAGGCAAAATGAAAAAGACAGTTACAATTATTTTATCGCTTATTTTAGTTTTTTGTGCATTTCCCATTTCGGCATTTGCAGATAATAATTACTTTGACAAGAAAACAATTGAATACTACAAAGGCTTAGGGCTTCAGGGCACCACCGTAAACGTATACAATTGGGGTGAATATATTTCTGACGGAAGCGAAGATTCAATGAATGTTGTTAAGGAATTTGAAAAGCTGACAGGTTGTAAGGTCAATTATACAAACTATGAGTCAAACGAAAATATGTATTCAAAACTTATCGGCGGCGGAGTTTCGTATGACGTTATCGTTCCGAGCGACTATATGATTGACAAGCTCATAGACGAGGATATGCTCCTTGAGCTTGACTATAAAAACATTCCTAATATGAAATACGTTGATAAAAAGTTTCAAAAGCTTTTTTATGACCCCGACCAAAAATACAGCGTTTGCTATAATGTTGGAACAACGATTTTGATTTATAACAAAAAGCTTGTTAAAGAACCTCCTAAGAGCTGGGACGTCCTATGGGATGAACAATACAAGGGCAAAATTCTAATGTTTAATAACCCTCGTGATGCATTTGCAATTGCGCAGACAAGGCTTGGTATTGATTTTAATTCAACTAACGAGCAGGATTGGGTAAAAGCGGCAGAACTTTTAGCCCAGCAAAAGGATAAGGTTAATCCCGTTTATGTTATGGACGAAGTTTTCAACCTTATGGAAAGCGGCGAATACGCATTTGCGACATATTATGCCGGAGACTACGTATTAATGAACGAGAACAACAGTGATTTGGGATATTGTATTCCGGAAGATGGAGTAAATGCTTTTTATGATGCATTTTGCATTCCGAAATGTTCAAAAAACAAAGCAGGAGGAGAAGCATTCATAAACTTTATGCAAGAGCCTGAGGTCGCACTTGCAAACAGCGAATTTATTTACTACAGAAGCGCAAATTACACGGTAGAACAAAACAAAGAAAGTTCTCTTTACGGTAATCCGGCTGTATATTCTAATGCAAAAAACGTACAGTATTTTAAAAATTTACCGCAAAGCACAAATGAGCTTGAAAACAGGCTGTGGACAGAAGTCAAAAGCGGGCAGCTTTCAACCGACAGTAAGAAGCAGGACAGAAAAATATATTCACAATGCGCTGTTTTAGGTGCTGCGGTAATTATTGTAATTACAATTAAAATTATAAATAATTCAAAAAAGAAGAAAGAGCAGGATTTGAGTGATTTATATGATTAAATGTGCAATTTTTGATTTAGACGGAACATTGGTAAACACGATTGACGATTTGGGCAATGCGACAGACTATGTTCTTGAAAAGTATGGCAAAGATAAAAAATGGACGATATCCGATTACAGAATGTTCGTTGGAAACGGTGCCAAAAAGCTTATAGAAAGAGCATTTGAGCATACCCTTTCCCCTGATGAACTTGAAAATGCTTATGAAATGTTCAAGATAAAATATCAAGAAATACTTCTTGACAACGCTCATATTTATGACGGAATAAAAGAACAGCTTGATATATTAAAGCAAAAAGGTGTTAAAATTGCCGTTGTGACTAACAAACCTCACTTAAGTGCAATAAAAATGATTGAGACACTTTTCGGCAAAGGCTATTTTGATTTAATTACAGGTGCTAAGGACGACATGCCACGAAAGCCTGACCCGACAACAACTAAAGCAACGCTTAAAGCACTTAATTGCAAAGCAAATGAAGCCATCTTTTTCGGTGATAGCGACGTTGACGTAAAAACCGCAAAAAATGCAGGTATTGAAGCCATCGCATGCTCGTGGGGATACAGAAGTTTTGAATCACTACTGGCTCAGTCACCGTCAGCAATAATTGACGAGCCTAAATACATATCAAAACTTTTCTAAATTGAAAAAAAGTGTTGACAAATAAATATCGTTCTGCTATAATGCTAACTGTTGACGCGAGAGTGGCGGAATCGGCAGACGCGCACGTTTGAGGGGCGTGTGGGGCGACTCGTACGGGTTCAAGTCCCGTCTCTCGCACCAAAAAATAACAGATACCATTTGGTATCTGTTATTTTTTTATGTGAAATATTTATATTCTATAATTCAGATGCAGATTGTTTTATTTTTTTATATTCAGGGTCATCTTTAATATTTCCAAGAAAAACAAGTCTGCATTAGTTTAATATTTATAAAAATAATTTTGTTAAACACAAATATTGAGTGCCGTTCCAAACAAAGCCGAGCGGTGTACCGTTTACTGCGGTTAATTCGTCTTTCCACTCGTTACCATAATCAAAAAACTATGCTAACGAGTGTTTTTTCAAAAATGCAGTCACCTGTTTTGTCTAATTTGCTTTATAAGTTGAAAAAGAAATAATTAAATTATTTAATTTCTGCAATATTTCATTTTCGTCTGTCAATTCATTACTGACATAGATATAAATATCAAAATCATAAGAGCTGTTTGCTTCAATTGAAAATGTTGGCTCATAATCGGTAGCATTTTCAGTCAACTGAAATTCGCTGTTTTTAATTGCATTTACTTTATCAAATGAAATAGCGAAATTGTTTTTATTGGTTATTTCGCATTTTGCTTTCATAAGCCTATAGCCGTCTTTTTGAAGTACAACGGTTTCATTTGAAAATGCATTATTATATTTTTGAAAATCTTCTTCTGTTGCATTACGGCAAGTTTTAAATGCAATATCTATATTATTATTAATGTCGCCTGACGTATCAGAGCTGCATGCAGATAAAGAAAGTATTAACATTATAGTAAAAGCTAATAAAAGAATAATTAACAATTTATTTGTTCGCATAAATTCACCTATTTTAAAAAGCAAACATAAACAATCATATATTTATAATCTTTTTGATTATAAATATCCTTAATGGAGGTGTATTGCCTTTTTTCTTTTCTATTATATCTTTTTGTGTTTCTGTCATTTGAATGTGCATAAAAATATATATCATAAAGATTGTTATAATTTACAATTTGGCCACTAATAGTAGCGTGATTTATTCCTTTTGGATTTTTTGAATTATTCCAGTCAAAGAAAATAGCAGCACTACAACATGCTTTGTTATACAGTTTTATTAAAATTGTATTTAAAATATTTTTTTACAAAATGTTTCATATACTCATTTTCGTTGCCGGATTTACACAAATAATCAATATCCTCGTCATAAAAGGTCATATAACCAATCTTACATTCGGAAGTATTAATGCAAACAAAATCTATATTTTTAGGAAATTCCTGTGTTTGTGACTGTGGTTTTAACACTTTAAAATTCCAATCGCCAATGCTAAAACTTGTTTGCGGTATAATATATTCATCAGAATCAAGAATAACATCAGTTTGATACTCGAAAGATTCGAGTCGTAAAAGTTGATCATTAAAGTTCTTTTTGTCATATTCAGCAATAAACATACTACCGTGTGAATCAGACATTAAAGAATGAATCCTGTTCGACTGAAAATAGAGATTTTTATAATTCCCAAAATCATCTAACGAAAAATGAATATAATCCGAATTTTCACTTGATATTTTGTAATAGTTTTTAACACCAACAACTGTGTGTGAATTATTAGCTAATATAGCAATCAAAGATGTCAATATCAAAACCAACACCAGCACAGAAAGTAATATAATTTTCGATTTTTTCTTCATATTAAACATATCCTTTGTATTTATTTATAGTATCTGTTTGTTTTATCATAAGTTTATTTTCCGGCGGTTAAATTTAATGAATCCCCGTTTGAAAATGTCAATATCAAATCTTTAATAAACGCAGGATATACCGATAAGTCGGTCGTTTTATATGTATTTTGAATCTCTCTTTCAGCAAAATCATATATATTTATTTCATTTATTGATCTGACTGCAAAATAGGTTTCGTTAAGAAAATAAATCACATAGCACTTTGGTAAGCCTCTTAAGTCTCTGTTGTTGAGTGATAATACTTTATTTGATTTGCCTTGCTCAATATCTACATAATACACATATGTTTTTTTGAATATGCTTTTTCTCGATAAGCACAGAAATTTTTTCCCGTTATCTCCAAAAGAAACAGTGTTGCATAAATACGCCGGCACAAGTTTATCCAAAGAATATTTTAAAGTATCTCCGTTGAATTTTTGGACAAAAATTTCGTTTTTTGTTAGTGTTTCACAAACCGCGGTAAAACAATCTTGATTACAGTAAAAATCATTAAGCGAAACACATTTAATTTTGTTCAAAAACTTTCTTTGTGACAGTTTCAAATCATAGATATAAAGTGCGTAATTGCTGTTTATATCGTCAATATTGCTCATTTCGGAATAAAAAAGCGAACTGTCATTAACAAAGCACACTGTAAAAATATCGTTATCAAGTTGTATTTCAACCTTTTGATTTATCTTTGTATCAATGACCGTAATATTTTTATTGCGTGCAACCGCAAAGTAATTTCCGCCTTTGGAAACAGAACAAATATCATCATTCAGGACGCTAACATTGCTTTCAAATAAATCATTGTAATCGAAATCTGTAATACAATAATTACCTTTTGAGTTTTTACACAATAAACAATCGTCATTTACACATCGAATGTCAGTTATATTCTTATTCATAAGCACACACCTCACGATGGCGAATTTTCATTAATGATTTTCAGTGGCATACAGAGTCAAAACATTCTGAAATTCTATTTAATTGCCAATTAAAATTAATTTTAAATATAAGCAATAAAATAAAATCAAATAAAAAAGCAACAATTAAATTAGTCGGAAAATTTAGCCCGGCAATTGAAACAATTGTAGCGATTAATAACATCAATACTATTAAAAAATAATGAAAAGAATTATAGTGAACATTTATTACAGTATTATCTTTCTCATCTTTTTTAATTGTGATTTTGGGATTAAAACAATTTAAAGTAATATCACTATAGTATACATTGATTTCATCATCATTTAATTGCCCGTAAAACTTTTCACTCGGAAATAAAAAATAGCCAAATACGATATTTTTTACTTTTGTATTGTTGTAGACATAGTCATACACGGCTTTACCGTTAAAAAAGATTGATTTCTTATACATTTGTTTCACCTTTTAATATACGATTTTATTTTAATCAATTTACTATGTGTTGACACAGAAACAGAAGCAATAGAAATAGGACCGGAAGCAGAAACCCCCTGCTCCTTTAATTCTGCCTTTGCTGTCATAAGTATATGTTGTAGTATCAAAGCAAGTCAAGGAGGAATTTTTTAGATATATTTTATTAAAACATCTCAAAAAATAATTGTGAAACATTTGCTAATAATTAAATCCAAATACTTCGGAATAAAAATGTGCTCTTGTTTTTGCTCGTAAAATTCCTATTATTATCATAAAAGCAATAAAAAAAATCAATATTATAATAGATATATAATCCTTATAATATTTTTCAAATGTTTTTTTATCAACTAAAAACAACTTGAATTTACTAGTAAAACCGGCATTGAGTTTTCCGGTTTTATCAAGTTTGTTTAATATTCTTGCTAATGCGTTTTCCAAATTATTATTACATAGTCTAAGTCTGTCTGTTACATAATCATAGACAAGAACTTTATATATGAGCACACGTACTTTTTTCTCATTATTAACATCACGGATTTCTGCAATTATATAAACATTTAATTTTCTCTTTATTTTTCTGTCTATAAAGTACAATTTAAATGCATAACCGTTATTTTTAAATAATTCAAAGTACTTTTGGCACATTGAAATGTATAATTCTTTTTCTTCTTTTATTTCATTATAAATTTTTTTCATATTGATTCACCGAAATATTTACGCATACTACTAAATTCTGTTACAAAGAAAAGACAGATTTATTTAATAATAGTTGCATTTTTAAAATTTCTTTCATTAAGTTCAGAAAAATCGAAAAATTTCTTGTGAAAAAAATAATATTTATTTATATAATGTTCTTCGCCATTGCTGAATTTGAGCACAACTTTAGATGGTTCATTGATAATATACGTGCATTTATCTTTTTCTATTTTAAATTGTACGTTTTTAGCATTAACCATTATAATATGCTCATGCTCTATTTTAAATAATACAATAGCCTTTGAATAATATCTAACTAAAGACAATGCCACAATAGATGTATTCAAAAAAATTAAGCCCGTAATTATTGAGTCAATAGTACGTAAATTGAGTAGCGAATACGTAAAAACTGTTCCGGTAATAAATATAAAAACACACGCTGAAAACTTCACGGATTTATTAAATATTTTAATAAACATGGTAATTATTTCCTCTTAAATCTTATGTTAATTTTCTTTATGTTCTTTAATGTCAACAGGCTTTTGATTTTTAATTGACTGTTTTTGTGATAAATCACACATAGTTTAGTTTTTCCGAAAACAGCACATCCAAAACTGATACCTGCGCTAATATTCAACTAAAGTATAAACGACAAAACAAATAGCAACAATAACAAAAATATAACTTAATATCTGTTTGATTACTGAATTCCAATGATTTGACGGATACAATTCTATAATAAACCCAATTATAGACAATATTATTACAGCAACACCTATGATTATAAATATAATTATTTTTTTAAACATTACTTAATCAAACCTTAGATTATATTGATATTTTCTTATTATTGCTCTTATTCCAGCTGCTCGTAATCTTGATATTGACAACTGTTGAAACACATTTACCCAAAGCGTCGTATTCGTAAGATACAGACAAGCCGTCGCTGTTTTCTTCCTTTAAAATTCTGCCTTTATCATCATAAGTATAACTTAAAATCTCAAAGCAAGTCAAGGCGGAATCATAAATTTTTGGGATTTCTCCTTTTTTATATTTCACAATATTGCGACGATGTTTTATATCAGCTCTCAAAACAAATAATCATTAAAATACTAAAAAAAATAAAGCAATTAACTCAAGCGGTTTATTTGAATATTTTTTTAATCCTTTCTAAAAATATTAACGGTGGTAGAATGGAAAACGAGGATAAATTCAAGCTGTCTGTTGACTTAGCGGTGCAAACTATTGAGTGTGGCGGAGAAGTAAGCCGAGCGGAGGAAACAGTCAGGCGAATTAACGACTGCAACTGCAATGTATTTGCCACAACCAATCTGATAGTGGCGCAAAAAGGAAAAGACACTCAGGTCAGAAGAATCTATAAAGGGAATGTTAATTTAAGCGAACTTGCAAGAATTAACAGCGTTTCACGTGCGCTTGCAAACGAAAGCAATGCAATACAAAATTATACAGAATATGAAAGTCCCATAATTGAGCTTATAAGTAACTTTTTCGCAACCGCATCTTTTTCACTTTTCTTTGGCGGAAATTTAATTGACGCATTATTTGCAGGTCTTATTTCAATTGCAATAAGCATCGGAAAATTTAGCAAAATCGAATTTAATACATTTTCTAAAAATCTTGTCAGTGCATTTTTTGCAACAATTCTGTCATTTATTCCAAGCGTATTGAAAATAAGCGTTCATCAGGACAAAATAATAATCGGAACAATAATGCTACTTGTGCCGGGACTTACTGTTGTGAACGCAATAAGGGATATGATGAATTCCGACCTTTTGGCAGGAATGGGTGAACTTTTCGACGCTGTGATGTCGGCATTGTCAATCGCTTTTGCCGTTGCAGGAGCGCTGTGGTTGTTTGGTAAAATATGATTAAACAAATTATTTTTTGCACAATAGGTTCAACCTTTTTTGCCGTCGGAATGAAGGTGCCGAAAAATTGCATTTATCTTGTATTTATAGGCTCACTCATAACGGCAAGTATTGAAAGAATGTTAAGCGATTACTACGGCGAGCTGATTGCCTGCTGCATTGCAATGATTTGCCTTGTGTTCTTTTGCGAATTAATATCAAGAGTTAAAAAGTTGCCGTCAACCGTTATATTAATGCCGTCAACTATTCCCCTACTTCCGGGAAGTTCAATATATTATACAATGATGTATGCAATAACGTCGGACAATGTAAAATTTATGCACTACGCAAAATCTACAATCCTAACAGGGCTTGGAATATCACTGGGAGCAGTAATCGCCACGATTACAGTAAAATTGTTAGAGAAAAAGAGATTGCCAAAATAGCAATCTCTTTAAAAATTTATATATACTTTTAAATATGTTTTTAAATATCGGCTTATACTCTCTTGCCGTTCTTAAACGAATAAGATATTTCCTTACCTGCGTGGAGTTTAATACCTTTAACTGAGCCTGACCATTCCTTTGGAAGCGCTTCATTTTTAAGCATTTCCGCAATACCTGCGCAAACACCGAAATTGCCGTCAATTTGGAATGGCGGATGAGCGTCAAAAAGATTTGGATATGAGCCGCCACCCTTATGAAATTTAGATGACGGACTGATATATGTAAGCTGCTGTTTAATAAGCCTATAAGCATTTTCGCCGTTACCAAGACGAGCCCAAAGACAAACTTTCCAGCCGAGCGACCAGCCTGTTCCGCCGAAGCCACGCTTTAAAAGCGATTTTTCAGCTGCCTTATTAAGTTCATCGCTTGCAGGAAGCCTTGCCGGATAAATGCAATAAAGATGGCTTACATGTCTATGCTCAATCTCTGTTTCACCAAAGTCCTCTGCGTATTCAGGTATTCTGCCGTCAGATGCGGGTTTAACCTGTTCAATTTCCGGTGTATCAAGACCGAGTTCACGGCAGTTCGTGAAAAATTCATAGAGAAGTTCCCTATCCATAGAAGGCATATATGTTATGCAAGATGTTGTTCCTGCATCTTTAAATTTATTTTCAGGGCTGATAGACGGACAGGTCACGAGCTGACCGTTATACTCAACAAGGAAATCCTTAAAAAATGCAAGTCCGCTTTCAAACATAGGCAAAATTCTTTTTTTATATTCCTCATCATTAATATAAAGATAATGGTCATAAAGCTGATTTAAAAACCATACGCCGCTCATTGCCCACGGTGCATATTGAGTAGTTTCTTCCAAACCGTCGGGATCGCCTGCAGGGAAAGTCATACCCCAAATATCTGTATTGTGGTGAGCGCAAAAGCCATTGCATCCGTAATAATCCTTAGCTGTTTTTTCGCCGTTATAAGCAAGCTTTTCAACAAGCTGAGTAAGCGGTTCAAAACAATCGGAAAGGTTTGCAATATCAGTACACCAATAGTTCATTTCAGTATTGATATTAACAGTATATCCCGATGACCAAGGCGCACGCAAATGCGTATTCCAAATACCTTGAAGTGTACTTGCATTACTTCCCTTTCTTGAAGACGAAATAGTTAAATACCTGCCGTATTGGAAAAGAAGCGCAACAAGCGAATAATCGTCTCCCTTTTTATTCATATTCTTAATACGTTTATCTGTCGGAAACTCATCATATCCGCCTTCAAGTGTAAATTCAACTCTGTTAAAAAGGGATGAGAAATCCGTCTTATGCTCTGAAAGCAAATCGTTATAGTTTTTAATATTTTTAAAATAATCAAATGCTCTTTGCTTGGCGTCGGCAGTAGGCATAGATTTGAAATCGACAAAAGAAGTTGCCATAGATACAAGAAGAGTGACGTTCTTTTGATTTTCCACAACAATTGAAGAGTCTGTAAATTTAGCGTTACCCAAAACTTTAATAACACCGCAGAACTTCATTCCCTTATCGCCGTAAACTATGCTTTCTCCCTTATTATAATAAGGGGGCTGACATATTTCCGGTGCCTGACCTGTCATAACAAGGCTGTCCTCAAGCGTTTCGACCTTATGATGAAGCTGACTGTCAAAATTAACGCAAAAAGATACGCCGCTTTCGCTTTTGATATTAATAACCAAAAGTTGCGACGGATATGAAACAAAAACAGTTTCAGTCAAATTATCAGCCTTAACCGTTGCGACACCGTTTTGCAAATCAAGTGTACGTGAGTAATTTTTAGAATATTTTTTAGAATAATTAATCAAAATATCGCCAAAAGGCAAATATGCATCGCTCCAAACGCCGTGCATATTTTTATTGATAATATCCTCTGCTTTTCTGTAATCCTTGTCAAAAACAGCTTTACGGGCAGAATCAAGATATTTATAAGCGTCTTTTTTATTATTATCCTTAGGATAACCAGACCAAAGGCTGTCCTCGTTAATTGCAATCCTCTCCTTTTTAAGATTGCCGAATACGAGAGCGCCCATTCTTCCGTTGCCTACAGGTAAAGACTGCTCAAAATATTTTGCTCTTTTAGTATAGTACAATTTATTTTTCATAAAAAATATTTTACTTTATATAAATAAAAATTGCAAGTGAATTAAAAAAGTAGTATAATAAAGTTGAAAAAAATATATTTTTCTTTGTTAAGGGTGATAAAATTATGAAAAAACACATTATTTCAATCGGCAGGCAATACGGTTGCGGTGCTCACGAAATAGCAACAAAACTTTCAAAAAAGCTCGGTATTCCTTATTATGATAAAGAAATCATTAAAAGAGCAGCAAAGGACAGCGGTTTTGACGAGCACATTTTTACCTTCTATGACGAAAGGCCGACAAGAAGCTTTCTTTATAACGTTTCTACCGACGGTTTTTCAAACATAGCATCAAACGGTTTAGCGCTTGAGGACCAAGTATTTCAATATCAGTTTGACACAATAAGAAAGGTTGCCGAAGAAGGAAGCTGCATTATCGTCGGCAGATGCGCTGATTACATACTTAAGGACGACGAGGCACTTCTTACAATATTCCTTCACGCAAGCGACGACTTTAGGCAAAAGAGAGTAGTTAAAGAATACGGTGTTGAGCCTAAAAATGCCCCAAAAGAGATGAAAGCAGTAGATAAAAAAAGAGCTAAGTTTCACAATTTCTACAGCGAGGAAAAATGGGGCGAGGCTACAACTTATGATTTATCAATCAATGTTGCAAAACTCGGCATTGACGGTACGGTTGAACTTATAAGCGAATATATCAAGGCAAAAGGTTAATTAACATTTAACATAATTTTAACTTAATCTTGACTATGGGCTAAAAATAATATATTATGATTATAGGGCAAAGGTGTCAAAAAGGCATTTTTGCCCTATTATACTATATAAGTATTATTACACTGACGGTAGGTGTTATTATGAAATTTAATAAAGACGGCAAATTTAAAATTATGCAGATTACCGATATTCAGGAAATATATAATGTCTCAAATGACACGTTAAAATTGCTTGAAGCGGCGGTTGAAAAGGAAAAGCCTGACCTTGTTGTTTACACCGGTGATCAAATAAAAGGCTATGGTGTTACATATAAAGGAATGGGTAGCGAACTTGTAAACAATGTTGCAAAAACGATTGACAAGCTAATTGAACCGGTAACAAAAAGGAATATCCCTTTTGCCGTAACATTCGGCAACCACGACAGGCAAGTCGGAATAAGTAACAAGGACCAATTTGAGCAGATTTATAAAAAATATCCGAGCTGTGTAGGTGTTCAGGCTGAGGGCATCGACGGCGGCGGAACCTGTTTTTTAAGCATTAAATCATCAAAGGATGACGACAAGGATGTATTCGGCATATATTTGTTTGACACGGGTACTGATGCTAAGGGCGGAGGATACGAGCCGTTTGACACGAAAATTATCGAGTGGTACAAAAAGACAAGAGACTCACTTAAGGAAAAGAATGGAGACTATATTCCCTCTCTTGTATTTCAGCACATTCCTATGTTTGAACATTATAATGTATTAAAACAGGTTAAGAAAAGTGAAAAAGGTGCAATTCCTGCTTTCAGAATACATAAAGGCGAATATTACAAGATTGATGAAACAAAATGCGTTCCCGGTTCGGTATTGCTTGAGCCGCCTTCAATTCCCGATATAAACACAGGTGAATTTGAAGCACTTAAAGAAAAAGGTGACATACTCGGTGTATATGTAGGTCACGACCATAAAAACAGCTATGTTGGAAAGTACGACGGAATTGATATCGGTTTCACTCAATCAAGCGGCTTTAATGTTTACGGCAACGGCAAGGAACGTGGAGTAAGATGCTTTGTGATTGACGAAAACGACCCTAAGCATTATGAAACATATACAAAAACTTACCGACAGCTTTGTAACGGTAAACTTCAAAAGCCTGTTTATGATGCTCTTGCAAAGGTTATGCCGACAACAATGGATATGGCAAAACCGATGATTGCAAAAGCCGTCGCAATTATTGCAGCAATTATTGTTATTATAGTTTTACTTGCAAAGTTTTTATAAGGAGGAAAATATGGAAGAAAAGAAGAAAAAAGACAATGCATTTGTGCGTTGGACTGAAAAGCACGCAGAATTTTGGAAATTCATTAAATTCAACTGTGCAGGTGCACTTTCAAATATTCCGGAACTTGCAACACAGCTAATATTGGTATATCTCGTATTTAAGTGTGCCGATGCTCCCGAATCGAGAGAAACAAAAATTGCATATTACTGCTCAACTTTCGTTGGATATGCCGTTGCATTTGTTCTTAACAGGAAAATTACATTTCATGCAGACGCAAACCCTTTTGTTTCAACAATACTTTATATAATTATGGTTATATTTACTATTTGGGCTAAAGGTATTATCGGTCCATGGCTTTCAAGCTTTACAAACAGCTTTCTTCCTGTTGCGCTGGCACCTACCGTGGCGACGCTTTTGGGTATGGCAGTTCCTATGATTTGGACTTATCCGTGCAACCGCTTTATTATTCACAGAAAGAAAAAAGCACCGGCTGTTGAAGAAAAAAACGAAGATAAATAAGATTGACAAAAGAGAAAAAGCAAGTATAATATTATTTAAGGCAAGGGTGCTGAATAATCTCCTTGCCTTTTGCTATTTTAATGTAAGGTATTATGTAAAAAAAGGAATGCACCCGGCAGAAGCAGGTGCATACATAGCAGAACTTATTCAAAAAATGCTTGAGCAAAGGACAAGCGGTTTAAATTTAAAAATATAAAAAAACGGTACTGTTATCATTACAACAGTACCGTTTTTTATCAGTTAGATTGATAAGCAAGCTCTAAGGAATATTTGTCACATACGGCAAAGTGAAAATCAACACCTGTTTTATCTGAAAATTTAGTGAGAATGTCAAAGAAGTCGTCTAAGTTAGTATTATTGTTATTAATTATATCAATAGTCGAGTCAACAAAAACATCAGTCAAATCATAGTCGCTTGCGCAAAGCCCTACAAGAAAACCGCAAAGAGCAGTTGCACCCTCAATACCAAAATCAGACACATTAATTAGCCTAATATTACTTGGCAGGCGGGTTGAGAGTTTATCTGAAACATCAATAAATATAACGTTTCCTTTACTTTCAGCAGCTGTATTAATGCAAGCCTCACACATAATACGTGTTTTGCCAACGCCGTTAATACCCGTAATGTATTCTACCATAATTATGTCCCCTTAAATATTATTTGCAAAATCAATTGCTATAATAACAGTATCACATAATTAAGAATATGCAAAAAACAAACGGTTAATGTTAAATTAAATTAATATGAACAAATTATTCAGCGTGTAGAAAAAGACCAATTATAAATTTCTACACGCTGTAAGACTTCGAGAAAGACAGTCTGAAATTATTATTTGATTTTATTAACAATTATCATTACTATTCCGAGAATTACAAGGATAACGCCGGTTACTCTGTTAAGTGTTTCCGGTTTTGCTTTATTTGCAAGAAATGCTGCAATTTGAGCAAATATAAGAGTTGAGAGCATACAAAAAGCTAATGTCCACCAATCGGGAGCGCCGCCGATTGCAAAATGACTGATTGAGCCGGTAAATGCAGTAAACGCCATAACAAAAACGCTTGTTCCGACTGCGGTTTTAAGTTCATATCCGAGAACGGTTGTAAGCACAAGAAGCATCATCATTCCGCCGCCTGCTCCAACGAAGCCGCAAATAAAGCCAACCATTGCGCCGCATAAAGCTGAACGGATTATTTTTTGCTTTGGAGTTGCCTGTGTAAGTCGTGCTTTAGGCTCTGTAACAGGTTTAACAATAAACTTAATACCTAAAAACAAGGTCATTACAAACGAAAATCCGCCCATAGTTGTGCTTGGTACCTTACTTGAAACAAAACTTCCGACAAGAGTAAACAGCAAAACAAATATCATCATAACAACGCCGTTTTTGATGTCAATATTTTTATTTTTTCCATAAGTATAAGCCGAAGCGGCGCTCGCCAAAACATCACTTGCAAGAGCAATACCGACAGCCATATAAGGGTCCATATCAAGAAAGGTAATAAGCATAGGACTGATAACGGCAGCAGCACTCATACCTGCAAAGCCCGTACCCAATCCTGCGCCTATACCTGCCACAAGGCAAACAATAAATTTAATAAGCATTGTATCATTCCTTTTTGTATATACTATTTTTCCAATTAGTATATTTCAATTATCTAATATATGTATTATAACGCTTACGCTCTCAAAGTCAACATACGCAAAATGATAAAAGAGTCTATTATTTTTATGCTTATTTAATATATTATTAAATTTGTAAAAAATAAGTTAAATTATTGTAAAATTAATCTTGTTTTTGCTAATTTATAGTGATATAATTAAATGAAAAATTTTTTACGAAAAGGGGTTTTTTAATGGCTAAAACCAAAACTGCCGAGTCAAAGGTTACGGCAGCGGCAAAAAAGTATATGAAGCCGTCTGAGGTTGCCACCTTCGGTATCGGACTTTTCGGCGTAGCTCTTTTAACAGGCTGGATGCCGGATTATACAACTACTTTCTTTGCCGACTTCGCATTTAAGGGAAAAGGCTTTGACTCTGCTTCTCTTTCACACATTGTAGAGGTGGTATTCCTTATTGCCGGCTTCGTCGGTGCAATTTGTGAGCTTGTTATCGGCGTTCTTGTTGACAGAACAAAGACAAAGCTCGGTAAGGTTAAGCCTTGGGTAGGCTTCGGCGCTATTCCGCTTGCTATTATTTCGATGCTTGTATTTGTTGCACCTAATACGACATCATTCGGTCTTGCGTCAGTTTGGATGATAGTTATTTATTGTCTTTACACCGCTGTATCATGTGCGGTTGAGTCTCCTTCAAACTGCTTTGGCGCACTTTGCTCACCTAATCCGGCTGAAAGAAGCAGTGCTATTTCAATCGCTTCATTCTTGCGTTCTGTAGGTCAATCAGGCGGACAGGTAGTAATCATCGTAGTAGGCGCTCTTATGAAAGCTCTTATGGGTCAACAGCAGTTCAAAAATGCTGAAGGTCAAGGTATCGACCTTATTATTTCAACTGCTATTTGCGCACTCGGTATGATTATCTTTGTTATGATTTTCTTTGCAAACAACAAAGAACGTGTACCTTACACATCTGAAAAGGTTTCTCTTTTAGAGTCAATCAAGCTCGTATTTACAAATAAGAACCTTCTTATGGTATCGCTTACAAAGGTATTTGGCTTCGGTCGTGGCGTTTACGGCACGGTATCGCTTTACATAGCTATTTATCTTCTTGGCTCAAAGGGCTTAAAGCTTGCGCTTATGCTTCCAATGGGTATCGGTACTGCAGTAGGTACTCTTCTTGTAAACCTTGTACTCAAGAAATTCTCTACTAAGAAGACATTTATTCTCTTCTGTTGCTATGGTGCTTCAGCACTCGCTATTCTTTTCTTGGTATCAAAGGGTATTGGCTTCAATTCAAATCTTATCGTTCCGTTCCTTATCCTCAACTTCTTCTGCGGCATTCAGCACGGTAACACAAACGTTACACCTAACATTATGATTGCAGACTGTGTTGACGAAATGGAATACAAGACAGGCAAAAGGCAGGAAGGTCTTGCTTATGCAGGCTACGGTCTTTTCTCAAAGATTGCTTCTGCGTTCACAAAATTCCTCGGTCCTTGGCTTGTTTACACATGGAGCCAGTACAAAATTTCAACTGACCCTAACGTAGCTTACGCGTCACAGGACAACACCGTTCTTTCACGTTTCTTAATGATTTATACAATCGTTCCTGCTATCTTTGTAATTCTTCAGTTCATCCCTATCCTCTTCTATGATATGACAGGTGAAAAGAAAGCAAGAATTACTGCCGCTCTTGCAGAAAAGAGAGAGAACGAAAGCAAGGAAAAGGCAGATGCCGATGAAGTAAAAAAAGAATTTGAAGAATTAAGCGAAGAGATTTCGGAATAAGGAGGGATTAGTTATGGCTGAAACAAAAGAAAAGAAAGGCTTTAACGCCGCTCTTTATGCAGTTGTTGCAGGTATTGTTGTAGCGGTAGCACTCGTACTTATCACAATATTTGCTTTCACAACAAGATATACAGGCTTTTCTAACGAAAAGGTAGCTCAGGCTTATGTAGATACAATCGTTCAAACAGGCGACGGATACAACGCTTATAAGAACACACTTGTATCAAAAAATCAAAAATTCGGTAAATTCGTAACAAACGCTTATATGCTTCCTTATATTAATGAGGACGCTGAAAAAGCTTCATTCGTAGGCACGGGTACTGACGAAGAAATCGCTAAAACAGACGAAGTTTACGACACAATGTATGACTATTATGTTCAGCTTCTCCAAAAATACGGTCTTGATAATATAGACGCAGTATTCAACGATTACTTTGCTAAGTTAAGCGAAGTAAGAAAAGAAGTATTTGGCGACGAATATATGGATACAGACTTTATGTTCTCTGTATTTGAATCAAATGTATCAAAATACGGTAAATCACTTACAGGTACTGAGGAAGAGCTTGGTGCCGACAACAAAACCGTTATTCAAAAGGCAACAACAGGTAAATATCAGGAAATGTTCGGCAAGGACTACAAGTTCACTGCTACAGTTAAAAATTCAACTGACTTAAGCGACAGCGAAAAAGACGCTTACGTTAAGGAATATAAGGAGAGAATTACTCCTGTTGCCGCTTTGGGCGAAGCTAAGGCTGAGAAATTCGGTCTTAAGGATACAGATAAGAAGAATACGCCTAAATCAGATATGGTCGGTGCATTTGAAAATCTTGACTGTTCAGAGGATATCAGCGCAGTTACAAAGTGCGACGTAGACGTTACGCTTGCAGACGGCACAGTAGTTGCAACACAGCAGGTTTATGTTGTTAAAATCGGCAACACCTGGTATGTTGACAATACAAATGTTGACACCTCAGGTCTTTATCTTGCAAAATAAATCAAATAATTTTAATGCCTTACAGTTAGTTCTGTAAGGCATTTTTATTTGCAAATATTTCTATTATTGTTGTTAATCAGGTCAAACGGAAATGTTCAAACATATTGTTTTAAGCTTAAAAAAGGTAAAAAGTCAATTACTGTTTATGGGGCAAAAATAAGCGGAATTAAGGGATATCAAGTAAGAACATACAAAGGCAAGAATATGTATTCTAAGTGGTCAAGCGTTAAAAGCATAAAAACAAAATAGATATACGCAAAAAAATAACTGCATCAACATAAATTGTTGATGCAGTTATTTTTATTTAACCTTAACTTTAATTGTTTTGCTCCAAGAATAATACGTGTATTTTTTGCCGTTCTTTTTATATGCACGAACACGCACATAATAATTCTTTTTACTCTTGGCGGTAGTGAGAGTTTTTGAAGTTTTAGATGAACCACTCACCTTTGTACTCAAAAAATTCTTTTTAAAATTAGAAGTTGTGGACCACATAACCTGATAGCCCGATACACCGCTTCGCTTTTTCCATTTTACGTTTATTTTCTTTTTCTTGCTTGATTTTGCACTTTTGAGCGTTACAGACTTGTTTTTAGTCTCAATTGAAACCGCACCGCTTTTAGTACCTACAAATTTAATATGATCGGCAGATTTATATGCCGCAACCTTGATTTTATATGATTTATTAGGCTTTAACCCTGTAACTTTTGCAGAAACGGTAGAAGCTTTAGAAACGGACTTTTTAAACTCATAGCTTTTGGTTGATAAATTGTAGATATAAATTCTATAGCCTGATGCCCTGCTGACCTTCTTCCATTTAACGGTTATTGAAGTATCGGTTGAGGAAAGCTTAATACCCGACACCTTGCCCGGCTTGGTAGCAACATTAAGCTGAAAGAAATTGCTCCATTTTATATTGCCACCTTTTTTAGTATAAGCACGTATTCTTACCGGGAATCTATATGCAGATTGAAGATTAGAAAATGTAATATTAGTTTCACCTGTATATGCATAATCTGCCCAATTGCCGTCAGCGTCCCCAATTTGAACCTGATAACCTGTTGCGCTGTCGATTTTATTCCAAGCAAGTGAAACGCTGCTTGTTGTTGATGCGGTAACATTAACAATAAGCTCATCGCTCATATTCTTAAAAACAGGAATATAAAAGGTCCTTGTCATTGAAAGAATACCTGCTTTTGAATAGCCGTTATAAGATGACACAGCCTCGCTTGCCGCCGCCTGAACATTTTTCATATATTCATTAGAATATTTATTTGACGAGGTCGGACTAACATTAAACTTTTGAAGATAACCCGTGTTTTGAGATTTAAAACTGTTTGCAACATACTTTGTACCGTAGTAAATCGCTTTATAAGGATTAGTCCACGGTCTGCCGTAGCCGCTTACGGTATTGCCCATATAAGTTGTTCTGCAATCTCTTACCAAAACGTATCCGCTTGCGCCCTCCTCATAACCCTTTGCGGTTTCATTATAAAGACGAACGTAATAATAATCACCCTTATTTGCTCGCCACGTCATATATTGATTAGAGGAAATTGAAGTAACAGTACCGCCTGTCGGGTCAACATTAGGGTTGGCACTGTAAAACTTCGTTGCCTTATTTGTTTTAAGAAAGCCTGCCGCCCAAGCCAAGCCGTCTTTAGCGCCGGTATATGCACCGATATTAAAATAATTATAAATACCCTGAAAAGGACTTGTAGAGCCGTTTACAGCCGTTGCCGAAGCTGTAGCGCCACCATTTTCCTGCCTAATTTTAGCAGCTATATAATAAGCATTAAGGCCGAAATCCTGAGCCGCCTTCATAATAACGTCCGAATACTTGGTTGAGGCATCATACATTTTTACGTTTTGACCGGTAGTTCTGTAAGAAATAAGTGAATTATGCATCCAAGTGCCGTTCAAAATGGCTTCGACGCCTTCTTTAGTTTGCGTGCCGTCATAAGAGGTGGATTCAAATTGAAAAATATGTTTTTCATCAAGGAAATTCCTTGGGTCCATATAGTATTCAACAGCACTCTTTGAAGCAGAAACCCAATCGCTTGCCTCTTGGATTACATACTTGCCGTTTTTATAACATGATGAACATTTGCAAAACAAAGACGTATCGCCTGTTGCCGATTTAGAAATAAGCTGATTTGAATGTTTTGAACGTTCGCCGTCAATTGCTGATTCCCAATCAAGATTAGTCATAAGCGGTTTAAAAATCCAATATGGATATTTATTATGTAATTCGTTAAGTTTTTCGGCATAATCACGAGGAAAACCTTGAGAAACCAATTTTTCCGTATAACTTTGAGCCGAAGCAGTTAAAGGTACAACGGTTGTTATTATCATTAATATTGACAAAAGCAAAGAAATAACTTTTTTCAAAATATTACCTCCTGCAATAATTTGCAATGTTTTAAAGTTTTTCAACGGCATAGATATACCGTCTGTAATTTTTCTTGTATATAATAACATTAAGCAACATAAATTGTCAACAAATTTTGAATTTTGTAATAATTTATGTGACTTTTGTTGACATGAATTAGTTAATGTTGTATTATGTATTAAGAAGTACAAAAGTAAAGGAGGAATTGTTTTGGAAAAAACAAATATCCCGGAAATACTCAAAGCTTGCAGAAAAGGAGTAAATATGACGCAGGCTCAATTTGCAAAAACAATCGGCATCAAGCGTAGTGCATATGCTTACTACGAAAGCGGAAGAACAAGGCCGAAAATTGAAACGCTCAGAACTATTGCAAAAGTTTACGGACTTGACGTAAACACTCTTATTTCTAATGAAGATTCAAATTCTCTTCACCAAGATAATGATCAAAAAATAAATTTTGATATAAAAGATTTTAACGATACGTTTTACGATTTATCAGAGAATGAAAAAGCTATAATTATGAAACTCAGAATTATGAATCGTGAAAAGCGCACAAAAATAATTAACGAAATATTTGAATAAAAAAAATCCGACTGCGAAAAAGCAATCGGATTTTTTATTTTTGCTTGAAAAATCAAGTTAAACTTCAGGCTTAGGTTCACGATTTAACAGCGAATTAACTGCAACACGAGGTGAAACTGTTCCGTTTACAACGTTATTAACAGCATTAATAATCGGCAAATCTACATTATATTTTTTGCCGAGTTTAATTGCAGCCGGAAGTGCATTAATACCCTCAACAACCATTCCGACCTTTTTCACTGCCTCGTCAGGACTCAATCCCTGACCTATAAGAAAGCCGGCATTATTATTGCGTGAATGAAGACTTGTGCACGTTACAATTAAATCCCCCATACCGGTAAGACCGCTAAAAGTATCTGGCGAGCAACCCATAGCATTGCCAAGCCTTGAAAGTTCAGCAAGACCTCTTGTGATAAGAGCGGCGGTAGCGTTGTCACCATATCCTAAGCCTCGTGAAATACCCGTTGCAAGGGCTATAATATTTTTCATTGCTCCGCAAATCTCAATTCCTTTGATATCCGTATTAGTATAAACTCGCATAAAAGAACTTGAAAAAAAGCATTGAACAATCTTTGCGATTTCAATATCCTTGCAAGCGGATACTATAGTAGTCGGCATATCAATGCTAACTTCTTCAGCATGAGTAGGGCCTGAAAGAGCGACATACTTGACAGTCGGATTTTTAATTTCATCATTGATAACTTCTGTCAAGGTCATAAGTGTATCGGGTTCAATCCCCTTGGCAACATCAACAATTATTTGGTTATCCTTGATATACGGCTTACATTTTTTTGCCGTTTGGCGAACAAAAACGGACGGCACGGCAAACATAATTATATCTTTGTGTTCAATTGCCGATTTTATATCCGTAGTATATTCGATGCCTAAAGGGAGTGATACATCGGGTAACTTGGGGTGACGGGAGGTTTTCTTCAGTTTTTCAATTTCATCAGGCAAAGCCGACCAAACTGTAACCTCTTTATTTGTGTTTTTTAACATTTTGGCAAGCGCAATTCCCCATGTGCCTGCGCCTAAAATTGCTATAGAATTCAATATTTTTCTCCGTGGTAATAATTATTCATCCTCTTTTGGTAAATCGGATGTGCAATGACAGCATTTAACTGCATCAATAGGAATTTCGCTTTTGCAAAAAGGACAAATCTTAGTTGTTGGCGCTTCTTCCTTATGCTCTTCTTTTTTCTTTGTAAGGTCAAGCATTTTATTGATTGCCTTGACAATACAGAAAATAATAAATGCCATAATAAGGAAGTTAATTACGGCAGAAATGAACGAACCGTAATCTATATAATTGTCGCCGACAAGATGAATTTTGCCTTGCACCTCTGCGCCGCCTATACAATTAATGAGCGGTTTAATAATGTTATCCGTAAGTGAAGTAACAATTGCAGAAAACGCACCGCCTATAATAACGCCGACAGCAAGGTCAATTACATTTCCTCTTGAAATAAATTCCTTAAATTCAGCTAAAAACTTTTTCATTTAAAATTCCTCTTTTTATACTTTAATTATCTTTATAATATCATAATACACCCGTAAAATCAAATTTTGGAATAAACGATTTATCCGCAGAACTCAGTTCCTGAATAAAAAGTTTATCAAATGAATTATCAAACGCATAATTTACTACTTTTTCATATTCACGCTTTGTGATTTTTCGATTAATTTCAGGAAATTCACTCAAATCACCGCAAGGGGTATACTGAGCCATAAGAGAAACAAAGGTATTAGGAAAATTTGATTTAATAAAATCAAGAACGGCAATTGAGGAGTTGGTATTTTGCGGCAAAATCAAATGACGTATAATCATACCCGATTTCATAATATCGCTGTCAAATTTATCCTCAACCTGACGCCTCATTTCCAAAAGCGCCGCCGACGCTTTTTCAAAATAATCCGCCGCCTTTGAATAGCGCATTGCTTTTTCAGCTCTTATATATTTCAAATCGGGCAAATAGATATCAATAAGCCCATCTAAGGCTTTGAGTGTTTCCACCTCTTCATATCCGCTTGAATTATAAACTATCGGCACAGGAGATTTCCATCTTCTAAGCACCTTTGCAAGCCTTTTTGCATAATGAGTGGGATTTACCAAATTAATATTATTTGCACCCTGAGAAATAAGATTTTCAAAAATAGAAATAAGTTTATCGTCGCTTATTTCAACGCCTTTATTTTCAGCGCTGATTTCATTATTTTGGCAAAATACACATTTCAAATTACAGCCTGAAAAAAACACAGTGCCGCTTCCCTCTTTGCCGCTTATGCAAGGCTCCTCCCAAAAATGGAGTGCCGCTCTTGCAACACGAAAATTATCTGGACTTTGGCAAAAGCCGAGACTGACGCTTCTGTCAACATTGCAATGCCTTGGGCAAATTGAGCAAATCATATCAGCGCCTTATATATGTCGCCTTTTTTAAAAGGTGTTTGCGCCGCTATTTCCTTAGCCGCATTATTAATCGACATACCCTTTTCCACAAGATTTTTAGCCATTTCAACAGCCATTTCGAGCGTTATATCTTCATTAATATCTTCTTTTTTGCCCTCAATAATAATCACATATTCACCCTTTGGTGATTTATCGCTGTAATATTCTATCGCCTCATCAAAGGTAAATCGGAGAACTTCCTCGTGGATTTTAGTGAGTTCTCTTACAAGCGCTATATTGCGATTACCGAACACCTTGCGCATATCGTTAAGTGTATAAATAAGTTTATGAGGTGCTTCATAAAAAATCATAGTGCGTTTTTCGTCCTTAATTTCTTCAAGATGTTCACGTCTTGATTTTTTATTAACCGACAAGAAGCCTTCAAAAGTAAACCTTCCCGTAGGCATACCCGATATTGCCAGTGCTGTTGCAAAGGCAGTTGGTCCCGGAACGGACTGCACTACGATACCAAGTTCATGGCAAAGAGCCACCAAGTCCTCACCGGGGTCGGAAATAGCCGGCATACCTGCATCGGTAACAATTGCACAGCTTTCACCTGCAAGTATCCTTTGGCAGATAATCTCCCCTCTTTGCCTTTTATTATGCTCAAAATAGGAAACCATTTCTTTTTTTATATCAAAATGATTAAGAAGCTTTAAAGTGACTCTCGTGTCCTCTGCTGCTATAAAATCAACGCTTTCAAGAGTATCTATTGCTCTCGGTGAAAAATCGCTTAAATTTCCGATAGGAGTACCCACAACATATAATATTCCGCTCATTTATCATATCCGTCGGCATACGACCCATAAATGTCCAGCATTTCGGGTGTAAATTTACCGTTTTCCTTTTTAATTATTAATTGCGGCTCTACCTTTAAAAAAGGCTTAGCCCCCTTTTGCCCCTGAACAAGAAAGAGAAAAGGCTGTTCTGTGTTCTTATCCTGAACAAAACGAAGTCTTTTAGGCTCAAGTTTGTATTTACGCATAAGTTCTAATGTGTCAACCAGCCTTTCGGGACGATGGCACATACAAAATCTGCCTCCGTATTTAAGCAGGTAATTTGCAGCCTTACACGCATCTTCAATATTACAGCAAACCTCGTGCCTTGCAATACGTGCACTCTCTCCAAGAGATTCAATACCTGTGCCGACAGGTTTATATGGCGGATTCATAGTAACAAGAGAAAACTTTTCCGCCTCAAAAATTTCATTAATCTTTCTCAAGTCACAATTAAAGGGCTTAAGCCTATCTTCAAGATGATTAATTTCTATTGAATGGCAAACCTGCTCATAAGCATTTTTTTGAATATCAAGGCAAGAAACGTTATTAATTTTTTCATTTCTGAGCCATAAAAGAGGAATAATTCCACAGCCTGTTCCCATATCGAGAGCCTTATCTCTCGGTTTAATTTTTGCGAAATCGGAAAGAATAACTGCATCGGTACCAAATGTATGGTCAGAAGAAACTGCTATTTTTATGTCATCGGACAATCTTTCATAATTAAACATACGCATATTATATCATATTTGATAAAAATTTCAAACAAAAAAGAGCAAGTAAATGTAACTTGCTCTTAAATAATTATTTTGTTTTAACTCTCATCTTTTTGGACCAAGAGGAAAACTGACGTTTGCCGTCAATCGTTTTATAGCAACGCATTCTTACATAATACTTTTTCTTCTTTTTAAGAGATGAGAAAGTTTTTGACTTAGTTGAATTTTTAGAAATTATATAAGACTTCGTTTTTTTCTTAGAAAAAGAAGATGATGTGCTGTATTGAATTTGATAACCCGAAGCGTTAGAATCCTTGTTCCAAGAATAAGTAATCTGCTTTGACTTTTTGGATTTAAGAGAAGTAGGAGTCGGTTTGGCAGGAACAATCATAAAACATGAAGTAAGTTCGCCCTTATAATTATTTCCGACAAAATTGACGTACACCCACGCTTTTCCCGTCTTGAAGTTATCATCGTATGTGACAACATATTCACTCGGTGAAATCAAATTACCTACACTGTCATAAACAGTTACACTCGGATACGAACCATAAGGATTAAAGGTAATTTTAGTAGACGAAAGCTTAACGGTAGAAGGCGCATAAATATTTTGAACAATATATTCATTTCCACAAGAGCTGCACACAAGCTTTAAGAAGCCGTTTATTCTATTTTCTTTATCATCGTCTGCAACAGCTTTTACGAAAAAGTTTGTATAGCAATGATTATGAATATTTAACGAAGCGGAAAAGGAATATGTTCCTTTTAAACATTCAAGTCTAAAATAGTACGGTTTTCCGGCTTCTAAATAAGTTGTAGACACAAAAGAATATTCATTTTCTGTATTTACATTAGAATTAATAACATTATTTTCTGAGTCATAAACTGTGAGAAAGACGTCACTTAACGGTAATTCTACACCTGACACGGTAAAATCATAATAATTTGATGAAAGGCAATCAAATTTCAGCCATAAATATTTTGTTTGAGATGAACTGCTATCAACTTTTTCATTAACAGTTTGCCCTAAATTTATGCCGATTGCCGTTTTCATTGTATTCGCCAAGGCATTGGAAGAAAAAGACAAAAGGCTAGCAAGCATAAACAAAACAGCTACTAATATTGAACTAATTTTTTTCATAATTCACCTGACTTAATTTTAATCTATTATATATTTATATTTTACTCTAATATATAACAAATTTCAATAGACGAAAGAAAAAAGGTTGCCGCCAAAAGCGACAACCTTTTAAATTTAGAAAGTAAAATATAGATTACTCGTTGATAGCTGTAACAACGCCTGAACCTACTGTTCTACCACCTTCACGGATAGCAAAACGAAGACCTTCTTCAATAGCGATAGGAGTGATGAGCTCAACGTTCATTACAACGTTATCGCCAGGCATACACATCTCTGTACCTTCAGGAAGAGTGATAACACCAGTTACGTCAGTTGTTCTGAAATAGAACTGTGGACGATAGTTGTTGAAGAAAGGAGTATGACGGCCACCTTCGTCCTTAGAAAGAACGTAAACCTGACCTGAGAACTTTGTGTGTGGGTGGATTGAACCAGGAGCTGCAAGAACCTCGCCTCTCTCGATATCAGATCTCTGAACACCACGAAGAAGACAACCGATGTTGTCACCAGCCTCAGCATAGTCAAGAATCTTTCTGAACATTTCGATACCTGTGCAAACTGTTGAACGGATTTCGTCACGAAGGCCAACCATTTCAACTGTATCGTTAGTGTTAAGCTTACCTCTCTCTACTCTACCTGTAGCAACTGTACCACGACCTGTGATTGTGAATACGTCCTCAACAGGCATAAGGAAAGGAAGGTCTGACTTACGGTCAGGAGTTGGGATATACTCATCAACTGCATCCATGAGTTCCTTAATGCAATCGCAAGCAGGATCGTCATTTGATGAAGCCTCAAGAGCCTTAAGAGCTGAACCCTTGATGATTGGGCACTCGTCGTCGAATTCATACTCAGCGAGTGTTTCACGAACTTCCATCTCTACGAGCTCAAGGAGTTCAGGGTCATCAACTTGGTCAGTCTTGTTAAGGAATACGATGATTGCAGGAACGCCTACCTGACGAGCAAGGAGAAGGTGTTCTTTAGTCTGAGCCATAGGACCGTCAGTTGCAGCGATAACAAGAATAGCACCATCCATCTGAGCAGCACCTGTGATCATGTTCTTGATATAGTCAGCATGGCCCGGGCAGTCAACGTGAGCATAGTGACGCTTGTCAGTTTCATACTCAACGTGAGCTGTGTTGATTGTGATACCACGTTCTCTTTCTTCAGGAGCCTTATCGATATCTGCATAGTCCTCAAACTTTGCATAGCCCTTGTTTGCAAGATACTTTGTGATAGCAGCAGTAAGAGTAGTCTTACCATGGTCAACGTGACCGATTGTACCAATGTTTACATGTGGCTTGGTACGATTAAAATGTTCTTTTGCCATTGGAATTTTCCTCCTTAAAATTTACAATAGAAAAATTGTCAAAGATATTCTATCAAATAAGAATAGAAATATCAAGAGTTTTTTATAAAATTATATGCAACTAATTAGTCTTTCTTAGCTCTTTCGCTAATGATAGACTCACTAATTGACTTAGGAACAGGCTCGTAACCGTCCGGCTCCATTGTGTACTGACCACGACCCTGAGTCTTTGAACGAAGGTCATTAACGTAGCCAAACATTTCTGAAAGCGGAACTCTTGCATTAATCTGCTTAGCACCTGCTCTGTCTTCCATACCCTGAATCTGTCCACGACGAGAGTTAAGGTCGCCGATAACATCGCCCATATATTCTTCAGGAACGATAACTGTAACCTTCATCATTGGTTCGAGGATGATTGGGTTAGCCTTCTTAGCAGCATCCTTGAATGCCATAGAACCTGCAATCTTGAATGCCATTTCTGATGAGTCGACTTCGTGATAAGAACCATCATAAAGCTCAACTCTAACGTCAACAACGTTGTAGCCTGCAAGGATACCACTCTTCATAGCACCCTGAATACCGGCATCAACAGCAGGGATATATTCCTTAGGAATAGCACCGCCGACGATTTGGTTTACAAATTCGTAACCCTTGCCGATGCCATTTTCATCAAGGTTAGGCATAATACGAATCTTAACATGACCGTACTGACCTGAACCACCTGACTGTCTCTTATACTTAAGGTCTGAAGAGCTTTCCTGCTGGATTGTTTCCTTATAAGCAACCTGAGGAGCACCAACGTTAGCCTCAACCTTAAATTCACGAAGAAGACGGTCAACGATAATCTCAAGGTGAAGTTCACCCATACCTGCGATAATAGTTTGTCCTGTTTCTTCGTCAGTATATGCTTTAAATGTTGGGTCTTCTTCTGCAAGCTTTGCAAGAGCAATACCCATCTTTTCCTGACCTGCTTTAGTCTTTGGCTCAATAGCAACACGGATAACAGGGTCAGGGAAATTCATTGATTCGAGAATGATTGGATGATTTTCGTCACAAAGAGTATCACCTGTTGTAGTATTCTTTAAACCTACTGCAGCAGCGATATCACCTGAATAAGCTACAGGAATATCCTCTCTGTGGTTAGCGTGCATAAGAAGGATTCTGCCCATTCTTTCCTTTTGGTCCTTAACAGAGTTAAGGCAAGGAGTACCGGCAGCAATCTGACCTGAATATACACGGAAGAAACAAATCTTACCAACGAATGGGTCAGTAGCAATCTTGAATGCAAGAGCTGAGAATGGCTCGTCATCAGATGAATGACGGAATTCTTCCTCTTCTGTGTCAGGATTTACACCCTTGATTGAGTCAACGTCGGTAGGAGCCGGCATATAGTCAACAATTGCATCAAGGAGTGGCTGAACACCCATATTACGATAAGCTGTACCGCAGCAAACAGGAACCATTGAGTTTGCGATAGTAGACTTACGGATAACCTTCTTGATTTCGTCGACAGTAATAGCGTCTTCGCCCTCTTCAAAGTATTTTTCCATAAGGTCCTCATCCATCTCAGCAACATGCTCTACAAGCTCTGTTCTGTACTTTGCAGCGAGTTCCTTCATATCATCAGGGATTTCTCTGATTTCAAATTTCATACCCTTTTCTTTATCAGGATCGATATAGATAACGGCATGGTTTTCTACGAGGTCAATAATACCCTCAAAGGTATCCTCACTTCCGATTGGAAGCTGGATAGGAAGAGCATTACATTTAAAACGGTCTTTAACCATATTAAGAGCTCTGTAGAAGTCAGCACCCATAATATCCATCTTATTAACGAATATCATACGAGGTACTTTATATTCATCAGCCTGGCGCCATACGGTTTCAGACTGTGGCTCAACACCGCCCTTTGCACAAAGAACAGTAACTGAACCGTCAAGTACACGAAGTGAACGCTGAACCTCAACTGTGAAGTCAACGTGACCCGGTGTATCGATAATATTGATTCTATGCTTTTTCCAGAAACAAGTAGTTGCAGCAGATGTGATTGTGATACCACGCTCCTGCTCCTGCTCCATCCAGTCCATTGTTGCAGCACCTTCGTGTGTTTCACCAATCTTGTGGTTTACACCTGTATAATACAGAATACGCTCGGTGGTTGTAGTTTTACCTGCATCAATATGAGCCATAATGCCAATATTTCTTGTCTTCTCAAGAGATACTTGTCTTGACATAATACCCTCCTATTAATATCTGAAATGAGCAAATGCTTTGTTTGCTTCTGCCATCTTGTGTGTATCGTCGCACTTCTTAACTGCGCCGCCTGTCTTATTGACAGCGTCCATAATTTCAGCAGCAAGACGTTCTCTCATAGTTCTCTCTGAACGCTGACGAGCGTAAAGAGTAATCCAACGAAGACCTAAAGTCTGTCTTCTTTCAGGACGAACCTCAAGAGGAACCTGGTAAGTAGCACCGCCGACACGGCGAGCCTTTACCTCGAGTACAGGCATTACGTTTTCCATTGCAGCTTCAAAAGTCTCTAATGGGTCGTTGCCTGTTTTTTCCTTAATGATGTCGAATGCGTCGTAAACGATTTTCTGAGCGACGCCCTTCTTTCCATCAAGCATGATGCTGTTGATAAGTCTGGTTACAAGCTTTGAATTGTAAAGCGGATCAGGTAATACATCACGCTTAGCGATTTGGCCTCTTCTTGGCATCTTCGCTTCCCTCCTTCATAATTTTTAATGAGTTCATAGGTACTCGGTTTTTCCGTGGAGTCAACAAAAGGTCATATACGCTGTAATTATATATAGGTATATAAACTATTGTTATCCATTAAAATAAGGCTTATTTCTTAGCAGCCTTTGGCTTCTTTGCACCGTACTTAGAACGGCTCTGCATTCTGCCGTTTACACCCTGTGTATCAAGTGTACCACGAATAATATGGTAACGTACACCAGGAAGGTCCTTAACACGGCCGCCACGAATCATAACTACAGAGTGTTCCTGAAGGTTATGACCAACGCCCGGAATGTATGCAGATACTTCAATACCGTTAGTAAGACGAACTCTGGCAATCTTACGAAGAGCTGAGTTAGGCTTCTTAGGTGTAGCAGTCTTTACTGCAGTACAAACGCCACGCTTTTGAGGTGAGTTGTTATCTGTAACAACATTTTTCTTAGTGTTTAAGCCCTTTAAAAGTGCAGGTGTCTTTGACTTCTTTTCGATAGTCTTACGACCTGTTCTTACGAGCTGATTAAAGGTAGGCAATAGTTTATCTCCTTTCAAAAATTATTTTATACGCTGTGTGCGTATAAGTCATACGCTGAAAAATCGGCATATCAATTAAACGCACACCTCGGGGCAAGCCAAAGCTTACCCCGAAATGTTGTATTATTTGCTAAAAAGTTGCATAAAAATTTGTTGATTATATACAAACTTATCTCACACGATTTAGCATTATACCACTACTGCATAGTGTTTGTCAAGAGTTCTTGTAATTGTTCAAGATTTAAAATTTCATCGCTGTTTTCAGCGGCAAAATAACTCGGAACAACATCAACCTTACGGAATACGTCCATACCTGTACCGGCAGGAACAAGTTTACCGATAATAACATTTTCCTTAAGACCGATAAGCGGGTCGCTCTTGCCTCTGATAGCGGCATCGGTAAGAACTCTTGTTGTTTCCTGGAAGGAAGCGGCTGAAAGGAATGAATCTGTAGCAAGAGAAGCCTTTGTAATACCCATAAGAATAGGAATATACGTTGCTTTCTTAAGATTTTCCTCACCTGCTTTAATTCTTGAGTCAATCTTGTCGTTTGCTTCGTCAACAGCCGAAACATCAACCATTGTGCCTGCAACAAGATCGGTGTCACCTGCTTCGTCAACAGTACATTTCTTAAGCATCTGACGAACAATAACCTCGATATGCTTATCGTTGATATCAACACCCTGAGTACGATATGCAAACTGAACTTCCTTAATAAGGTAGTTATAAACAGCCTCTTCACCGAGAATTGCAAGAACATCGTGCGGATTAACAGCACCGAGAGTAAGCTCAGTACCCTTAGTAATATGAGCACCCTCTACGATATTTTCGCAAAGTCTTGCGCCGTAAGGAATAAGATACTTCTTCTCCTCAGCAGTATCTTTATTATAAACGATAACGTGACGGCTCTTTTTGATTTCCTCAAAACGAACATCACCTTCGATTTCAGAAAGGATAGCAAGCTGCTTTGGCTTTCTTGCCTCAAAGAGTTCCTCAACACGAGGAAGACCCTGTGTGATATCTGCACCGCCGGCTACACCACCGGTATGGAATGTTCTCATTGTAAGCTGAGTACCCGGCTCACCGATTGACTGAGCGGCAATGATACCGACTGCTTCACCAACCTGAACAGGTTCATTAAATGCAAGGTTTGCACCATAACACTTACGGCAAACACCGTGACGTGATTTACAAGTAATAAGTGAACGAATCTTTACCGACTCAATACCTGCGTCAACAATACGCTTAGCATCATCAGAAGTCATCATTCTGTCAGCTTCCATAAGAATTTCACCGGTCTTAGGGTCAACTACAGGATCAACAACAAATCTGCCTGTAAGTCTTTCCTCAAGCGGTTCAAGAACACGGTTACCATCCATAATTTTGCTTACTACGATGCCGTCATGACATCCGCAGTCGTCGTCACGAATGATAACGTCCTGAGATACGTCAACAAGACGTCTCGTAAGATAACCTGAGTCAGCAGTACGAAGAGCTGTATCGGCAAGACCTTTACGAGCACCACGAGAAGAAATGAAATATTCAAGAATATTAAGACCCTCACGATAGTTAGCACGAATAGGAACCTCGATTGTCTTACCTGCTGTATTTGCAATAAGACCTCTCATACCTGCAAGCTGACGAAGCTGTGAAGTACTACCACGAGCACCTGAGTCTACCATCATGTGAATTGGGTTATGAGCACCGTCAAAGTTACTCGTAAGCTCATTAGAAACCTTATTAGTACAATCTTCCCATGCTTTGATTACTGCTGAGGAACGCTCCTCGTTAGTAATAAAGCCATAGTTATAGTTATATGTGATTTCATCAACTTTCTTTTCTGCTTCTGCAAGGTATTCCTTCTTCTTTTCAGGGATAAGTGCGTCGCAAACAGCAACGGTAGTACCTGAAACAGTTGAATACTTATAGCCCTGTGCCTTGATAGAATCAAGAACATGAGAAGCAATAGAAACGCCGTGAACATTGATACATCTTTCTGCAATTTGACCGAGCTGCTTTTTCTTAACTACAAATGAAACTTCAAGGTCAAATTCGTGTGCAGGGTCAGTTCTGTCAACAAAGCCGAGATCCTGAGGAACCGGATTATTGAAAATGATTCTGCCGATTGTTGTAATTATAACAGCGCTCTTAGTTACGCCGTCAACCTCACGGGTAACACGAATCTTTGCAGGTGAATGCATACCGAGAGAGCCTTCCTGATATGCCATCATTGCCTCATCTTTATCTCTGTAAAGCTTATATGAACGGTAGTAGCCATACTTTTGAGCAAGCTCTTCCTCTGAAATCTCACAAAGAATAGCAGGATTAGAAATATAATCACGTGGATCTTCAAAATCTTTATTAATATCAGCTTTAACGTCTGCAAAACTAACTTCCTGAGTTCTTGCCTCGTCCTTATAGAATTTAGGCTGACCGGGCTCACCTTCTTTAATCATTGTAAGATAGTATGAACCGATAACCATATCCTGAGTAGGAACAGTAACAGGCTTACCGTCTGACGGCTTAAGAAGGTTATTAGCAGCAAGCATCAACATTCTAGCCTCAGCCTGAGCTTCAGCAGAAAGAGGTACGTGAACAGCCATTTGGTCACCGTCGAAGTCGGCGTTGAATGCGGTACAAGCAAGCGGATGAAGCTTAATTGCTCTACCCTCAACAAGTACAGGTTCAAATGCCTGAATACCAAGTCTGTGAAGTGTGGGGGCACGGTTTAACATAACAGGGTGATCCTTGATTACAACCTCAAGGCTATCCCAAACAGCAGGATTATTGGCTCTTTCAACCATTTTTCTTGCTGACTTAATATTAGATGCAACACCGGTTTCAACAAGTCTTTTCATAACGAAAGGCTTGAAAAGTTCAATAGCCATTTCTTTAGGAAGACCGCACTGGTGCATCTTGAGTTCAGGACCTACAACGATAACCGAACGACCTGAATAGTCAACACGCTTACCGAGAAGGTTTTGACGGAAACGTCCCTGCTTACCCTTAAGCATATCAGAAAGTGACTTAAGAGGTCTGTTATTAGGACCTGTAACAGGACGGCCACGACGACCATTATCGATAAGAGCATCAACAGATTCCTGAAGCATTCTCTTCTCGTTTCTTACGATGATTTCAGGAGCGCCAAGCTCAAGAAGTCTTTTAAGACGATTGTTTCTGTTAATAACTCTTCTGTAAAGGTCGTTAAGGTCAGAGGTAGCAAATCTGCCACCGTCAAGCTGAACCATAGGACGGATATCAGGAGGAATTACAGGAATAGCGTCAAGAATCATCCATTCAAGCTTATTGCCGCTGTGGTAGAAAGCATCAACAACATCAAGCCTTTTAAGAAGTCTTACTCTCTTTTGACCTGTAGCACCCTCAAGTTCTGCAGTAAGTTCATCACGAAGCTGAGCAACATCAATTCCCTGAAGAAGCTCTTTAACAGCCTCGGCGCCCATGCCTGCCTTAAAGTCGTCCTCGTATCTTTCTCTCATTTCAGCATATTCTTTTTCGTTAAGAATCTGCATCTTTTCAAGTGGGGTGTCACCGGGATCGGTAACAATGTAAAGTGCAAAATAAAGCACCTTTTCAAGGTATCTCGGGCTGATATCAAGTACAAGACCGAGGCGGCTCGGAATACCCTTAAAATACCAAATATGAGAAACAGGAGCTGCAAGCTCGATATGACCCATACGTTCACGTCTTACTTTTGAACGTGTAATTTCAACACCGCAGCGCTCGCAGACTTTTCCCTTATAACGAACTCTCTTATATTTACCGCAATGACATTCCCAATCCTTCATAGGTCCGAAAATTCTTTCGCAGAAAAGACCGTCACGTTCAGGTTTAAGAGTTCTGTAGTTTATTGTTTCAGGCTTTGTTACTTCGCCGTAAGACCATTCACGAATCTGCTCCGGTGAAGCAAGGCCGATTTTTATTGAACTGAATTCGTTTTCATAATTATCCATATGGAAGCACTCCTTTATATTAGTTAGTTGCGGAAGTCTTATCAGAATTATTCATCGTCTGAAGAATCGTCGCCGAAGCCGAAACCGTAATCATCATCTGATTCGCTTTCGTCATCTGCAAACAAATCATCAAAGCCATCTGACTGACCTGCTTCCTGTTCGCCCTCAGCATTTTCTACTCCAAAGCCTTCCTGACCCTCAAAGTCATTTACTGTTGTAAATGCTTGTTCATCGATTGGCTGAATACCTGAACCATCATCAAGGTCTTGCTTAAGCTCAACCTCATTGCCGTCCTTATCGAGAACCTTAGTGTCAAGACCGAGTGCCTGAAGTTCCTTGAAGAGAACCTTGAATGACTCAGGTGTGCCTGCCGCAGGAATATTCTCGCCTTTTACGATTGACTCGTAAGTACGAACACGGCCGACAACGTCATCGGACTTAATTGTAATAATTTCTTGAAGAGTATAAGCTGCGCCGTAAGCTTCAAGTGCCCAAACTTCCATTTCGCCGAAACGCTGACCGCCGAACTGAGCTTTACCACCAAGCGGTTGCTGAGTTACAAGGCTGTAAGGACCTGTTGAACGAGCGTGAATCTTATCATCAACAAGGTGATGGAGTTTAAGATAATACATATAACCTACTGTGATACGGTTATCAAACTTTTCACCTGTACGGCCGTCGATAAGTTCTGTCTTACCGTCATATACCTTCTTGCCGTTTTCATCGATATAGTAACCGATATCGGCTTCCTTAAGGCATTCACGAATATCTTCCTCATGAGCGCCATCGAATACAGGAGTCATCATCTTCCAGCCAAGAGCCATAGCTGCATAGCCGAGATGAACCTCAAGTACCTGACCGATATTCATACGTGAAGGTACGCCGAGAGGGTTAAGAACAATATCAAGAGGTCTGCCGTCAGGAAGGAATGGCATATCCTCCTGAGGTAAAATTCTTGAAACAACACCTTTGTTACCGTGACGACCTGCCATCTTATCGCCGACTTGAATTTTACGCTTTTGAGCAATATATACTCTAACTACTTTATTTACACCCGGTGAAAGCTCATCGCTGTTAGCACGGGTAAATACTTTAACGTCAACAACAATACCGTATTCGCCGTGAGGGATACGCATTGATGTATCTCTAACCTCTCTTGCCTTTTCGCCAAAGATAGCTCTCAAAAGTCTTTCCTCGGCCGTAAGCTCTGTTTCACCCTTAGGTGTAACTTTGCCGACAAGAATATCGCCTGAATGAACCTCGGCACCGATACGGATAATACCGTCTTCGTCAAGGTCACGAAGAGCATCTTCACCAACATTAGGAATATCTCTTGTTATTTCTTCAGGACCGAGTTTTGTATCACGAGCCTCTACCTCATGCTCAACAACGTGGATTGAGGTATAAACGTCGTCTCTTACAATCTTTTCATTAATAAGAACAGCATCCTCATAGTTATAACCTTCCCATGTCATAAAGCCGATAAGGGCATTCTTACCAAGTGAAATTTCACCGTTGCAGGTTGCCGGACCGTCTGCAATAACCTGTCCGTCCTCAACTTTTTGGTGAAGAGAAACGATAGGACGCTGATTAATGCATGTTCCCTGGTTAGAACCTTGGAACTTAACAAGTTCATATTTGTCAACTTCACCCGGCTTAACTGTAATTTCAATAGTGTCGGCATCAACTGCAGTAACAGTACCGCCACGCTTAGCAATAACAACTACACCGGAGTCGTAAGCTGCTTTATATTCCATACCCGTTCCTACAACAGGAGCGACTGTCTTAAGAAGAGGTACAGCCTGACGCTGCATGTTAGCACCCATAAGTGCACGGTTGGCGTCATCGTTTTCAAGGAAAGGAATCATTGCTGTAGCAACTGAAACTACCATCTTAGGTGATACGTCCATATAATCTACTCTTTCAGGAGGAAGAGTAAGGAACTCATCACGGCAACGGCAAGTAACTCTTGCGTTTGTAAATCTGCCGTTTTCATCAAGAGGTTCGTTAGCCTGAGCTACAACGTAATTATCCTCAACATCGGCAGTCATATAAACAACCTCGTCAGTTACAACGCCTGTTTCCTTATCAACCTTGCGGTATGGAGCTTCGATAAAGCCATATTCATTAAGACGGCTGTAACAAGCAAGATAAGAGATAAGACCGATGTTAGGACCTTCAGGTGTCTCTATAGGACACATACGGCCGTAGTGGGTATAGTGTACGTCACGAACTTCGAAACCTGCACGGTCTCTTGAAAGACCGCCGGGACCGAGAGCTGAAAGTCTTCTCTTATGAGTAAGCTCTGCAAGAGGATTGTTCTGGTCCATAAACTGAGAAAGAGGAGATGAACCGAAGAACTCTTTAATTGCGGCAACTACAGGACGAATATTGATAAGAGCCTGAGGTGTGATAGCACCGTCGTCATCCTGAGCCTGAAGAGTCATACGCTCACGAATAACTCTTTCCATTCTTGTAAAACCGATTCTGAACTGATTTTGAAGAAGTTCGCCGACAGCTCTGATTCTACGGTTGCCAAGGTGGTCGATATCGTCGGTAGCACCTACGCCGTTTGCAAGATTAATAAGATAAGACACGCTTGCAAAAATATCATCTGTTGTAATATGCTTTGGAACAAGGTCATCTGCTCTTCTTTCGATTTCTTCCTTAAGAGCATCAACGTCGTCGCCGCACTTTTCAAGAATTTCGGAAAGAACTCTATACGATACCATTTCGTGAATACCAAGCTCTTTGCAGTCGAAATCAACGTATTTGTAAATATCAACCATACCGTTAGATACGATTTTTACTTCCTTGCCATCTGCATCTACAAATGCAACCATAACGCCTGCATTTTCAATTTCAACAGCTCTTTCTTCGCTGATTTTCTCGCCTGCATCTGCAAGAAATTCACCCTGTGGTGAGATGATAGGCTGAGTAAGAACTCTATCTTTAAGTCTATCACTTAACGAAAGCTTTTTATTATATTTATATCTGCCGACTCTTGAAAGGTCATAACGGTGAGCATCAAAGAACAAACCGTCAAGATGAGCCTGTGCTGTTTCAAGGGTTGGCGGCTCACCCGGACGAAGTTTTTTATAAACTTCAAGAAGAGCCTCCTCGGTGTTCTTAGTAGTATCCTTATCGATTGTGGCAAGAATCTTTTCATCTTCACCAAAGAAATCAACGATTTCAGAATCAGTACCGAGACCTAAAGCACGAAGGAAGGTTGTGATATAAATTTTTCTGTTTTTATCAATACGAACATAGAAAAGGTCATTGGCGTCGGTTTCATACTCAAGCCAAGCACCACGGTTAGGAATAACAGTGTTGGTAAAAAGTTCCTTACCTGTCTTATCGTGGTCCATATTGTAATAAACACCCGGAGAACGAACAAGCTGAGACACAATACATCTTTCAGCACCGTTGATAACAAATGTACCTGCATCTGTCATCCAAGGCAAGTCGCCCATAAAAATAGTGTTTTCTTTAATTTCGCCTGTTTCTTTGTTAACAAGTCTTGCCCTAACCTTTAAAGGACGGGCATAAGTGGTGTCACGAGCCTTACACTGTGCAATTGAATACTTAGGTTCGTCGTCAATTGAAAAGTCAACAAAGTCAAGTACAAGGTTGCCGGTGTAATCGCTGATTTCACCGATATCCTTAAATACCTCTTTGAGACCCTCTTCAAGAAACCAACGGTAAGAACTCTTCTGCACCTCGATAAGGTTAGGCATTTTCATAACCTCATTGATTTTTGCAAAACTCTTTCTCGTTGTTGTGCCGAGCTGGACATCCTTAACATTTACCATTAGAGTCACTCCGATCGTTTTATTTTCATAAATTGTTTATATTCGTAAACGGCAAATTGCTTATTGCGTTATGACCTGAAAATCAAAATTTTCCGTTACATATATTACGCAATAATTAAAAATATAGAATTTATAATTTGCAATAAAAAGCCATTTTAAGATGTTTAATAATATAAACTAAGTAAAACAATATGTCAACACTTTTTTAAATAAAACTTTGTGCATCTTAAAAAGTTTTTAGTACACTGCTCCGTGTGTATCACATTTGTGCCGAAAAATTAACTTAATTTAAGTATTTTTAGATTGATTTACGAGATACACTTTGATATAATTGCAAATAGATTATAAAATATTTATTACATTACTATTTGGCTTTCAGGTGACGAAATTGAAAAATACTATCAAAAAATTATTTTGCACGGCTTTATGTCTTATATTGACAATTACAATATTTGCCGGTTGCTCATCAAATAACGATAAAATCGACTTTATATATCCTTTTTCAGGTGACATTAAAAGTTTCGACCCGCAAATTGCAAAAACAGCAGATGAATTTTTGCTTGTTGAAAATTGCTTTGAAGGACTTGTAAGAGTAAATGACAACGGCAAGATACAGGCAGGCGTTGCAAAAACTTGGGAAATAAGCAATGGCGGAAAAACATACACATTTCATTTAAGGCAAGGGGCAAAATGGAACGTAAAAAGCACGTCACAGAGTTCTGACAATAAAGAACTTACAAAAGTGCAGGAGCTTATGGGCGAAAGCTTTAATCCCGATATAACCGCTAATGACTTTGTATTTGCACTCCAAAGAGCGTGTGAGAAAAATACCGACGCTCCCCTTTTCTCATCAATTTCAAATATCGTGAATGCATCTAAAATACATTCAGGTAAATTAAGTTCAAATAAATTAGGCGTGAAGGCACTTGACGATTACACGCTTGAAATTAATCTTAAATCTGCAGACGACGGATTTTTAAACGTTCTTGCAACAGCCGTTGCAATGCCCTGCAACAAAGAATATTTCAACGCAACAAAGGGCAGATACGGCTTAGGTCTTGATTATACAATATTCAACGGTCAGTTCTATGTCAGTAACATTCTTGAAGCATCATACATTTTAAAAAACAACAAGCAATACGTCGGTGACTTCAAATCAGCTGTAACTGATATTACATTAAAAATAACAGACAAAACCGAAGATGCAGCTAAAAATCTTAAATCAGGATATTACGACGCAGCTTATATAACAGGTCAGGAATATGATAAGCTAAAGGACAGCGACATAACTGCAATAAGCTACACCGACGCAACGCTTGCAATGGTATTAAACAAGAACAACACTATCTTTTCAAATGACAAATTAAGGCAAGCGGTTTGCTTAAGTATTTCGGATATAGACACAAAGAAATATGATTATTTAAGCCGTGCAACAAGTTTTACACCGCCGAGCTGCAAAATAGGAACAGACGAGGCAAATAAGGCAATCGGCACAACCGTTTATAAGCAAAACATATCCAAAGCGCAGCAACTTTGGAAAGAGGGATTAAACGAACTTGGCGCATCGCAAGCAAGCTTTAACGTTATTGCGACCGAGGAATACAAAGATACAGTTAAAGAACTTGTTCAGGGTATTCAGGCAGGCGTTGGCTCAATTTCAGCTTATGGCAATGATGATGAACATAAAATCAGCTTTTCATTAAAGGTAAATATATTGAGTGAAAGTGATTATCAAAATGCTTTATCAAAAGGTGATTATGACATTGCACTTTATAAATTCACGGCTACTAATCAAAGTCCGCTTGATTTTTTAAGTACAATCATTAACGGCAATTATATAGGAACAGTACCTGCCGCAATATCTGCACTAAAAAAAGCGCAAAACGCAACTGCCGCAGAACTCGCCGTTAATACTAAAGAATGTGAAACGGCAATTTTAGCAGATTACAGCATTAAGCCTGTGCTATTTGAATCATCATATTATGCTCAGGCAAGCGGAGTTAAAAATGTTCAGTTCCACCCCGGCAGCGGAAGGGTAAGCTTTGTAAATGCAACAAGAGAAGAAAAATAATTTAACAGTAATAATTATAAGTTGGGCACTTGTTTTTATTTGTATGGCAATAATATTTTGGCTTTCCTCAAGAACGGCTGACGAATCGGCGGCACAAAGCAGTGTTATTGTAAAATGGATAATAAATCATTTCGGAAAAAACAGCGTAACTGATTTTATCGTAAGAAAGCTTGCTCATTTTTCAGAATACGTTGGTCTGTGCTTTTTGGCAAGCAATGCAATATATCAATCGAGTAAGCGTTTTATTCCGCTTTATTCCTGCGCTCTCACCTCTATTTATGCAATAAGCGATGAATTTCATCAAATTTTTGTCGACGGGCGTTCGTGTGAAATAAGAGATTGGGCAATTGATACAGTCGGTGCTTTAGCAGGTGCTTTAGCCTTTTATATTATTTACATTATTATAAAAAAAGTTGGTAAAAAGAAAAATAACATTGACACACAAATTAATTAGTTTATAATATATTAGATAACGATTTATAAAACGGAGGAAAAACAAATATGAACGTACTTGTGTATGATAACGAAGAGCAAATCGGTATTGCGGCAGGTAACTATATGTGCGGACAGGTTCTTGCAAAGCCTGACAGCGTACTTGGTCTTGCTACAGGCTCAACGCCGCTTAAGCCTTACGGTCATATGATTAAACTTTATGAGCAGGGTGCAGTTGATTTCAGCAAGGTAACAACCTTTAACCTTGACGAATATTGCAAGCTTGACGTAAACGATATAAATTCATATCATCGCTTTATGCATGATAATCTTTTCAATCACATTAACATTCCCGAGGAAAACATTAATTTCCTCAATGGCAATGCTGAAAATCCCGAAGATGAATGCAAAGCTTATGAAGAAAAAATCAAAAAAGCCGGCGGAATTGATATTCAGCTTTTAGGTATCGGTTCAAACGGTCACATTGCATTTAATGAGCCGTCTGACAGTTTCCAAAGATGGAGTCACGTTGTAGCACTTAAAGAAAGCACAATTAAGGACAACAGCCGTTTCTTCAAATCAATTGATGAGGTTCCTACTCACGCAGTAACTATGGGTATCGGCTCAATTATGCAGGCTAAGAGAATACTTATCATTGCTATCGGAGAAAATAAGGCTAAGGCAATCAAGCAACTTATTGACGGCGATGTTACACCGCAATGCCCTGCTTCGGTTCTTCAATTCCATACAGATGTAACTCTTATGCTTGATAAGGGTGCCGCATCACTTCTTTAATATATATTTTAAGGAGAAATCAAAATGGCTGAAAAAGAAAAATTTTATATAACTACAGCAATTGCATATACCTCAAGAAAGCCGCATATCGGCAACAGCTATGAAATTGTTTTGACAGACGCTATTGCAAGATATAAAAGGCTTCAGGGATATGACGTATTTATGCTTACGGGTACTGACGAACACGGTCAAAAAATCGAAGAATATGCAGAAAAAGCCGGTGTTACTCCTAAGGAGTATGTTGACAAGGTATCGGGCGAAATCCGTGAAATTTGCGACCTTTTAAACACAAGTTATGACAAGTTTATCAGGACTACCGACCCTTACCATGAAAAAATCGTTCAAAAGATTTTCAAGAAATTATATGACCAAGGCGATATTTACAAGGGTCATTACGAGGGTATGTATTGCACCCCTTGCGAATCATTCTGGACTGAGAGCCAGCTTGTTGACGGCAAGTGCCCTGATTGTGGCAGAGAAGTAAAGCCTGCTAAGGAGGAGGCTTATTTCTTAAGGCTTTCTAAATATCAAAAGCAGCTTGAGGAATTTATTGAAAACAATGAAAACTTCATTTATCCTGAGGCTCGTAAAAAGGAAATGCTTAATAACTTTATTAAGCCCGGCTTACAGGACCTTTGCGTAAGCCGTACAAGTTTTAAATGGGGTATTCCCGTAACTTTTGACGATAAGCACGTAATTTATGTTTGGATTGACGCACTTTCAAACTATATCACTGCTCTCGGCTACGACCCTGACGGCTCATCTGAACTTTATAAAAAATATTGGCCTGCCGACGTTCACATTATCGGTAAGGATATCGTGAGATTCCATACAATTTATTGGCCTATTATGCTTATGGCACTCGGCGAACCGCTTCCTAAGCAGGTATTCGGTCATCCTTGGCTTTTATTTGGCGAGGACAAGATGTCAAAGTCACGTGGCAACGTTATTTATGCAGACGACCTTGTTAAGCTTCTCGGTGTTGACGCAGTAAGATATTATCTTGTATCGGAAATGCCTTATGCAAGCGACGGTTCAATCACTTATGAAACGATTATCGAGCGCTACAACAGCGACCTTGCTAACACTTTCGGCAATCTTGTAAACAGAACAATCGCAATGCAAAACAAGTATTTTGACGGTGTTGTTCAAACTCCTTGCTATGAGCCTGAATGTAAATATATTGAGGACGAGGAGCTTAAAACCTTTGCTCTTGATACAGTTGCCAAGGTTGAAAAATGCTTTGAAACCTACAGAGTTGCAGATGCTGTTGAGGCTGTATTAAACCTTGCAAAGCGCTCTAACAAATATATTGACGAAACTGCTCCTTGGGCTCTTGCAAAGGACGAAAGCCAAAAGTCAAGACTCGGTACGGTTCTTTACAATCTTCTTGAAGCTATCAGATATATTGCGATACTTCTTTCGCCGTTTATGCCTGAAACAAGCGAAAAAATCTTTGAGCAGATGAACTGCGATATTAAGGATTACGATTCACTTAAGGAGTTCGGAGCACTTAAGCCCGGCACTAAAGTAGGAGAAGCCAAAGCACTCTTTGCAAGAATTGACGCTGAAAAGATGCTTACCGAGATTGCTGAAAAGCAAAAGGAAAATGCTAAGCAAGAGGCTGCGGCTAAGCCTGAAATTGAAGGTCTTGCTCAAATTCAATTTGACGATTTTGCAAAAGTTGAGCTTAGAGTTGCAAAGATTGAGCAATGTGAGCCGATAAAGAAAGCTAAAAAGCTTCTCAAATTACAGGTTAATGACGGCTCAGGCGAACTTAGGCAAATTGTTTCCGGTATTGCTCCTTGGTACAAGCCTGAAGATTTAATCGGCAAGAGCGTTATTATTGTTGCAAACCTTAAGCCTGCAAAGCTTTGCGGCGAAATGAGCAACGGTATGCTTCTTGCAGGTGATGTAAGCGAAAATGACGTCAAGGTGCTTTTCGTTGACGGTATGCCGGCAGGTACTAAAATAAGATAAGAAACGGTAGGAATATAAATGTATCACAATATTTTTGATACACATTCCCACTATGACGACAGTAAATTTGACCCTGACAGAGAGGAATTATTAAATAATCTTCAAAGTCAGGGTGTTTCTTTAGTTGTCAGCTGCGGATGTGACATAGATTCAACTCAATTTAATTTTGACCTTGCGCAAAAATATGATTATATGTATTTTGCCGCAGGCTTTCACCCCGAAAATTTAAAGGGTGCAACGCTTGATGATTTAAAAGTCATTGAAAGATTTGCAAAAAACGATAAATGCGTTGCAATCGGCGAAATAGGACTTGATTATTATTGGATGGATGCAAGCAAAGAGGAACAGAAAAAGTTTTTTAAAGCGCAAATTGAGCTTGCCAAAAAGCTTGATATGCCGATAATTGTTCATGACAGGGACGCTCACGGCGATACACTTGATATTCTTAGAGAAACAAAGCCTAAGGGGGTTGTTCATTGCTTTTCGGGTTCAAAGGAAATGGCAAGAGAAATAATTAAACTCGGTATGTATATCGGTTTAAACGGAGTTGTCACCTTTAACAATGCAAGAAAAAGCCTTGAGGTCGCAAAAGAGATACCGATTGAAAGATTGGTACTTGAAACCGATTGCCCGTACCTTGCCCCTACCCCGATGAGAGGCAAACGCAACGATTCACATTATATTCCGTATATTGCAGAAAAAATCGGCTCGCTTTTGGGCATAGACGCACAAGAGCTTTTAAATATAACAAACGAAAATGCAAGAAAACTTTATGGGTTGTAAATTATAATTTAGCGGGCGAACACAGTTCGCCCCTACGGTGTTTTTCTATTTTAAATAGTCTAAAATGATAAGACTATCGTAGGGGCGACCTACGGTCGCCTAGTCAAGACCTCCGGCTAAGCCGGAGGCTTGAGTAAGCCCTAGAAGGGCTTTTTA
>OHAU01000581.1_pt1 | contig 50576 bp, 52 predicted proteins | sample 1577181 | NCBI WGS metagenome assembly OHAU01 (sample SAMEA3541472, study PRJEB24748) | human gut metagenome | biome: human gut; feature: human-associated habitat; material: faeces | place: China | collected 2012 | reverse complement strand
GCCCTGCGGGCATCTCCCCACCCCGTGGGGAGTCACCCCTTTCAGGGGAGGCTAGTTATCACACACCATTACTACAGCAGCAAGGACACGTACACCGTGTCCTTTCCTTTTATATTAGGTATCCAAGCACAGACCACAGCCGCGGCAGGAACCGGCACCGGCAAAGCCGCACAAAAAGCCGGAAAATTTCCGTGCAAATTTTTTTGCAAAAGGGCTTGACTTTTTTTGTCGGGTTTGGTATAATAGGTGTGTTATCCTTGCTCATGCCCTGCATGGGCGAAATCCAGAAGGAGGTGTATTGAGTATGGCAAAGAAACAGGAATCCTACGAACTGATGACGGTTTTCAGTCTGAAGAACGGTGAAGAAGCTGTAAAGGAACTGGTTGAAAAGTTCCGCGAGAAGATCGCATCTGCTGCCACACTGGACGAAGTAAACGAGTGGGGCAAGCGTAAGCTGGCTTATCCGATCAACGACGAGCCGGACGGTTACTACACACTGTATACCTTTACGTCCACTCCGGACGTTCCGGCAGAAGTAGAGCGTGTTCTGAACATCACAGACGGCGTTCTGCGTTCTCTCGTTACCGTAAAGTAAGACGAATTTCAGAAAGGGGAACAACATGCTGAACAAAGTAATTCTGATGGGACGGCTGTGTGCGGATCCGGATTTCCGGCAGACGCCGAGCGGTGTTGCAGTTTGCCGCATTCGTCTGGCGATCGATCGTCGTTTTACGAATAAGCAGACCGGCGAACGGGAAGCTGATTTTATCAACGTCAGCTGCTGGCGGCAGCAGGCAGAGTTTGTCAGCCGCTATTTCCACAAGGGCAGTATGATCATTGTGGAAGGCAGTCTGCGAAACAATGACTACACCGACCAGAATGGTGTAAAGCACTACAGCATGGAAGTTCTGGCAGACAATGTTACCTTTGGAGAGTCCAAGCGTTCCGCACAGGAAAATGGCGGCGGGTATCAGGGTGCCTATCAGCAACCGGCGTATGCACAGCCGGCTCCTGCACAGTCCGCACCGGCATATCAGCAGCCGGCAGCACAGCCTGCACCGCAGGCTCCGGCAGCGAACAACGCACCGGGTGCGATGCAGCTGGGCGATCTGGGTGACTTTGAAGAAATTCTGAGTGACGGCGAAGTTCCCTTCTGATCGAATCCAAAGAAATACCGCATTGCAGATAGGAGGATAAAAACATCATGGAGAGAGAAAGATCTCAGCGTGGCGGCAAACGCCCCCGCAAAAAGGTTTGTATGTTCTGTATAGATCGCGTTGAGCGTATCGACTACAAGGACGTTGCCAAGCTCAAGAAGTGCATGACTGAACGTGCAAAGATTCTGCCCCGCAGAGTCACCGGCACTTGTGCATTCCACCAGCGTGAACTGACAACTGCAATCAAGCGTGCAAGACACATCGCACTGCTGCCGTATGTCAGCGACTAAGCTGTTTTTTACAACGAAAATGGAAGCGTTTCGGCTTTTGCCGGAACGCTTTTTTGTTTGGCGTTGATTGTATGATCTGCTGAATTTTTCTGTGAAAATTTGTGCACTATTCCAAGGTTGACAATTTTGTGAATTACTGCTATAATAAGAATAGTAGATACCAATTGTCGAATCGTGTCGAATTTTATCGAAATTTTCTTTTGCAAAATCGTTAAAAATCTATTGACAATAGAGAAGAACTGGTGTATAATAAAGATGGAAAGAGTTCTTTTCCATATTTATCAATGATATACAGATTTTCAAAAGGACGTGATAAAATGAAAAAAATTTTGACGAAAGCCGTTGCGGCTTTGGCTTCGGCGATGACACTGTCTTCTATGGCAGGGGCAATTCCGACAAGTGCGATTGACATGTCTTATGGCGTGGGCAAGAATTCTGCTATGCGGTATACGGTTTATACGACCAAACTTTCAGATACTCAAATTAAGTTGACTGTAAAAATCACAAATAATCCTGGCATAGGTGCTATAACGCTTTTGGTAAAAAGCGATCCCGCATTTAAGGGAAAAAATGATTCAGAAAGATGCGATCTTCCGAATCGTTTGGTTAGTGGAACATATGTATATAACGAAGAAACGAACTTGGCGTGTATTCCTTGTGTTGTAGATGCAAACTCTCATAAAGAAATGGAGTTTTCCATTATTTACGATGTAGATAAAAATGATACTGCAATGCATGATTTCAAAGTGGGATTTATTTCTTATTTTAGTCCTAATGAACCGGAAGCTAAATTTGGCTATACACCTGATGATGATTTTAGTGACTGTGATGCTAATATTTCTGTTTCTCCATCAGTAAATGTACGATTGGGCGATATTGACAACGATAATTACGTTGACACAATTGACCTCTTTTATATGGAAAAAATGGTGGCGGATTCAAATGGACATCTGAGTACAACTTATTTAGACCAGCAACTGAAAAACCGCAACAGTACGTGGAGCAAGAATTATCCGTTTTTGAAGTGTGCAGCGGTGGCAGATATTGATCACAATGCAGTAATCGAAAAGGCAGATTCTGATAGTTTAGGAAAGTATATTGCGGAAAAGGGTGCTGGTGTATCACTTACTAACAAAGAAATCAATACTCTGTTTCCTGTAACAGTGGTATATGAAAATTAAATTTAAGGGAGGAATTTCTATGAAGATTAGAAAGGGTATTTCCGCAGTACTTGCGGGCGTTATGGCACTGGCGGCGTTGCCGGTATCTGCTATGAGTGCAAGTGCTGAGGGAGCGTATGCACTGGGCGATGTGGACATGGACGGTTTCATCACCGGACACGATGCGGCTATGGTGACACATGCACTGTATGTGGACAACGAGGCTTTGACTGCGGAGCAGTTGAAGCTGGCAGATGTGAACGGCGACGGTGTTGTTGACCAGAGCGATGCAGACTGGATCCATGAGAATCAGGTGTATGAACTGGGACAAATGGATAAGACATCTCAGCTGGACGTAGTAACGGTGTACTTCCAGTTGTATTGTGTTGCCAGATCTGGTGCCGGAAACGCTTGCTCCAACGTAAAGGGTGCAGATCTTCTGGATTCTGTTCTGGATTATAACGACGAATTTTCGGAAGTATGCTATAACTTGATGGACGTGAACGGTGACGGCGTTCTGGACAATACAGATGCTCTAACTGCACTGGTTGACGTGGGATTTATGGGAGCAGGAATCCAAAAGACCATTTATTTTGAAGAAGGACGCTATGATCTCACAATGGATTCTATTCCGGGAACCGTGAATATCAACGTTGTTGGACCAACAACGGCAAACGTTACTTTGAGCGTGTATTAAGGCGATTTTGAGCATGTATTAGAGTCTGCTTCGCATCTTTTTGCATGCATTTCTCAAAAAAATTGATGACACAAAATACGAAACAGACGTTTATAACTGCTTTCGTTTGAAACGCAAGCCGTCGGCAATTCTGCCGGCGGCTTTTTCTATGGGCAGCCACCCAAAAAGTGCACAAAACCCATTGCAAACCAGCATCATCTATGCTATAATAGAAGGGTATATCCGGCAGAACGCCGGTCATGGGAATCCCGTAAACAGGATTCGTATCAACAGAAAGGAAGTTTTTTCACTATGGACGCAAGTACATTTCCGATTTCATTCACCTATCACCTGATCTTCTGCCTGATCGCAGGAGCCTTTTTCGTTGTGCAGTTCATTCGCCTGCGTCGCCCATACCAGCTGCTTCTGGCAGTGGGCATCGTCGCTTCCCTGCTGATCTACGTCGGCGGCGAACACAACAAGGTCTGGTTCCACACGGTGGGCATCTTTGAACTGGTGCTTCTGCTGGGAGCCATTGTTCTGTCCATAATCGCCCGCAAAAAGGAGAAGCAGGCAGCCGTTGCACAGGCAGCCGACACCGCCGGCGACAGCAAAACCGAGGAAACCGACGCATGAAACTGGTAGTGACAGACGGAGCGACCCTGTCCGGCGGCGGAGTGTCGCTGGACATATTTTCACAGTTTGGCGAAGTGCAGATCTACGACCTCACCGCACCGGAACAACTGGCGGAACGTGTGAGCGATGCCGACGGCATTCTCTGCAACAAAACGCCCATTCCGGCGGAATTGTTCGACCGCTGTCCGAAGCTGCGGTATGTGGGCGAATGTGCCACCGGCTATAACAACATCGACATTGCCGCCGCAAAAGCACACGGCGTGACAGTCTGCAATGTGGCAGGCTATTCCACCGATGCCGTGGCACAGCACACCTTTGCCCTGATCCTCCACCACTACAGCCGCGTGGCACAGTATGATGCCGCTGTCCGGCAGGGTGCGTGGAAACAGGCAAAGACTTTCTGCATCATGCCCTACCCCATGCAGGAACTTGCCGGAAAAACGCTGGCAGTGGTGGGCTATGGCAGCATCGGCAAAAAGGTTGCCGCAATTGGTGCTGCTTTTGGCATGCGGCTCTGCATCGCCACACGAACCCAGCCCCAGAACTGCCCCTATCCGCTGGTATCGCTGGACGAAGCGTTCCGGCAGGCGGACATTCTCACCCTGCACACGCCCCTGACAGAACAGACTGCCGGCATGGTCAATGCCCGGCGGCTGAGCACCATGAAGCCCACGGCTCTGCTGGTGAATACCGCACGGGGCGGACTGATCGTGGAAGCCGACCTGGCACAGGCTCTGCAAAAGGGCGTGATCGCCGGTGCCGCACTGGACGTGCTGACGGAAGAACCCATGGGAGCTACGCCGCTGTTCGGGCTGGAAAACTGCACGCTGACACCCCATGCGGCATGGACACCGCTGGAAACCAGACAGCGGCTGCTGGAACTGGCGGCGGAAAATTTACGGTGCTGGCTCGCCGGAACGCCGCAGAATGTGATTACTGCACCATAAGGAGAAAAACCAAAATGATAGATGTATCCTCAAAAAAGCGTATCGTTCTCAAGCTGGGAACCTCCACGCTGACACATAAAACCGGAAAACTGAACATTCGCCGCATGACCAATCTGGTGCGGATCTTGTCCGACCTCCACAACGCGGGAAAGGAACTGCTGCTGGTTTCCTCCGGTGCGGTGGGCATGGGTGTCGGCAAGCTGAACCTGCCGGAACGCCCCAAGGACACGCCCTCCAAACAGGCTGCTGCCGCAGTGGGACAGTGCGAACTGATGCACATTTACGACGACATGTTTTCCAAATATAATGTTACCGTGGCACAGATTTTGCTGACACGTGCCACCCTGACCAACGAGCGTCTGCCCCACGTACAGAACACCATTGGCAGACTGCTGGAAATGGGTGTGATTCCCATTGTCAACGAGAACGACACGGTGGCGATCGATGAGCTGGAACTGGAAATCGGCGAAAACGACTCCCTTTCCGCTACGGTTGCTGCCGCAATGGGAGCAGATCTGCTGATTATCCTGTCCGACATCAACGGACTGTACTCCGCCGACCCCCGCACCGATGCCAATGCACAGGTCATTCGGGAAGTCCGGAAAATCGATGCCCGCATTGAACAAATGGCAGGCGGTGCCGGTTCGGCACTGGGCAGCGGCGGCATGGCAACCAAGATCAATGCCGCAAAAATTGCCACCGAAGCCGGCGTGGATATGGTCATCATGAACGGCAGAGATCCGGAACAGCTGTACGCCCTCTTTGACGGCGAACCGATCGGAACACATTTTCTGGCAGAATGAATTTATCACACGAAACCCGCAAGTGATTGCATCAATAAAGTTTTTTGCTCCAGCAATTTTTTCAAAAATGCTGGCGAGGTTCAGGGCGAGGAGCCCTGATCGCTGTCCGCAGACAGCGAAACGCCCCGTGCCACGCTTTCGGCACGCGGAGAAAGGGGTGAGAAAATCGGCAGATTTTCGAGGGGAAGCGAACAAGACCGCTTCCCCTGACTACCCTTTTCCAGCAAGAAACCTATGAGAAATATTCCAGTGGAATATTTCTCACGAGATACCTGAAACAAGACTTGGTGCAGTATCAACATGGCAGCATTTTTTAGAAAAATAGCTGTACTAAAAAATCTTCTCATCCACCTTTATCATCTGGAAAGGAGCATGCCCATGAACGCTCTACTGACCTACCGCCGTCTGACAGAAGCAGACATCCCCACATTTGTGACAATGCGAATCGCACAACTAAAAGAAGAAGGGGCAAAGTCTGATCTGGACTTAGAGCCGGCACTGACAGCATACTACCAGAAGCATCTGGCAGACGGCACTTTCGTGTCATGGCTGGCAGTGGACAGTGAAAAAATTGTCGGCACCAGCGGCATGTCGTTTGTGGAAAAGCCGCCGTACTACAGCAATCCCACCGGAAAAATCGGATTGCTGTCCAGCATGTACACGAACCCCGCCTATCGCAGACAAGGCATTGCCCGAAAACTGCTGGATCACGTGGTGGAAGAAGCCAGAACCTATGGCTGCGGAGCCGTTTGGATCACTGCGTCTGAAATGGGTGTGCTGTTATACACCGCATATGGATTCGAGAAAAACGGGCGGTTTTTGCAGTACACACTGTCGTGAAAGAAATCATTAGAGAACGCTTCCGTGTAAAACATCCCGCTGGGATGTTTTACAGAGTCACCAATACAAAAGGGGTAGCCAGGGAAAGCGGTCGTGTTCGCTTTCCCTCGAAAATCTGTCGATTTTCTCACCCTTTTCTCCGTGCGCCAAAAGCACGGCGCAGAGATTTCGCTGTCTGCGGACAGCGACCAGGGCTTCTCGCCCTGGACCTCGGCAGCATTTTTTTAGAAAAATAGCTGCACCAAAAAAATCCTCTTATTATGAATCATGCCATCACTTTTACCACTCAGAAAGGAGCATACCCATGAATTACGCTGAAACCCTTGGTGTCAAGGCAAAAGCTGTGGAATCCGCCATTGCCACTGCCGCACCGCAGGTCAAAAACAACGCCCTCGCTGCCATTGCCGATGCCCTGCTGGCAAGACAGGAGGAAATCCTCGCCGCCAACGCCAAAGACTTGGAGGCTGCCGTACAGAACCACATGACAGAATCGCTGCAGGACCGTCTGCGGCTGACTCCTGCCCGCATTTCCGGCATGGCAAACGCTGCCCGTCAGCTGATCGCCGCCGAAGATCCCATTGGTTCTGTAGACAGCGGCTCTGTCCGCCCCAACGGCTTGCAGATCCTCAAAACCCGTGTGCCGCTGGGTGTCATCGGCATTATCTTTGAATCCCGCCCCAATGTCACTGTAGATGCTGCCACCCTCTGCCTGAAAGCCGGAAACGTGGTCATTCTCCGCGGCGGCAAGGAGGCGATCCACTCCAACACCGCACTGGCAGAAATCATGCGGGACGCTGTGGAAACTGCCGGACTGCCCAAGGACATCATTCAACTGGTGGAGGACACTTCCCGTGAAACTGCCGCCGACATAATGCACCTGACTGGCTATCTGGACGTGCTGATCCCCCGCGGCGGTGCTGGTCTGATTCAGGCAGTGCTGCGGCAGTCCACCGTGCCGGTCATTGAAACCGGTGCCGGAAACTGTCACGTCTATGTGGACAGCTGCCTGCACGGCGAAGCAGATTATGAAATGGCTGTCCGCATCATCGACAACGCCAAGACCCAGCGTCCCTCTGTCTGCAACGCCATTGAAGGGCTGATCGTGCATCAGGACGTTGCCGCAGAAATTCTGCCGCGGGTACAGGCTGCATTCCGCACCCATGATGTGACTATTTACGGCGATGAACAGACACGGAAAATTCTGGGCGATGCCGTTCAGCCGGTGACGGAAGAACTGTATGACACAGAATTCAACGACTACAAAATTACCGTAAAAGTGGTGGCAAGTCTGGACGAAGCCATGGCACATATCGCCAAGTACAGCACCAAGCACTCGGAATGCATCATCACCCGCGATCTGGACGCTGCCCAGAAATTCCAGCGAACCGTTGATGCGGCAGTCGTCTATGTCAACGCTTCTACACGGTTTACCGACGGTGGTGAGTTTGGCTACGGTGCAGAGATCGGCATCTCCACCCAGAAGCTCCACGCAAGAGGGCCCATGGGACTGCACGAACTGACCACAGTGAAGTATCTGGTCAGTGGCAACGGCCAGATTCGGGAGTAAGTCATGCTGCCAATTCTCTGCGGCATCGGCTGTGCCGTGCTGGTGATTCTGGACATTGCCGGAAAGCTGTACCCAGAACGCACCCGTTCACAAGTACTGCTGCATCTGTTTTCACTGGTGGGAGCACTGTTTCCGCTGGCAGTGATGGTTTGGGTGTACGTTCTGTTTCCAGACCAGACCGATTCGAATCCTGTGCTGCAAGTCCTGCGGTATTTGTATGATCTGCCGGCACCGCTGTCCTTCCTGCCCAAACTGGCAGTGGCATTTTGTGCCATGACATGGTGCTATACCATGGTACGCACTTGCAGCTGTGTACCCATTTCCCAAACCGGCAGTACCCCGCAGCAGGCGGCAAAACAACAGCTGACCATGCTGTGGCTCTCCCTGCCGTTTTTCCTGCTGATGCTGGTTTCCGGTGTCATTCTGCTTGTGTACCTGCTCAGTTTCTGGTGGATATTTGCACTGCTGGTTCTGATGTTCGGCATTATTTTCCTGCCGGCAATTATTTTCGGAGCCGTGATGCTGGGATATGTGACACTTCTGATGGCTCTGCCCCTGCTGCTGTATCTTGTCGCCCTGCTGATTCCCTATGTCATGGGCATTGTCTACGGCAGCCGGTACCTGATCGCCTGTGCTCCCTGTCTGGGCTGGAAAAAGCCCTGGCGAATCTTTTTGCAGGTGGTCATGTGTCTGCCGTGGCTGCGGTGGATCGTGACAGCGATCACTATGGAAAAGATGCGGAAAATACATTAAGGCAATACCGCACAAAGATTGTGCGGTATTGCCTAAACTAAAACGCCTCGGCAAACGGAATTTTTACCGTTTGCCGAGGCGTTTTATACGATCTATGAAAGTTTTATCCCACAGCGTGAGCATCGTCCAGCTGTTCCAGCTGTTTCTGATACTCCTCCAGCGACAGGGCAGTTTTGGCATCTTTCACCTGCGGGCTGGCTTTATAGCGATAATCCTCGATGCTCTGCTCGTCCAGCCGGAAAAAGCCCTCTCCGGCGGTGAGATCGTAATAGCCGTAAGCCGACTGTGCTTCGTTCTTCATCTGGTAGGCGTAGATCTGCACTTCTTCCAGCGAATTCCCCTCTGTCAGATAATCCTGTGCAATATACTCCGTGTCCATGTGACAGCTGTTGATGAAAAAGCCCAGTTCTGTTTCCGAGCCGTAGATCTGGGTATGGGCACCGTTTCCACAGCCCTCCACCTGTACCGGCTGTTTGTCCGCATCGGCTGTCCAGACGTAGAGGGCATAATCCGCTTCGCTGTAGCCTGTCCGGACGATCAGTTCCGGTGTGCCGTCCTTGTCCATGTCATAGAGCACATAGGTGAACGGCTGAAGCATATCGTCACTTTCCAGATCTTTCTGATACTGTTCCACATAGTACGCGATCACATTGGCGTAAGGGTCTACCCCATCTGCGGAGAATTCCAGCTTCGGGGCATCGGTGAACACCGGCGTGGTTTCCGGTCTGGTGTCCTTTGTCAATTCCTCTGCACTGTGGATTCGGGTGCAGCCGCCGGACACGATACCGGCAAGCAGCACTGCTGCCAGAATGATCGCTTGTGTATGCCGCATGAAAACGCCTCCTTATTCCACCGGTTTCCGCACTACGCTGCCTGCGGGGAATGCCGTTTCACAGGCAATGGAGCACTGCATCATGGCATGATTTGCGGTTTCGATAGATTCGCCGTCCTCGTTTTCCAGCCCCTGTGCAGCCACCGTCACCGGCGGCTGTCCGGCAGCCACGATTTCCAGAGAATCCCCCGCAAAAAAGCGGTTTCTCTGGGTGAGGTACAGTCTGCCCTGTTCCCAGCGGTTGACCACTGCCACCACGTCACAATTCCGGACATAGCTGCTGTCGGCGTATCGCTGGGCAGCGTTTTCTCTGCCGTAGAAAAAGCCGGTGCAGTATTCCCGATGACTGACCTGTACCACTTCCCGCAGTGCCCATTCCGGTGCCGGCTGTCCTGCCATTGCCGCGTCCAGAGCCGCACGGTAAGCGTTGGTGATAATTGCCACATAGTACGCCGACTTGTTCCGCCCCTCGATTTTCAGGCTGTCCACACCGGCGTCCAGCAGTTCCTGCAAATGGTCGATCATGCAGAGGTCTTTCGCGTTGAAAATATAGGTGCCCTCGTCGGTTTCCTCCACAGGGAAATACTGTCCCTCCCGCTTGGATTCCACCACGTGATAGTTCCAGCGGCAGGGCTGTGCACAGGCACCGCGGTTGGCATCCCGTCCGGTGAGATAGGCGGACAGCAGACAGCGTCCCGAAAAGGACATGCACATGGCACCGTGGACAAACACTTCCAGTTCCATTTCCGCCGGAATCTTTGCCCGAATACCGGCGATCTCCTCCAGCGAAAGCTCCCGTGCCAGCACGGCACGTTTCACGCCCATATCATACAGAGCCTGACAGGTGGCATAGTTGACAATACCGGTCTGGGTGGACATGTGGATCTCCATATCCGGTGCAAGCTTCCGAGCCGTTGCCAGAAGCCCCAGGTCTGCCAGAATCAGGGCATCTGCTCCGGCTTCCTGTGCCTCCCGCAGGAACTGGGGAAATGTGGGAATTTCCTCGTTGCGAGGCAGGGTGTTGCAGGTGAGGTATACCTTTTTCCCGTACTGATGTGCCAGTGCAACGGCTTCGTGCAGCTGTTCCGCACTGTGAAAATTGCTTGCCGCCGCCCGCATACTGAAGCTTTCCCGTCCCAGATACACCGCATCTGCCCCGTAATCCAGAGCCCCGCGAAGGCGTTCCAGATCGCCGGCAGGTGCCAGCAGTTCCGGTTTATTCTTCTGTGTCATTGCTTTCCTCCTCGCTGCTTTCCGCAGCTGCGGCTGCTTCCTGCTGTTCCTGCACTTTCTGCTGGTTGGCTTCGTGCTCCTGCAAGGTTTCCGCAAAGTAGGTTTCCTTGGTGTCAATGTTGGAGTAGAAGAAATAGTAGTTGGTGTTGTCCGGATAGAGTGCCGCGTGAATGGCTTCGCTGCCCGGATTGCAGATCGGGCCAGCCGGCAGACCGGTGCACTGATAGGTATCGTAAGAGGTATACAGATCCTGATTGTAGGATTCGCTGTGAGGCTTGATGACTTCTTCCACATACTTGGTGGTGGGGTCGGACTGGAGCAGCGGATACTCGGTGGCATTGTTCAGACGATTCCAGAATACGGAAGAGATCGTCGTCATCTGCTCGGTGTTCCCTGCCTCTGCCTGGATCATCGATGCCAGCGTAATGGTCTGATCCAGCGAAATATGCAGAGCATCCATGCGGTCATACATGTCCTTGGTGATCTTGTCGTTGAAGTTCCCCAGAATCTTCTGGCAGACCAGTTCCACGTCCATTTCCTGATAGAATGTATAGGTATCGGGGAACAGATAGCCCTCCATCTGATAGAACTTTTCGTCCTGGAAGCTGGGCAGATAGTCCTCATAGGCATAGCCGAACTTCGCACTGTGGTTAAAGTAATCCAGAAATTCGTCGGCATCGCAGACGTTGTTTTCTTCCAGCAGATCTGCGGCATCTACCAGACGCATTCCCTCCGGAAATGTCACAGATACCGACAGCGAACTGTCCATGGGATCACTGATCAACTCGCTCAGAATGGTTTCATACGCCATGTCCGGACGCAGTTCGTGGTCGCCGGGCTTGATGTCCTTGTCCTTGTCGCTCATGCCCACGATAAAGACAAAAAAGTCCGGCTTGGTAATGATCCCCGAATCCTGCAAAGTCCCTGCGATCTCTTTCATGGTAGCACCCTGCGGAATGGTAACGATCTTGGTGGAACTGTCGCTGTTGATGCCCAGAAGATCACGCCCGTAGACGATCAGGGCACTGGACAGCAGAATGGACACGCCAATGATGATAATAATCATTGCCAGTGCACTGATGACACGATGCTGTTTCCGCTTTTTGCGGGGACGCTTGGCGGTGTTGGCAGTGGTGCTATGTACCGATTCCGGACGAAACGGCTGGCTCTCCCCTTCCAGATCTTCATACAGCGGGTCATTTTCCAATACCGGCTGCCGGGCGGTGAACACCTGATCCGTATTCCACCGGGCACTGTTGAAAAGAACAGTGCGGTTGTCGGGCTCCGGTGCCGGTGTTTCCGCAGCCGGCTGCTGCTGTGTCTGCGGTGCTGCCGCAGGACGTACCGGTTCTGCCGGTGCCGACCGGGCTGCCGGAGCAGCGGGAGCCGGTTTTGGCGGTTCCGGATCCCGTGCCGGTGCGGGCTGAGGAGCCAGCTGGCTCCTGGGGGCTGCCGTTTCCCGCAGGATCTCATTCAGCAATTGATCGCGGTTGAAGTCTTTGTTATCCATTCCATACCTCCAGCGAAGATTCTGTAGCAATACCGTCCAGACGCTGGTCTGTCGGTTCCGTGGGCACACAGTCCGTGAGAAACGGTGTCAGTGCACAGCCGATTTTCAGCAAAAAGGGATACGCCGCCAGAAAGCGGTCGTAATAGCCGGCACCATAGCCCAGTCTGCTGCCCTTTCGGTCAAACGCCAGCCCCGGCACCAGACACAGCGGTGCCTGCTCCGGCTGGGGCGTGATGACCGGCAGCGTTTCCTGCGGTTCTGCCACGCCGAAGCTGCCAGAGAGCAGCTGCTGTTCCAGCGGCACTTCCCTGTTCAGCTGGTGAAATGCCATGCGGCGTTCCGGCAGACAGCGGGGCACGGCAACAATTTTACCGTCTGCCAGAGCCTGCCGGAGAATGCCCCGTGTTTCCGGTTCCTGCGGCAGGGCAACAAAACAAAACAGCTGGCGGCAGTTCCGGTAATACGAACTTTCCAGAAACCAGCGGCAAAGCCGCTGTTCCCCTGCGGCTTTTTCTTCCGGCGGCATTGCTTTGCGGCGGCGACGCATTTCCTGCCGGAGAGCCTGTTTTGCCGCAGTCTGCTCAATCACAGAGAATGGACCCGCGAATCTGCTGCTGGGTTTCTCTGCCGCATACGGCTCCCACCAGTTCCAGACCGAAATCCACTGCCACGCCGGCACCCCGTGCGGTAATGATCTTGCCGTCCCGAATGACACCGTCGCTGCCGATCTCCGCTCCGGTCAGTTCCTTTTCGAAGCCGGTATAGCAGGTAGCAGTCTTTCCGTTCAGCACGCCCTTGTGTCCCAGAATAGAGGGAGCAGCACAAATCGCACCGATCCAGCGGTCATTGGCAACGCAATAGTCAATGGCAGCCTGCACCACCGGAGAAGCTTCCTCGTTCAGCGTGCCCGGCATGCCGCCCGGCAGCACGATCATATCCATATCGCCGCCGATCTGCAATTCCTCTGCGGTGATGTCTGCGGTCACGGGAATGTGGTGCGAGCCGGTGACGATCTTTCCGGTCACGCCTACGGTGGTCACTTCCTGCTTGGCACGGCGGAGCATATCCACCGGTGCAAGAGCTTCGACTTCTTCAAATCCATTGGCAAGAAATACATAAATCATAGTGATGATCCTTTCTGTATGTTGAGGCAGCACTGCACGAAACCCGTCTGTGGGCTTTGCACGCAGTCTGACATCAAAGTTTTGTACAGTGCTGTTTTAAAATTTCCGGAGAAAGGCTTTCAGCACAGTTCCTCCGGCGTATGACAAGTTGCCGTCCATTTTTCCAGCAGCAGTTCCGGATAGTAGGACAGCTTCGACTTCCGCAGTCCGGCAATGCCCAGATCTTCCTCCCGATTCAGATAGGTGTAGTCCATGGCAAAGTGTGCCGCGAATTCCCGTGCCATTGCCGGATACGCCCCATGATAGCGGGTGTCCGCCTTTTCAATGTGCACGCCGAACACATTGCTGCAAATGGGTTCCCCGATAGAGAACGCCGCCAGCCTGCCGTCTACCCGCAGCACGCCGCCTTTCAGTTCCAGTGCGGAAAAATTCTCGAAAAAGGTGTGAATGGCGTACTGCTCCGCCACGCTGGAAGCATCGGTATAGCCGTCCTTGGCGTTATAGCTTTCCGCTGCAAAGGCAATGCACTCGGCAAAGTCGTCCGGTGTCATCTCCGAGAAAACCGGAGCATACCTGGCAAACTGGGCAATATGATTTCGCTTTTTGTGATACTTCTTTCCGGAGAGTGCCACAAAGTCGGCGGTGCGATAGAGATAGTCCGCACTGTCGCGGTCGTTTTCCAGCGTGAACTGTTCCGGAAATACCGCTTGCAACAACGGCAGGCTCTGCTGCGTCAGGCCGGTAATCACCAGCGGTTTCTGCATTGCCGCCGCATATGCCGCCATTGCCGCGATCACCTGTTTCAGGTCGCCCGTTCCGCTGGGGAACGAAAAATGCGGCGTGCCGTCCGGCGTATCGAATGCACAGATCAGATAGAACCCCTCAAAGGCACAGATGCGGGAATCCGCCCCGCGGCACCATGCCAGATTGTTGGCGAAGCTGTATTCGCACCCCATGAAATCGGACTGCCGCAGAGCCGTCTGGATCCACGGACGGTCTGCCAGAGTGATCTGCCGGAAATTCAGCATGCAAATGCCTCCTGTATGCGTCGGTATAATTCGTCCCGAATCTGTTCTACCGGATAAAGCTGTCTGCCGTCTGAAACCTCCACGAACTGCCACCCCAGCTTTTCGCCGGCATAGCGGGCAGCACAGTCGCACTGTTCCAGATAGGCAAGGTCTGCCTCGTGAATGTCTTTTTTCGAAGCATCCCCGTCATAGCGTTTGGCGAGAAGCTTCTGGGAAAGTTCCAGCGGCAGGGACAGAAACAACACCAGATTCGGCTGGGGCAGTCCCAGTTTACAGTACTCATAATCCTCCAGCCATTCCAGATACCCGTCCCACTGCTCCTGCGGCAGCTTGCTCATCTGGTGAATGGCGTTGGACGTGGTATAGCGGCTGGCGAGGATCAGTTCCCCAGCCGTGTAGTTCTTTTCCCAGTCCAGCTTATAGTTGGCGTAGCGGTCTACGGCGTAGAAGCTGGAAGCGGCATAGGCGTTCACGCCGTCCGGCGTGTCGGAAAAATCGCCGCGGAGATACATTTTCACCAGTGCGGCAGAGGGCTTGTCATACATGGGAAAGCTGATCGGCTTTACCGTTTCGCCCTGCTCCGTCAGCAGCTTGCCCAGTGCGGCAAACTGGGTGGACTTTCCGCAGCCGTCCAGCCCGTCCAGCACGATAATTTTACCTTGTTTCACCATGGATCACCTCAAATTTTTCCCGTACTTCCTTCGCCTTGCCGCAGCTCATCTTGCCCTCGGCACAGCCGCCGCAGTAGCAGGACGGACCGGCGGTGCGGAACAGGGCAGGAGAAACCTCGCAGCAGAGCCGGAGCATTTCCGTTGCCACTTCCCGAATCTCCCACTGTGCCCGATTGCAGCACCGCAGCCGGAAAAAGTTCCGGAGACTGCGGACATTCATGGTCAGGATCATTTTAGTTTCACAGGCGTTGGGCAGCACATACCGTGCGTCCTCGATTGCCTTTTTCTCCGCCTTAGTGCGGGCTGCCTTTTCGGTGCAGCCCTGTGCCAGAAATTCCGGCACATATTTCGCCGCCAACGCGTCCGCCAGCCGGTTGTAGCTGTCAATGGACTGCTGCATGGCATTTTCGTATTCCCGCAGCAGTTCCGGCTCGGCAGCAATTGCCGGCGGTGTTACAAAGACAAAGTGATCCTGCCGCACATACCGCTGGCTCTGCACGGAAAACGAAGCAATGCGGTGACGGGTCACCTGTGCCAGAAACGAACGGGAAACGCCCTCGATCCCAAATGTAAATGTCACATGTTCTACGGGGCTTTCGTGACCGAATCCCGCCAGCATTTCCACAAACTGTTCTGCACGCTCCTGCGAAATGGACTCCCGCAGAGCCTCTACATCGGTGTCAGAATAACATAGCCGTGCCGCAGCGGCAACGGTCTGTTCCGGCGTGGGGGTATGTGCCAGCAAAACCACCTTCATAGTATCACACTCCTGCTTTTCATATCCGGCAACACCATGCCCGAAGCATGTCGTGCCGTCTGTTTTTATTATACCATAGAACCCGCTTGGTTTCAAGTATTTTTCCAGAGATGCAAAACAGCCGCCGGCAATGTTGCCGACGGCTGTTCGCTACAAAGATTGTACGTCCGATACACAGTCAGATTTTTCGTCAGATGACTTCTCAGGAAACAAAATCCCGGAATATATAATCATCATGATGACCACTCGGCGGGCAAAGAGTTCCCGGCATGGTGTCTATTGTCAGGTCATAGCGATTTTCTGTAAAATAAATGGTATTGCTTGCACCACAGCCCATATGGCATACATCGAACACAGTGAGAAAAGCATCTTCCAGATCCAGAACACCGTCACCATTCACGTCCAGCAAGTTGTAGCAGACTTCCGGCAGCACCTCGTCACAAAAGCCGTTTTCCGAAAGATCTGCACCCTTTTCCAGAGAGTACTGCAATTTTCCATTATTACCAGTACCATCTGCGGCAATGCAATACATCTGATAGTAAACCGTCATCGCGTCCATTCGAAACTTTTTCGCAGTCTGTCCCAGTTCATACACCTGATTCTCATGGATCCAGTCTGCATCGCTCTGGTCAACAACACCGTCGCCGTTCACATCTGCCAGCTTCAACTGCTCCGCAGTCAAAGCCTCGTTGTCCACATACAGTGCATGTGTCACCATAGCCGCATCGTGTCCGGTGATGAAACCGTCCATGTCCACATCGCCCAGTGCATACGCTCCCTCAGCACTTGCACTCATAGCAGATACCGGCAATGCCGCCAGTGCCATGACACCTGCAAGTACTGCGGAAATACCCTTTCTGATCTTCATAAATAAAACCCCTTTCTGGTTGAAAATGTGATAAATCTCTGTCGTTTTAACAGCCATTTACCTAATTTTATTATAATGGTTTTTTCTTGATTTGTCAACCTTTCCAACACGTGATATTACACAAACTTTTCTCTGCAAATTCAGCACATCTCACAAACAAAAGCGGTGTTGCTTTTGCAGCACCGCTCAAAAATGTTTTATTTCTGTTCTGCCTGCTCCGACAAGGGCTTGTCGTCCGGCGTTTTGGCTTCCGGATGATCGTCATAGTCCATTTTCCGCACGTGATACTGCACATCTTCCAGCAGCTTCCGGTTGGCTGCCACGGTATCCCCCAGCAGACCAATGGTAATGGTCTGGAATCCGATCATCATCAGGGACGATGCCAGAATCAGCGACTGCACATGGCCGTGTCCGCCGCCCATGCAGAAGTACACCAGAAAACGGACTCCCACAGCAACGCCCAGCAGGAACAGGATCGTTCCCAGAACGCCGAAGAAATGCAGCGGGCGGTACATTGCCGTAGAGCGAATGATTACCGATGCGGAACGCTTCATATACCGCCACATGCTGGAAAACAGACGGGAGGGGCGGGTTTCCGGATTGGTGCGGATCGGCACCGAAGCCACTGCCATTTTGCTCTGTCCCGCCTGAATAATCGTTTCCAGCGTGTAGGTATACTCGTTGACCACGTTCATTCGCATGGCAGTTTCTCTGGAATATGCCCGAAAGCCGGACGGTGCGTCCGGTACGTCAGTGTTCGAAGCCACCCGTACCACCCAGCTGCCCAGATGCTGGAATTTTTTCTTTTTCCACGAAAAGTGTTCGGTTTCGTCAATGGGACGTTCGCCGATGACCATATCCGCCTTGCGTTCCAGAATCGGACGCACCAGCTTTTCGATGTCCTCGCCGCGGTACTGGTTGTCTGCGTCGGTGTTGACGATAATGTCCGCACCCAGCCGCAGGCAAGCGTCCAGACCAGCCATAAAGCCCCGTGCCAGACCCTTGTTCCGCCGGAACGACACGACATGGTGAAATCCCAGTTCTCTCGCCCGCTGTACCGTCTTGTCCTTGCTGCCGTCGTTGACGATCAGATACTCAATGGTATCGATGCCGTCAATGTGACGGGGCAGGTCATTGTACGCCAGTTCCAGTGTTTTCTCCTCATTGTAACATGGTACCTGAATGATCAGTTTCATATACTTCTTCCCTTTCTCCATATTTCAGAGCCGCTTATGCCGCTTCGAATTCCACATCCTGCAACGGGATTCCCAGCTCCCGTTCATCGTCCTCCATCACACAGCTGCCCTTCCAGAGTTTCGACTGGAATGTAACAATGTTCGAGCCGTCGTGCAGGACTTCCTTGGACACCGACAGCGTATACTCACCGTCGTTTTGCTGGTCATCCAGCGTGATCGTTCCAATGTCGTTGCCGTTTACCAGCACATGCACCACATACGGATTCTGGTGGATCTGGTACAGCGGCACGGCTCCGCCCAGCGAAACCGTCATATTGTAATCCCGCTTTTGCAGGTCACACTGCACGGAAGCGTTCTCGCTGCCCGACCAGCAGAAGTTCCCTTCCAGCGGATAGAACCCATAATATGCCGTATTGGCACAGGTGCTTGCCGGATAGGACATGTTCTGTTCCTCGCCCCAGTACGCATACAGGGAAACCGTATAGCTGACTTCCTGATAGGACAGCGGGAACATGATGATGCGTCTGCCGGTATTGCCGTAGTTTTCATCTGTGCTCTGGGTAATGGTATTGGTGTATACCTGCTGGAACTGATGCTCAAAGGAATCGTTCCACTTGCCGTTCCCCAGATAGTACACATGGTCATACTGCCCAGCCAGTTCTGCCGCCTGTGTTTCCGGATCTTCCATTTCCGGATACATTGCCGCACCGGTGGTGGCACGCAGCGTCAGATACAGTGTCCACATGTCGTCGTCGCCGACGATCACGCAGTCATCAGAATCGATCTCATTGGACAAGTCCTCCAGCACCGACCATGTCATGCGGGTGTCGTCCTGATGCGTCGCCAGAAAATAGTCAAAGGGCGAAACAAACAGCAGGCATGCCGTCATCACCGGCAGCGTCACTCTCGCACGGAGTTTGTCCAGTGTCATTGCCGCAAACACGGCGGCAATGGGCATAAACGGTGCCAGATAGCGACCATAATAATAGTAGAATTCCACCTCTGTCCGCAAAAATGCAGAGTACACCACCACGCAGTAACATGCGGCTACCAGTATCACCAGATGCTTGGGCGTTTCCAGATAGGTTTTCGGGCGAATCACACCCACTACCCACGCAATGGGCAGCAGGAACAAGCCCGAACCACAGACAAATCCCCACAGGGTGTTCCCCTGCAATTTCGGCAATGGATTTTCTGCGGTAAGCACCTTTGCACCGATGTACAGCACCAGTGCCACCAACAGGAATTCCACCAGCACCACTGCAATTTTGGAGTGCTGCACCCGCTGCATATAGGCTTCCGTGGAAGTGTCCCGATTTTTCCGGCAGATCAGGAAATAGACCAGACACAGGTAGATTCCCACAGCCACCAGCCCCACGCCGCACAGCAGCGGCACCAGCACCGGCAGATCTTTCGGGGAGATCCCTGCCACGAAAAACGGGCGGTAGTTGTTCATGGTGTAGAACGGCTGGACATGCCGCATGGCGAAAAAGCTGATGCAGTAGCCCACAAGTGTCACCGGCATGAGAATCGCAAAGCTTTTCCGGCGGGTGATCCAGAACATGCCGCCATAAAGCACCACAAACAGCGGTATCATGGTATAAATCGACACGTGAAAGCACGAAAAAACAGCAATGGGAATGATCGAAAGCCATTGCCGATAAGGGTGTTCCTCATCTGTCAGCAAATAGAGGAACAATACCAGCAGCACCGCCAGAAAACTTTCCGTCAGAGCGGACTTTTCCACCCAGACCACGATTGGCGAAGCCGCGAATACTGCACAGGCAAGTGCACTGCTGCTTTTCCGAATTTTCAAATTTTGGCAAAGAAAAAACAACAAAAAAATAGTACAGCCATAGCATAAGGTCTGTACCCCCTGCATATTTGCCATACCGAAGATTTTTCCCCACATTGCCAGCATCGATGCATAGGTGGGGATTCCGTGATAGATGCCGGAAACCGGACTGACATTGCGGTCATAGACTGTAGCGGGATAATCCTCTGTTTCCAAGTCGTATCCCACCAAGTAGGAAAACACCTTGTCGTGAAACAATTCCTGCTGCTCCTTGGAAAGCGTATGATATTCCGCAAAGTCCTGCTGGCGGTCTGTGATGCCGTTCAGGAAGTTGACCGCCACCGTCTGATACACGCCCTCGTCCTGTCCCATGCCAAACAGCTCATGTTTGAATGCCACCAGCACAAAACCGCCGGCAAGCACCACCGCAGGAATCCAGTAGGCACGCACGTTCCATGAAATCCGCACCAGCTGTTTCCACGGGGTCTTGTCCCGCAGCTTTCGTACCAACACTGCCGCAATGCCTACCAGCAGTTCCACAGAAACTGCCGCAATGACACAACGCCGCAGCGAAAACTGATCCAGTACAAAAAGCCCCATGCCGGAAATCACCCATGTGCAGAGCCAGTAAACCACGCCCAGCACCAGAAGTTCCAGCACGTTGGTCTTTTTCCACCAGACACCAACTGTCAGTGCCGCCAGTACAACCCCCAGCAGCACTGCTCCTGTAAATAAACTCATCCCTTTTCTTCTTCCTCCACTGCGTTTTCCGCGTCAGTCTTTCTCCGGACTGACCCACTCTATGATCTGCTGAAAACGCTGCATGATACTCTCCCAATCGTAATATGCCGTGATGTATGCCCTCGCATTGGCACACAGCTGCATATACTCCACGGGGTGCTGCATCAGATATTGCAGGGCACCCTCGAACTCAAAATAACTCTGATAGAACAAGCCACCGTTGCTCTTTTTGCAGTGTCCCTGCAGCACCGGACTTCCTCCGTTGACCAGCACCGGCACAGACATTGCCATAGATTCCAGCAGCGTCATGGAAACGCCCATCTGTCGGGACGGAATGACCACGGCTTTGGCTCCGGCAATGGCACTGAACTTTTCGTTCTCCGGCAAAAAGCCCAGTGCCAGAATATCCGGATGCTCCGGAATCCGGCAGATCTTCTTTCCCGCCAGCACCAGCTTCAGCTTGCTGCCGGTCCGCTTCTGGAACTCCATGAAGTACCGCATCAGCATGGGGCATTCCTTTTTTTCGTCCACCTGCCCCACATAGAGCAGATATTCGCCGTCCAGCCCGTACTGCCGCCGGAATGTGCCGGTGTCCACCTGCCGCGGCACGTCCATGCCCAGTCCCATTACGGCACAGGGAATCGGCTCTGACAGCGGAAACCGCCGGCGAACCAGCAGGCGTTCTTCCTCCGACAAAAAGACAAACGCCCGCGGCTTCTGGTACAGGCTTTCCAGTGTGGAAAACCGCAGGAACGGGGTATCCTGTGCCATAGGGATAAAAATCGCCCGATTTCCCGCCAGCGGCAGTCCGGCATAAGTCAGATAGTTGGCATCGGACAGAAACAGGATCGCTCCATAAGTTTCCCGATACCGCTGCAAATAGCGGATCAGAGCCGGTGCATAGGGACCGTGTTTTTCGAACCACTCTTTCTCTGTTACCAGATTGGATCTGCCCTGTGCCAGTTCTGCCAGATATGCCTCGTCGAATGCCTGAAAATCTCTGGCACGCATCTGCTGCACGGAGAACCGGCGTACTGTGACACCGCGAATCATCTCCACGTCCCGCACATACCAGTCTTTCCATGTGGCACTGTCCACTGCCTTGGTGGTCAGCACCTCCACTTCATACCGGTTCGCCAGATGTTCTGCAATTTTTCGGGCATAGGTTTCGCTGCCGCCGCTGATCTCCAGCCCGTACCGCGGGTGAACCAGTGCGATTCGCTTCATGCTCTCACGCTCCCATCAGCTTCTGGAAAAATGTCCGGTATTTTTCCACGATCACGTCCCACTCGAAGTTTTCCCGTACAAACGCCCCGCCGTTGGCACCCAGTTCTGCGGCTGCCTCCGGATTTTGCAGGATGTACTGCACACAGCCCTCGAATTCAAAATAATCCTTGAAATACAGACCGCCGTTGGAACGCTTGGCGAAATCCTTTGTCACGGCACACTGGGACGAAACCAGCACCGGTCTGCCGCAGAGCCAGCTTTCCATAATGACCAGCGAAAAGCTTTCGTTATGAGAGGGCTGACAGAGCAGTGCTGCCGCCGCCATGGCGTTGTACTTGTCCTGCTTGGAAACGAAGCCCAAGTCATAAACATCGTCTTTCACCGATTCCGGAATGGCAATATCGCCGCCGCCGATCAGCACCAGCTGAAGGTCGTCCTTCTGCCGCTGTTTCCATTCGGCAAAGTACCGCAGCAAAGTGTGGACGTTTTTGCCCACGTCCTTTCTGCCGGCGTACAGGAGAAAGGGCTTATCGATATGGTACTGTTTCCGGAACGTTTCCGCATCAGACTGAATCCTGGTATCCATACCGATACCCATGCAGATCTGCTCGGTGGTGGTGAAGTCGTACACCCGATTTGCCAGTTCCATTTCCGGCATAGCATTGTAGATCATGCCCCGTGCTTTCACATACGCCTGCCGGAACAGCCGCATGTACACATAGGCTTCGTCATGGAAACAGGGGATCAGCACCGACTTTTCCGGACAAACCTGCATGCCGTAGTATGTCGTACCGAACATATACGGAATAAAGACAAACAGACCATACTCGTCGGCAGTATCCCGCATGTACTCATACAGCTGGGGACTGTTGACCATTTCCTCCACGAAGATCTGTTCTTCCTTGGGAGAGATCTGCTTGCCGTCCATCAGCTTCCGGTTCACGCGGTCAAAAGCGGCAGTGTCCCGCCGCCGCACCGGAAACCGGCGAACCGTGATGTTCCCCACCACGGCAGTTCCTGCGGCGTAATAGTTTTCATTCCAGTCGGCGGTGAATTCCTTGACACATGTAGTCAGGATCTCCACTTCCATACCTGCCTGCTGCAAGTGTGCAGTGACTTCCCGCAGTTCCATTTCTGCACCGCCGGGAATATTTTCTCCAAACCACGGAATAACGAATCCAATTTTCTGCATGACGATATGACCTCCTGCCAATGTACCGCGTTCTGCGGCGTACCTTCTCAAAGACAGCACTGCACCAAACCCGCCTGACGACCGGAAGTACATCTTACGCACCGGCTTTGTGCGGTACTGCCCAAAAATTTTTTCCCCTATAATGATTTTTAGGAAACACTGAATAAAGCTTGTGCGTAAGATGCGTAAGTCAGATTTTTCGGCAGATTGCCTAGAAATTCCGCAGGCATACTGCCGTATGGCAAGGGATTTCTGGGCAATATGACGGAAAATCTGCAAGCAGATTGCGTGCAAAGCCGTCAGGCGGGCTTTATGCAGTGTTTCCTTTACTTCCGCTTTTTCGAAACCGGCGGAACGGTGTCGATAAACTGCTGCAGCTGTCTCTCGAACACCTTTCGAATTTCCGGATAGGCGAATTCCTGCTGCCGCCGGTGCTGTTCTGCCACGATCTCCCGCCGCAGTTCCGCATTGCGGAGCACATGGTCTGCCGCCAGTGCCGCTTCCATGGGATCATTGGTGGGCAGCAGAATGCCGCTTCCGCCCAGCGTATCGGAAATTGCCGACGAATCGTATGCCAGAATCGGCAGATTGAAGTACATCGCTTCCACCAGCGGCACACAGAAGCCCTCGTGGTCGCTCATGCACAGGAACAGGTCTGCCAGATGATAGTATGCCAGAATCTGTGCAAAAGGAATGTGCCCCGTAAAGACCACGTTGTCCAGTTCCAACGCTCCCACATAGCGGCGAAGGCGGTGGTAATACCGTTCCATGCCGTTGTACGAACCCACGATGAACAGGCGGGACTTGGGATTGCAGTACTTCTTATAGCAGTAAAACGCCCGAATCACGTCCTCCTGCTTCTTGTTCGGAGCCACACGGCCGACGAAAATGAAATTGGTGTAGCCGTCGTCCTGATAGTGTTCCATGACGGACTGATCCGGTGTCTTGGCGTAGTCAGCAAAGGGGATCAGGATCGGACGCACGGTAATGGGGCAGCGGTAGTTCAGTTCCCGCAGCACATCGCCGTTATAGGCGGAGTCTGCCATACAGCCGTCCACCTTGTCTGCCAGATGACAGAGTCCACGCATGCCGTATTCTGCCGATTCCATTGCCGCCTCGTTATAGCCTTTGAAGAAGCGGGGCGGAGTGATGTTGTGGAATACCATGAGTTTCCGGCAGGGGTACTTCTCCAGAGAAAAGTTCAGTTCCGAACCGGTGGACATGTGATACAGAATCACGTCCTCGCCGGAAAGGCGGGGCATTTTCTCCACCTGCTGTGCAGTGCCCTCCGGCAGTCTGCCATCAATGACTTCTGCATAGATGCCAGTCTGATAGCCCATGCCGCGAATGACCTTGTCCAGTGCACGGACATCGTTTCCGATCGCATCGCCCATGGCAAGGGTAGGCAAAAGCTGCAATACTTTCATCGAGCGTCCTCCCCGTTCAGCTTCGCCTGTAATGCGGCGATCTGTGCCTGCATCTGTTCCATGGCGATCTTGGTGTTCTTCTGCTGGAGTTCCAGTGCCTCCACCTTATCCAGCAGTTCCTTGGTGCTGTGCATGCGGGATTCCCGAATGTACAGCTCCACCTGCTGCTCTGCCTGTGCGATATTGGCATTCAGGCTGCTCTGCTCTGCCGCATAGGGCTCCACATAGAAGCTCATGAATTTCCGCAGGACTTTCTTGAAAAAGACTGCCACGGGATTTCCTGCCAGAGGACGATACGGGTCTACGCGGTGGTGTTCGCTGATATACTGCACGTTGCCGCGGAGCATGTCCGCATCGAACCGTTCCACATAGATCCCTGCATCTGCATCTGCGGGGACATCGGCAAACGACAGCATGTCACTGCTGTATCCCTTTTCCTGAATTTCTGCCCGAATTCCGGACATGATCTCTTCTACATTTACGCTCATTGCTGCGATACTCCTTTACCCTTCCAGCGAAACGCCGGTGATTTTTTCATAAAACTGCTTGTCCAGAAAAATCGAGTTGATACCCGTAAAGGCATATTCCACATACCCCTTTTCCTGCATGAACCGCAGGATCTCCGGATTCTTCTTTCCCGCCACCAGCTGTTTGGAATAGGGGATCATTTCAATGATCATGGTGGTGGGACGATATTTTGCAAAGTCGATGCTGCGGAGGATCTCCATTTCCATGCCCTCAATATCCAGATTCAGGATCTTCGGGGCACCGCCCAGCTGTTCCATGAGGTCGTTGACCGCCACGGTCTGCATGGGAATAGTTTCCAGCACCCGCACTGCCGGATTGGCACGGAGCACCTCGGAAACATCTCCCGGAGCCGAAAGCCCGTCGGCACTGAGCACATGGAAGTCCAGCGTTTCGCCGGAAACCGGACCGACACAGGCGTTGATGACCTGATCTTTCGGTCTTGCCCGCCGCAGTTCCTCTGCCAGCTTCGGATTGGCATCGACCAGAATGCCGGTGGCTCCCTGCTGATAGAAGAACCAGGTGTTGCTCATATCGCAGGGGTGATTGGCACCCAAATCCAGATAATTGCATTGTGAAAGCGGAACACCCAGCATGACAAAGATGTACATGAGAATGGCATCTTCGCCTGCCTGTGAATAGCTTTTTTTGTTGAACAGCTGAAGTTCAGACGGCAGCAGCAGACCCGCTTCTCTCATGCCGTCCTCTGCCCACTCCATACGCCGCTGTAAGTCATTTGTCTGTCCCGCAGTCTGCTGCAGCTGGGCATCGATGTTGTTGCGATGCTCGTCCTGTGCGGCAGCGTGCAGTTCCAGATGATCCAGCCGTTCCTGCGATGCCGTGTTGAATTGCTGTTGCTGTGCGTCTTGTGCTTCCCTTTCTTCTCTCTCTTTTTCCATTTGTGCCAGCTGCATCTGCTGCGTTTTCACCTGCTGTTCCAGCATCTGAATGTGCTGCTCCAGCAGATACGCACCAGTCGCCCGATACAGACAGCGGCGAAAAAACCCTTTTTTCACAATATCGCTCATTCTTTTTTATTCTCCTGTCTTGCGTTCCAGTGCCTTTCCGTCCACGAACCACTGGGACTCCAGCCGGCAGACACCAATGTCCCGATGCTCTGAAGTCACGGCGAACGCCTGAATCCGGCGAATGTCATCGTAATAGGTGCCGTCCGGTGCATGGACTGCCACGTCCAGAAAATAGCGTCCCGGCAGCAAATGATTGCGGAACCGCACTTCGATCTCGCCGTCGGGCTGCAATGCCACCCACGAGTCCGATTCGATCTCCACATTGGTGCCGTAACAGTGGACACTGTCCTCCCGAAAGATCCCGTACCCGAAGTTGCCCTTGGGTGTCTTTTCCGGTTCTACGCAATGATATTTGAGCCGCAGGGTGATCTCGTCACCGGTGCGGAACACATACTTGGATTCGCCGCCCTCGTCCAGCAGGGCGGCATCTGTAAACTGTACCTGACCGGTTCCCAGACGAACTGCCGACTTTTCACAGAATGCCGGCAGTTTCTGCTTGGAGAGCTTTTCTGCATCTGCGGTTTTCTCCTCGGCAGGCGTTTCCGCAGATTCCTCTGCGGCTTTTTCGGCTTCTTCTGCGGCAGCGTGTTCTTTCTGGCGGTCAGCTTCTTCCCGTTCCAGACGGATCTGTTCCATTTCGGACAGATAGTGCTCGTCCACGTACTTGGGAACGCCTTCTTCCTTGATCAGACCGTCCTCGATCCAGATACACCGGTCGCAGATCTGTTCGATCTGTCCCATAGAGTGGGACACGATCACAATGGTAGTACCTTCTGCCTTGATCTCCTGTAGCTTCTGGAAGCACTTTGCCTGAAAGTTGACATCGCCTACCCCCAGAATCTCATCGATCAGCAGCACATCTGCGTCCACGTTGATCGCTACGGAAAAGGCGAGCCGCATGTACATACCGGAAGAATAGGTACGCACCGGATTATCGATGAACTGTTCCAGTTCGGAAAAGTCGATGATCGTTTGCAGACGGGAATCGATTTCTTTCTTGCTCAGTCCGAAAATGGAAGCATTGGTGTAGATGTTTTCCCGTCCGCTCATATCCGGATGAAAACCGGCACCCAGTTCGATCAGGCTGGACACCCGACCTTTGATGGTGATGGTGCCGCTGTCGGGATAGAGGATCCGTGTCAGCAGCTTCAGCGTGGTGCTCTTGCCGCAGCCGTTGTGTCCGATCAGACCCACGGCTTCTCCACGCTTTACCGTGAAAGAAATGTCCCGCAGCACCTGACGGTTCTCATACCGCCGGCGGTTCCGGAACAGGAGCCGTTCCTTAAAGCTCTGTCCCTTGTCCAGAAACACCTTGAAGTGCTTCTTGACATGATCCACAATAATTGCATTTTCCTGTTTGCTCTCTGCCGCCATTACAATTCCTCCGCAAAGCCCTTTTTCAATTTTCCGAACGCCAGCATACCCAGCACCAGGAACAGGGCTCCCAGCACGACTGCCTCCAGCAGACTGGTCAGATCCGGCACCTGAGCGTAGTACAGCACATCCCGATAACAGCTGATGACCGAGGACATGGGGTTGATGTGATAGACAAACCGCAGCTTCTCCGGAATCATGTCAATGGAATAGAAGATCGGTGTCATGTACATCCACACCATAGTGATGATGCCGAGAATGTGCTCCAGATCGCGGAAATAGACCGTGACTGCCGAGGACAGCATCGCCATGCCCAGTGCCAGAAAATATTCCACTATCATAATCACCGGCAGACACAGCAGAGCCAGCGGGTTCAGCGAAATGCCGGAGATCACCATGACGGGGAAAATGATGAGGAAGCACAGCAGCATGTTGACAAAGCAGCTTGTCACATAGGAGATCGGTATGACTTCCCGCGGGAAGTAGATCTTCTTGATCAGATCCTTCTGTGCCACAATGGAACTGGAGCCGCCGGTGATCGACGAGGAAAAGAAAATCCACGGGATCAGGGCGACAAACAGGTACAGATAATACTTGTCGATGCCGGCTTTCATGATGTAGGTAAACACAAAGGTGTAAACTACCAGCTGCATCAGCGGGTTGATAAACGTCCACAAAAAGCCCAGCACGGAACCTTTATACCGTCCACGCAGGTCTTTTTTCACCAGACTGAAGATCATCTGGCGATACTGATAAATTTCCTTGCAAATTTTCATAAAAACGTCCTGTCTGGGGCTTGCGGTACTGCACTGCTGTTTTCTGCACGGCAAGCCCGAATCAAAGTGTTCGTGCAGAATACACGTATATTTTATTATAACCGATTTCCGCGAAAAAGTCAATGTTTTTCCGGCATTCCGACAGATTGCACAAGAGGCTGCCGCTTTTTCGAAAAATGGAATCGATTTCTCCAAAATTCACGGCAAACAAAAAGCCGGTGCAGAAAAAAACTGCTCCGGCTTTTCTGTTTCACATATGCTGCACCGCGTCAGAACTTACGCTCTGTCTTCGATGTAGTTTACGATGTCGCCAACGGTCTTGATGTTTTCCAGATCTTCGTCAGCAACCTTGACACCGAATTCTTCCTCAACGGACATTACCAGATCTACCAGATCCAGAGAGTCTGCACCCAGATCGTCCTGCATGGAAGCTTCCATTGTCACTTCGTCTTCTTCAACACCCAGCTGATCTACGACCAGTTCCTTCAGCTTGTCAAAAATTTCTTCTTTTGCCATGTTCTTTCTTCCTCCAATAATTTGATGTTGCACCCTCCTGCGGAGGGCGACGTCACCGGCAGAAACCATGACGGGTTTCGCCGTTCAAACCGGCACGGTTTTAGTTTTCTTCAAACACGCCGATTTTCCTAAACTTAGTATACCGTTCTTTTTGCAAAACGTCAATATCTTTTTGTAATTTTTCTGTTATCGTTTCCGCCAAATATTCCTTGATATTTGCCGAGATTTTGTCTATATCGCCCTGTGCCCCTGCTTCCGGCTCCGGAATGATGGCTTCTGCCACGCCAAAACGCACCATATCCTCTGCTGTGATCTGCATGACCTCACAGGCTTCCTGTTCGCGGGAGGCATCTTTCCACAGGATCGATGCGGCTCCGCGGGGAGAGATCACAGAGTACAACGCGTTCTCCAGCATTGCCAGAGCATCGCACACGCCCAGTGCCAGAGCACCGCCGCTGCCGGCTTCGCCCAGCACCACAGAGATCACCGGCGTTTTCAGCATCATGAACTCTGCGATATTTCTGGCGATTGCCTCGCCCTGCCCCCGTTCCTCGGCTTCTACGCCGCAGAACGCACCGGGGGTGTCGATCAGGCAAATGATCGGGCGGTGGAATTTCTCCGCCTGATGTGCCAGACGCAGAGCCTTGCGGTAGCCCTCCGGATGCGGCATGGCGAAATTCGATGCCTTGTTTTCCCGCAGATTTCTGCCCTTGACCTGTGCCAGAATCGTCACCGGCAAGCCGTTCAGTCTGCCGATGCCGCCGATAATGGCACCATCGTCCCCGAAATTCCGGTCGCCGTGCATCTCATAGAAATCTGTAAAGATCCGCGGGATATAATCCCGAACGGTGGGACGGTTTTTGTCCCGTATCAAAAGCTGGCGTTCCCACGCCGTCCGGTGCTGCTGCTGTTGTTCCATTGTCAAGCACCTCCTGCTTCTTGTTCCCGATCGTAGCCGTGGAGTTTCAGCAGATGCGACAGCGTGCTACGCATGCTGCGGCGTTCCACGATCATATCCACAAAGCCCTTTTCCTGCAAAAATTCTGCCAGCTGGAAATTGTCGGGCAGCCGCTGGCGAATCGTCCCCTCGATGACACGTCTGCCGGCGAACCCGATGAGCACCTTCGGCTCTGCCAGAATAATATCTCCCAGCGAAGCAAACGAAGCGGTCACGCCGCCGGTGGTGGGGTCTGTCATGACGGTCAGATACAGCAGTCCGGCATCGTTGTGCTTTGCCACTGCTGCCGAGGTCTTTGCCATTTGCATCAGAGAGATGATACCCTCCTGCATTCTGGCACCGCCGGAGGCTGTGAATGCCACTACCGGCAAGCCTTTTTCCGTAGCGGTTTCAAAGGCACGGGTGATCTTTTCGCCCACCACGCTGCCCATAGATGCCATCATGAAATGGGAGTCCATGATAATCAGCACGGTGCGGGAGCCTTTAATGGTGCACTCTCCGGTGATGACAGCGTCTTTCAGCCCCGTCATGGTCTGGAGGGATTCCACCTTTCTGGCATACCCCGGAAATTGCAGGGGATCTGCACTGTGCATCTCTGCATCATATTCCACAAACGAACCGCTGTCCACCGTCAGCCGCATGCGTTCTGCGGCGGTGAGCCGTGCATGATAGTTGCAGTGGGGGCAGACCTTGTTCAGTTCCTGAAACTTGCTTTCCGGCGTGGTCTGCTGGCAGCGGGGGCACTTGAACACCGGCTCATGTTCCTCCGGTGCATCGTCGTTAAATCGTTTGGTGACGTTCTTGAACAGTTCTTCCAATGCCATGTTACATTCTCACCTTACTTTCCGTTTTCCTTCTCGCCGTTCTTGGAATCCGCAAGGAATTTTTCCAAAAAGGTGTTGTCATATGTACCGGCTTCGAAGTCCTTGTTCTTGATCAGCCGCAGCTGGAAGTCAATATTGGAATCGATGCCGTCCACGATAAATTCCGCCAGTGCCCACCGCATTTTCATGATCGCCTGACTGCGGGTCGGGGCATGGACGATCAGCTTTGCGATCATGGAATCGTAGTACGGCGGAATGGTGTAGCCCTGATACACAGCACTGTCCACACGGATTCCCGGACCGCCGGGGATATGGAGCGACCGGATCTTTCCGGGCGAGGGACGGAAGCCCTGCTCCGGATTTTCCGCATTGATGCGGCACTCGATCGCATGCCCGCGAACCTGAATGTCCTCCTGTGTAAACGGCAGGGGCTTGCCCTGTGCCACCAGCAGCTGAGTCTGTACCAGATCAACTCCGGTGACCCATTCGGTGACAGGGTGTTCCACCTGAATACGGGTGTTCATTTCCATGAAATAGAAGTTCCGGTCGTCGTCTACCAGAAATTCAATGGTGCCGGCGTTGTAATAGCCGCACGCCTTTGCCGCACGGACAGCGGCTTCCTGCATGGCTTTCCGCAGTTCCGGTGTCATCAGCGGGCTGGGGCTTTCCTCCAGCACTTTCTGGTTCCGCCGCTGCATGCTGCAATCACGCTCGCCCAGTGCCACGGTGTTGCCCATCTGGTCTGCAATGATCTGGATCTCCACGTGATGCGGCCCCACGATCAGCTTTTCCAGATAGACTTCATCGTTGCCGAAGAACAGCTTGGCTTCTTCCTTTGCCACGGACATCTGTTCTTCCAGCTGGTCTTCCCGATCGATCCGGCGAATGCCGCGTCCGCCGCCGCCGGCAGAGGCTTTCACCAGTACCGGATAGCCGATCTCTGCGGCGATCTTCTTGGCTTCTTCCACAGAAGAAATGGCACCGTCCGAACCGGGGATTACCGGCACGCCGGCAGCCTTCATGGTTTCCTTGGCACGTGCCTTGTCGCCCAGCATGGAGATCGACTCCGGTGACGGGCCGATGAAAGTGATGCCGTTATCGATGCAAAGCTGTGCAAACTCCGCACTCTCCGACAAAAAGCCGAAGCCGGGGTGCAGTGCTGTTGCACCGGTATTCTGGCACGCCGAGATGAGGGCGTTCATGTTCAGATAACTGTCCTGTACCGAGGGCGGTCCGATGCAGACGGATTCGTCCGCGATCTCTGCATGCAGAGCCGTCCGGTCCGCAGTGGAATAGACCGTAACGCACTGCAAGCCTGCTTCACGGCAGGCACGAATGATACGCACGGCAATTTCACCGCGGTTTGCAATTAAAACCTTTTTCAACATCTTGCTGCCGCCTTACTGCTCCACTGCGAACTTGATTTCGCAGGTCACGGCACGCTTGCCGTCTACGCTGGCGATCGCCTTGCCGACACCTACCGGTCCACGCTGTGCAATGATCTCCACTTCCAGATCCAGCACATCACCGGGAACTACCTGCCGGCGGAACTTTGCCTTATCGATTCCGGCAAAGAGGGCGATCTTGCCCTTGAATTCCGGCTGGGACAGAATGCAGACCGCACCTGCCTGTGCCAGCATCTCGACCATCAGCACGCCCGGTGTCACCGGCTTTTCGGGGAAATGTCCCTTGAACCAAAAGTCGTCTGCCTTGATATATTTCCGTGCCACAACACGCTTTCCCACTTCCATTTCCAGAACCTCATCAATGAGGAGGAACGGGGCACGGTGGGGAATGATCTCCTTGATCTGTTCCTGATTGAGCAATACTTCTGCCATGTCTGCACTCCTTTACGAAAGAATCATCAGCGGCTGGTCATATTCTACCGCATCGCCGTTTTTCACCAGAATTTCCTGTACTACGCCGTCCACGTCGCTGGTGACTTCGTTCATCAGCTTCATGGATTCGATAATCAGCACCACGTCGCCCTTTTTCACGGTATCGCCCACCTGTACAAACGGCGGCTGATCCGGAGAGGGAGCCGCATAGAAAGTGCCTACCAGCGGAGCCTTGATCGACTTGCCTGCGGGCTTCTGGGAAACTGCCGGTGTTTCTGCCGGAGCTGCCGGAGCAGCAGCGGAAACTGCCGGCGAAGCAGCCACAGGTGCACCTGCCAGCGGCATCGGCGGCGGGCACTTCTTCCCCTTTACGGTAATATATTTTTCACCGTCCGCAATGGTGATCTCGCCCAGTTCCTTTGCAGCCACGATGTCTGCCAGTTTTTCAATGGTTTCCAGATCCACCATGTTATAAATTTTTTCACTCATGTCTGATTCTCCTTAGTCTGTGCACTTTTTGAAGCAGAGTGTCGCATTGTGTCCGCCGAAGCCCAGCGAGTTGGACAGTGCGGCATTCACCGGCATCTCTACCGGACCGTCCACACAGTAATCCAGATCGCACTCCGGATCCGGTGTGGTATAGCCGATGGTCTGGTGAATGAAGCTGTCCCGAATGGACAGGGCACAAACTGCCGCTTCCACTGCACCGGTACCGCCCAGCATGTGACCGGTCATGGACTTGGTGGAGTTGATCTTCACCTTTCGTGCCTGCTCCTCGCCCAGAGCGATCTTCACCGCCTTGGTTTCCAGCATATCGTTCAGGTATGTGGAGGTGCCGTGGGCATTGATATAGGTGATGTCCTCCGGCTTCAGACCAGCTTCGGTGTAAGCCTCGATCATTGCCTTGGAAGATGCACCGCATTCGTCTGCCGGAGCTGTCATGTGGTATGCGTCGCAGGTCGCACCGTAGCCAGCCAGTTCGCAGTAGATCTTTGCACCGCGAGCCTTGGCGTGTTCGTATTCCTCCAGCACCAGTACCGCAGAGCCCTCACCCAGTACAAAGCCGCCGCGGTTCAGGTCGAACGGAGTGGAAGCCTTTGCCGGATCGCTCTCGGTAGTCAGTGCCTTCATGGTGCGGAAGCCGCCCAGTGTGAATTCGGTAATGGTGGATTCGCTGCCGCCGCAGAGGCAAACGTCCAGATAGCCGTCCTTGATCTTGCGGAACGCTTCGCCAATGGCGTGGGTCGCCGATGCACAGGCAGTGGTGGTGCAGAAGTTGTCGCCGCGGAAGCCGGTGCGGATCGCTACCTGTCCGGCAGCCATGTTGCCGATCATCATGGGCACAAAGAACGGAGAGATCCGTCCCGGTCCCTTTGCACGATACTTGTCGTGTTCTTCTTCGATTCTGCCGATGCCGCCGATGCCGCAGCCGATAATGGTGCCTACACGATACGGATCCATATCCTTGAAATCCGTGCCTGCGTCCTGCAACGCCTGAATCGCAGATGCCACGGCGATCTGGGTAAAGCGTTCCATGTGGCGAATGTCCTTGCGTTCAAAATATTCTGCGGGGTCGAAATCGCGGATAATGCCGGCAACGCTGACACCCAGTTCGGTGGTGTCAAAGCTGTCGATCTTGGAAACACCCAGTGTTCCCTTTTTTACGTTTTCCCAGAACTTTTCTACGGTGCTGCCCAGCGGGTTTACCGTACCCAGTCCGGTGATTACTACTCTTTTCATATTTCCTCGCTCTCTGCCGCCGTGCTGCGGCAAGCTTGTTTTTCATCTCAAAGCATTCTCAGACTGCCTTCCCTGAAAGAGAAGGCGAACCTGCGAAGCTGGTGGAAAAGTCCCTTACATCATCAGTCCGCCGGAGATCTCGATGGTCTGACCGGTGACATAGCTTGCATCTTCCGAGCAGAGGAACGAGATCACGCTCGCCACTTCTTCCGGATTGCCGTACCGCTTCATTGCCACCAATTCCAGCATCTTGTTCCGCTGTTCCTCGGTGAGAGCGTCAGTCATGGGCGTCTTGATGAAGCCCGGAGCAACGGCGTTGACGGTGACATTTCTGGCACCCAGTTCCTTTGCCACGGTCTTGGTCATGCCGATAATGGCAGCCTTGGAAGCGGAATAGTTGATCTGTCCCGGATTGCCGTACAGACCGGCTACCGATGCCAGACTGACAATGCGTCCGTGCCGCTGCCGCATCATGACAGCACCCACCAGCTTCATCATGTTGAACACGCTTTTCTGGTTGACGGCGATCACGGCATCATACTGTTCCTCGGACATGCGAACCATCAGACCGTCCTTGGTGATGCCGGCGTTGTTGACCAGTGCGTCGATCGAGCCGAAACGCTCTTTTACTGCCTTGGTAATTGCTTCGCACTGGGCATAATCTGCCACGTTTGCTGCGAACAGTTCTGCCTCTACGCCGAAGCTGCGGCATTCTTCTGCCACCTTTTCTGCGTTTGCTTTATCGGAATCGCTGGGGAAATGGTTGATCGCTACATTGTAGCCGTCCTTTGCCAGACGCTTTGCGATGCAGGCACCAATGCCCTGCGATGCACCTGTAATCAATGCTGTTGCCATAGTGATTTCTCCTTTATCTAGTATCTATCTGTATCTGCTGTCTTTCTGCATTAGTTCTTCCCTAACAACTGATATGCTTCTGCCCACATCTCGTCGATGACTTCCTTGCAGGGCTTGATATCGTGCACCATGCCGGCGATCAGACCGCACAGGAACGAGCCTTCGTCCACGTTGCCGTCTACCACTGCCTTGCGGAGAGAGCCGACTGTCATTGCCTCGAAATCCTCCGGCGGGCAGGCTGCCTTTTCCATTGCCTGCAACTTCTTGGTGTACTTAGTCTTGATGCCGCGGCAGGGGCTGCCGGAATAGAAGCCGGTGATCTGGTTGTCGGTGTCCTTTGCCTTAACGACCAGTTCCTTGTACTTCGGAGAGATCTGGCATTCCTCTGTTGCGAGGAACCGTGTGCCCAGCTGTACGCCCTCGGCACCCAGCATAAAGGCTGCGGCGATGCCTCTGCCGTCAGCGATACCGCCGGCAGCAATGACCGGAATGTCTACCGCATCGACCACCTGCGGCACCAGACACATGGTGGTGTTCATGCCGATATGTCCGCCGGACTCAGTGCCCTCTGCCACCAGTGCATCTGCACCGGAACGCTCCATACGCTTTGCCAGGGCTACAGACGGCACCACCGGAATCACCTTGATGCCGGCATTTTTCCATGCCTCCATGTACTTGCCGGGGTTGCCGGCACCGGTAGTCACGATCGGCACCTTTTCGTCAATGACCAGCTGTGCCAGATCGTCGGCGTTGGGGCTCATGAGCATGATGTTCACACCGAACGGGTTCTGCGTTTTTTCCTTGCAGATACGAATCTGTTCCCGCAGGTAATCAATGGGGGCACTGCCGCCGGCGATCAGGCCGACTGCTCCGGCATTGGATACCGCAGATGCCAGTGTGCTCTCTGCGATCCACGCCATACCGCCCTGAATCATGGGGTACTTGCTTCCCAGCAGTTTTGTAATTCTGGTTTCCATAGCTATGTTCCTTTCTATTTCAGGAGATGTTTTCTCAATATTCCATAATCAGTGCTGCATAGGTCAGACCTGCTCCGAAGCCGACCAGACAAACCTTATCGCCACGCTGGATCTTTCCGGCACGGATCGCTTCATCAAAGGCAATGGGGATCGAAGCACTGGAAGTGTTGCCGTGATATTCGATGTTGGTGATGACTTTTTCCATAGGCTGCTTCAGGAACTTCATTGCCGTTTCAATGATACGGATATTTGCCTGATGCGGAACGATCTTATCCAGTTCGTTCAGGTCGAAGCCGATCTTTTCCGCTGCCATTGTTGCCGCCTTTGCCAGTGCGTGGGTGGCAAACTTGTACACCTCTCTGCCGTCCTGCAGCATGGTGTGTTCCCAGCCCTCCGGACCTGCTCCGATGCCGTCATCATATTCTGCCTGACGCTCCGGCTTCACAAAGGGCGACTGAGGCAGTGCACTGTGGGCATAGAGGAACTTTGCACCGGTGCCGTCTGCACCCAGATGGCTGGTGTACAGAGCATCTTCCTTATACTCGATGACTGCCGCTGCGGCACCGTCCCCGAAGAGAATGCAGGAAGAACGGTCGCTATAGTTGGTGATCTTGGAAAGGCTCTCGTTTGCAACAACCAGTGCATACCGCATGGAGGAATCCGTTTTCAGGAAGCGGTGTGCGGTGTCCATGGCATAGACAAAGCCGGAGCATGCCGCATTCATATCAAAGCATGCCGCATTGGCTGCACCGGTTTCCCGCTGAATGATGCAGGACATAGACGGGGTGCAGTACTCCGGTGTAATGGTGGTGTCGATCAGCAGACCGATCTCCAGCGGATCGATGCCTGCCGCAGCAATGGCACGCTTGGCAGCTTCTGCCCCCATGTACCATGTCGGCTCGCCGTCTGAAATGTGGCGGGTGCCGATGCCGGTTCTGGTGCGGATCCACTCGTCGTTGGTTTCAACGATCTTTGCCATATCCTCATTGGTCACCTGAAATGCAGGCGTATAGCTTCCTGTTCCTAAAACGCGAATTCCCATGGAAAAATTTCCTCCGTTCCTCTTGTCACTTTCCTCATTTTGTGGTATGATAGATAGGGAACGTACCGCAGACAGAGGTTTCGGTACGCCCTGTAAAATTTAGAGTTTCCCTGCAATCACAGGATACACTTTCTATTATAGAATATTTTTACGCAATTTGCAATGTTCCCGAGTGGTTTTTCAAGTCGTGAAAGAGGAAATACTATTTTTTGCACAAATCTAAGCCTCTGATTTTGTACATCTTTGTACAACTCTTATGAGAAAGGAATGGTAGTTATGGCAACAATCGCACTTTTTTCCGGACAGGGTTCTCAATATGAGAAGATGGGACTGGATCTGGTACAGCAGGACGCTGCACTGGAGGAAATTTTTGAAGTCGCTTCGGAGGTTCTGGGCTTCGATCTGTATGCGGTCATCGCAGACAGCGACGCACAGACACTGGCTCACACCATTTATGCCCAGCCGGCAATCATGGCAACTTCTCTGATCTGTCTGGAGGCAGCCAAGAAGCGTGGTTTCACCTATGACGCCGTTGCCGGCCACTCTCTGGGCGAATATGCCGCAATGGTCGCTTCGGGCATGCTCTCTCTGGAGGACGGCTTTCGGGTCATCAAAGCTCGTTCAGAAGCCATGGACGCTGCGGCAAAGGCAGCCGACGGTGCCATGTGTGCAATCCTGAAGCTGGCTCCCGCAGAAGTGGAACGCATCTGTCAGGAAACGGAGGGCTATGTCATTCCGGCAAACTACAACTCCAGCGTACAGACCGTGATCGCCGGCGACCGTGATGCTGTGGAAAAGGCGGCTGCCGCTTGTGCCGCACTGAAGGCAAGAGCCGTACCGCTGGCTGTGGCAAGTGCATTCCACACCAAGCTGATGCAGCCGGCTGCGGATACCTTTTATAAAGCGATCCAGAACGTGAAGTTCTCTGCTCCGACGGTGCCCTTCTACTCCAACGTGCTGGGTGCTGTCCGGACAGACTTCTCCGATATGCCCAAGGCTCTGGCGGAACACATCGTTTCTCCGGTACGCTTCACCGACGAACTGGCAGCCATGCAGGCAGCCGGCATTGACACCTTTGTGGAATTCGGTCCCAAGAGCGTTCTCACTGGACTGGTCAAGAAAACCCTCAAGGGCGTGACTGCAAAGAACGTGGAAAATGTGGACACACTGGAAGGAGCACTGGCATAATGGAACAGTATACACTGATCGGACACCCGCTGGGACACTCCATGTCCCCGTTTATTCACGAACGGCTGTTCGCCATGGCGGGCAGAGAAGCCAGCTATACCCTTACCGACATTGCACCGGAGCATCTGGAGGGAAAAGAGCCCTATCTGCGTAGCTTACAGGGATTCAACATTACCATTCCCCATAAAATGGCGATTATTCCCATAGTGGACGAACTGGACGAAAGTGCAAAGCGGTACAACTCCGTCAACTGCGTGGCAAACCAGAACGGCAAGCTGATCGGCTATAACACCGACTGTGACGGCTTCACCATGTCTGTGAAAGAGTACCCCATGGACGGCAAGGTGCTGCTCATCGGCTGCGGCGGCGTAGGCAGAATGATCGCCACCGAAGCCCTGCGGCACGGGGCGAACCTGACCATTGGCATTATCCCGCAGGACAAGGAGCTGGTGGAAGCGTTCATTCAGGAGGCAAAACAGACCATGCCGGAAGCCAAGGTGACCTATGCTGTCACTGCGGACATTCACGACAAGTTTGATGTCATCATCAACGCTTCTCCGGTGGGCATGTTCCCCAAAGTGGACGCGTGTCCGGTATCTGATGAACTGATCGACGGGGCAGACTATTTCTTCGATGTCATCTACAACCCCACCAAGACGCTGTTCCTCCGCAAGGCTCTGGCTCAGGGCAAGGTGGCAAAGGGCGGTGCCGCTATGCTGGTATTGCAGGCAGTCCGTGCCCACGAGATCTGGAACGGCGACAGCTATACCGACAAGCAGATCGAATCCATTATCTGTGACATGGAAGAACGCATCGACGAACAGAATCAGACAAAGTGAGGCTGCATATGACGATTTTTCTTTGCGGCTTCATGGGCTGCGGCAAAACCACTGTGGGCGAGATTCTGGCGAAGCAGCTGGGGCTGCCGCTGATCGACACGGACGCTTATATTGTGGAACAGGAGGGCAGGAGCATTCCGGAAATTTTTGCTCAAGAGGGCGAACCGTATTTCCGGAAGGTGGAGGCTCAGGCGATCCGCACCCTGTGCACCAAAAACGCCGTGATCGCCTGCGGCGGCGGTGCCATGCTGAATCCGGACAGTGCTGCCTACGCCCGCGAAAACGGAGCTGTGGTACTGCTGAACGAATCCTTCGACACCTGCTATGCACGGATTCAGGGCGACACCAACCGCCCCATTGTGCAACGCAGCACCAAGGAAGAACTGCACCAGCTGTTTGACCAGCGTGCCGGCATCTACCGTGCCCACGCTTCCCACGTGGTAGACGGCGGTGTTTCGCCGGAACAAATGGCGGAACGTGTCGCCGCAGCGGTACAGTGACCGAACACCACACAATAGAATCAAGAAAACGCCGTCCGACAGGAGCATATGCCTGCCGGACGGCGTTTTTTATCGTTATCTGTCCTGTTATTCTGTCCAACTCGGTGTCAGACCTGCACCCTTTTCGGCACAGTATTTCAGAATCATATACATATCGGTGGTGTCGATTTTTCCGTCCCCGTTGACATCTGCCGCGTCCAGTGCAGCTGCTTCGGCAGCTTCGCCGTCTGTGGTCAGAGTGACAGCTTCCTTGCCGGAACCTTTCCACGCCAGATACTGCATGACGGCATAGAGGTCGCTGCTGGTGATCGCCTCGTCATTGTCCACATCGCCGGTATAGTACGCAGCAGTCAGGTCTACCGGCTCTCCGGAAGTCTGTATACTCTCGGCTGCCGACATCAGATATTCCAGCCCCACTTCTGCGGCGGGATATGCCTCCTGCAATTTTTCTGCAAGAGCGATGCCGTCATAGATGGATTCTACCTTGGTAACGTTGATCGATTCCCAAGAAATGCCGTCGCTGTAATCGATATTTCGGATTTCCACTTCTGCATCAGAATCCACTGTCCGTGCCAGCCGGAGCACAGCATCTTTTTCGGATTCCTCCACATTTTTCACCCAGATGCCGTTGTAGTAGTTCCCCTCTGCTCCCATTGCACAAACTGCGTGATAGGTTGACTGGAGCAAAACGCCGGCTTTCTGCAAGTCACGGGTAAGCTTCAGCACAGCATCTCGCTTGTTTTCAAAATCAGCGGGATTTTTGGAATTTACGCCGTCTGCATTCTTCTCATCACACATGGAAATCAGCCAGTTCTTATCACTGTCCTGAATCTTACTGTATCCGTCGAAACCCAATGCCGCCTGATTTTCGGCGTAGACCTTTTCAAATGTATCCAGATCGGAAACCAGAATCCCCGTATTATTAAACATATAGTGTTCAAAAATATACAGATTTGCCGATTCGGCTTTTCCGTCGGTATAAACGGTATAGGCATCGCTGTAATTTGTCGCCCTTGCCAAAAAAGACTTATCGTCCAGTTCGGTGTATCCCTTGGGTGGTTCCAGACTGGTGCTGTAAAACGCCACCGCACCGGCAGACATACTGGAAACAGAAGCCGCCGCTGTAGTCACTGCCAACGCAGATCCCAGTATCCTTTTCCATTTTTTCATCATAAAAATCATCTCCTTTATAATAATGAGGGATTGTGTTCCCATTTTCATTATAATTATTTTATGCACATCCGTCAATATCAACAGCAGAATTTCGGTATCTTCAACAAGAAATGATACTCTATTTTGTTCCTCCACGAAAATATTGGAGAAATCTGGAAAATGCAAAAAGACCGCACATTTCAAATGCACGGTCTGAGTTTGCCTATTCTTCCTCATACACCGGAAAATCTGCCGGATCATAGGGAATGTGGCTGCGGTCGTAGTAGTCCCTGACCGCGGCACGGACTGCCTGCTCCGCCAGCACGGAACAGTGCAGCTTCTGTTCCGGCAGCCCGTCCAGAGCCTCTGCCACGGCCTGATTGGTGAGAGCCAGTGCCTGTGACAGGGGCTTTCCGGTAATCAATACCGTTGCCATGGAACTGGAAGCAATGGCAGTGCCGCAGCCGAACGTTTCAAAGGTCGCCCTGGTGATGATGCCGTCCTGAATTTTCAGGTAAATTTTCATGGTATCGCCGCAGCGGGCACTGCCCACCTGTCCCACGCCGTCTGCGTCCTCCATGATGCCGACGTTCCGCGGGTTCATGAAATGATCCATGACCTTTGCACTATATAACATGGGGCTTTCTCCCTTCTTCCAAGTCCCGCCAAACCGGCGACATGCTCCGCAGACGTGTCACCACTTCCGGCACTGCTTTCAACAAGTATTCCACTTCTTCCGGCGTGTTCTCCGCAGACAGCGACAGCCGCAGAGAGCCGTGTGCCGCCTCATAGGGCACGCCCACTGCCAGCAGCACATGGCTGGGCTCCAGTGAACCGGAGGTGCAGGCAGAGCCGGAGGAGGCACAGATGCCCTTTGCGTCCAGCAGAAGCAGCAGGGCTTCGCCCGCTACGCCCTCGAAGCAGAAGTTCACGTTCCCCGCCAGACGGTTCTTCCGGTCGCCGCTAAGCAGACTGTGGGGAATGGTTTCCAGCCCTGCGATCAGCCGATCCCGCAGACCGGCAACATAGGCAGCGTTCTGTTCCAGATTTGCACATGCTTCCCGCAGTGCCGCCGCCATGCCTGCGATTGCCGGCAGATTTTCCGTGCCGGCACGCATGCCCCGTTCCTGTGCCCCGCCGCAGATCAGGCTGTGCAGCGGTGTCCCCCGTTTGGCGTACAGCACACCCACGCCTTTGGGACCATGGAATTTATGGGCGGACAGAGAGAGCATGTCCACCGGCAATTGCGACAGGTCGATCGGCACATGTCCCACCGCCTGCACGGCATCGGTGTGAAACAGCACACCCTTTTCACGGCAGACTGCTCCGATCTCTGCAATGGGTTCGATCGTGCCAATTTCATTGTTGGCAAACATCACACTGACCAGACAGGTGTCCGGACGAATTGCCGCCTGCACCGCTTCCGGTGTAACCATACCGGTTTCCGAAACCGGCAGCAGCGTCACGGAAAAGCCCTCCTCCTCCAGCTGCTTCAGGGTGTGAAGAATGGCGTGGTGCTCGATCGCGGTGGAAATGAGGTGCTTCTTACCGGACCTGGCACCGGCATAGGCGGCAGACCGCAGTGCCTGATTGTCGGCTTCGCTGCCGCCGGAGGTGAAGTAGATCTCTCTCTCCGTACAGCCCAGACAGCCGGCAATGTCCTGCCGTGCCTGCAACAAGGCTTCTGCGGCAGCCTGCCCTATATGGTGCAGACTGGAGGGGTTGCCGTAGTTCTGTTCCAGACAGGACAGCATGGCACGCACTGCCGCTTTAGAGGGCTTTGTGGTAGCTGCATTATCTGCGTATATTTGCAATGGGGATTCCTCCGTTTCCTTAGAACAAAAAGCGGGGATTGCCGCTGGTTTCCGGCACTCCCCGCTTTTCTATTGATAACCAGTTTTCTCTCTCGAAATTGCTGTTGGTTTTTTACTTGACTGCCTCGAAGCCCTGCTCCAGATCTGCCAGAATGTCGTCGATATGCTCGATACCGATAGACAGACGAACGGTGGTCGGTGTGATGCCGGCTGCCAGCAGTTCTTCCTCAGTCATCTGCGAATGGGTCGTAGATGCCGGATGGATCACCAGAGATTTCACGTCTGCGACGTTTGCCAGCAGCGAGAAGATCTTCAGGGATTCTGTGAACTTCTGTGCCTGCTCCTTGGTGCCGTTCAGTTCGAAGGTGAAGATCGATGCACCGCCGTTCGGATAGTACTTGTTGTACAGTTCCAGAGCCTTGCCGGTTGCCTGCGACGGGTGGTTGACCTTCTTGACCATGGGGTGATTCTTCAGGTAATCTACCACCTTCAGGGCGTTCTCTACGTGGCGTTCTACACGCAGGGACAGGGTTTCCAGCCCTTGCAGCAGCAGGAACGAATGGAACGGGGACAGGGTCGCACCGGTATCCCGCATCAGGGTGGTGCGAAGCTTCATGATATAGGCGATATTGCCGCATGCTTCTGTAAAGACAACGCCGTGATAGGACGGATTCGGCTTGGACAGTCCCGGAAACTTGTCGCTTGCTGCCCAGTCAAACTTACCGCCGTCTACAACAACACCGCCCATCACGGTACCGTGACCGCCGATGAACTTGGTTGCAGAGTGTACCACAACATCTGCACCGTGTTCCAGCGGACGGAACAGGAACGGTGTTGCGAAAGTGTTGTCCACGATCAGCGGCAGACCGTGCTTGTGAGCGATCTCTGCAATTGCTTCCATGTCTACCACGTCAGAATTCGGGTTGCCCAGAGATTCCACATACACTGCCTTGGTGTTCGGGCGAATGGCTGCTTCGATATTTGCCGGATCGTGTGCATCTACGAAAGTGGTTTCGATACCGATCTCTGCGTAAGTGTTTGCGAACAGGTTATAGGTGCCGCCGTAAACCGTCTGCGAAGAAACGATATGGTCGCCGCTGCCTGCGATATTGCGAATGGAATAGTCAATTGCTGCGGAACCGGTTGCGGTTGCCAGTGCAGCTGCACCGTTTTCCAGTGCGGCGATACGCTTTTCAAAAACGTCGTTGGTCGGGTTCATCAGACGGGTGTAGATGTTGCCCGGTTCTGTCAGACCGAAACGGCCGGCTGCCTGTGCGGAATCCTTGAACACATAAGAAGTGGTCGCATAGATCGGCACTGCTCTTGCATCAGTGGTCGGATCCGGCTGTTCCTGACCGACATGTACCTGTTTGGTTTCAAAACGATATTCCTGATTTGCCATGGTGAATCTTTCCTTTCTATTTCGTCCGTGCCCTGCGGGCATTCAGAAAACACTGCAAGCAGATTGTGTGCAAAGCCGTCAGGCGGGCTTTATGCAGTGTTTCTTTCGGTTTGGTTTCCTTTGCTATGGTTGTATTATATCACAATTCACCTATGGTGTCAATAGGTTTTCTATGTATTTTAAAATTTTGACGTTTTAGACAGATACCGCACTGTGAAATTGCCACACATCTGTGGAAATGTACAACATTCGGCAGCTGTGACAAAAACAACCCGACAAATCGTCGGGTTGTTTCCATTACAGTGTATATCCCTCTGCACGGAGGGCATCGATCAGGTCGCCCAGAATCTCGGCGTTGGTGGAAGACACCGCGTGCAGCAGGAGGATCTCGCCGCCGTGTGCGTGTGCCCTGAGCCGTTCCAGAGATTCTGCCGGATCCGGCTGGGCATCGGTTTTCCAGTCCACGTAGGCATCGCTCCAGAACAGTGTCCGATAGCCGCATGCCTGTGCGGTTTCCAGTGCCGCCTCGGAGTATTCCCCGCAGGGGCAGCGGAAATACTGCATCTCATAGCCGTATTTGTCCAGCACATACTGGTGCAGATCCATAATTTCCGCCTTGGCTTCTGCTTCGGAAAGCGTAGGCAGGCTGGCATGTGTCATGCCGTGGTTGCCCAGCACGTGTCCCTCTGCAATCATGCGGTTCACAAGATCTGTTTCCTTTTTGGCATAGTCGCCGGTGAGGAAAAAGACGGCGTGCACCTGCTTTTCCCGCAGGGTGTCCAGAATCTGTCCGGTATAGCCGTTCTCGTACCCCTGGTCAAAGGTCAGCAAGATCTGGCTGCGGTCGGGCGTTGTGGCGTAGGCATCGTATCGGGCATACTGTGCGTCAAATGCCACCGCATCGACGGGACGGTTTTCACTGTCCACCGCGGTGCCCTGCCCGTAGCCGATCACCTCGCCGCTGACGGCACTGACCGGCGAAACCGGAAGCACTGCCACTGTCAGCAAGCCGGACAACAGACCAGTCGTCCAACGATTTCTCATCTGCATTCCCTCCCTCGCTGCATTTGCAGCTGTAGAGAGTTTGTGCAGAATGGAAGTGAAAATTCGTTGGAAATATCCCGCTGGGATATTTTCAAGTTATTTCTTTTTGAAAAAGGGCAGCCAGGGAAAGCGGTCTTGTTCGCTTTCCCTCGAAAATCTGTCGATTTTCTCACCCTTTTCTCCGTGTGCCCAAAGCATGGCACAGAGATTTCGCTGTCTGCGGACAGCGACCAGGGCTTCTCGCCCTGGACCTCGCCAGCATTTTTGAAAAACTGCTGGACCGAAAAACTTTACTTTTCGGTGCAATTTTTCACCATGCGTACAGCACCTCGCAAGCAGCAATTCGCCTTAATAGAACGTTGCCACTTCCTGTTCCGGTGCACTTGTCATCACAACTTCCTGCACCTGCAACACCGGTCCCTTGCCGCGGTACAGCTTATGCTTCTGCACGTGGATCTTTCCGGTCACCTGCACCCACTGCCGTGTCTGGAGCACGCTTGCCTTTTCCCACTCTGCCACAACGCAGCTATACGTAATATCTTCCACACAGCAGGTCATCACGTGTCTGCCTACGGCAAACGTATTGGGCGGGAATTTCGGATCTACGGCAACAATACCGCGGAATGAAACGGTCTTGCCGTCATATTTTTTCGGGTCTTCCATGATGTCCCGATACCACAGAGCATAGTCCGTGTCTGCCAGCCGAATCACCGGTGCATTTACGTCAAAGGGCAGCGGATCCTCGATCTCGTCGTATTCCACATGTCCGTCTGCATACTCATAGGCAATATCTGTCCGGCGGCTGACACCGCGGACGATCTTGTGAAATTCCATTTTGTCCATGTCCTTGCCGAACCGGTTGAACACTACCAGTTCGCAGGTGTTCAGCTTGTCCACCACAAGGCTCCGCATATTGGCGTTATATTGCAGGAACGTGGTGGCATCGGCAAAGAACATTTCCTGATACACCGCCCAGTCGTCCGGCAGATTCTGGAACAGCTGCTGTAGCTGCCACATGCCGTTGTACTCCAGCACCACGCGGGTAGCACCGCATTCTTTCAGCAGTTCCTGCAAGTGTGCCGGATTCAGTTCCTCCGGCTCCTCAATGGTGCGGATATAGATTTCCTGACAGGGCATAGCGGAAATATCGTATTCCTCCTCGCCCTCTTCACAGAGCAACAGCATGGTCTTTTCGCCGGAATTGAACCGCTTGTCCTCTAAGGTTTCCTGAATAAACTTGGTCTTGCCTGCTTCCAGAAAGCCGGTAAACAGGTATACCGGAACGTCATTTTCCTGAGGCTGTTGTCCTCCTGCCATGATGTTGTCCTCCTTTTATTCTGCGTGGAACAGTTCGGTCAGGGCATCTTCGTGAATGCCGGAGCCAATGACACAAAGCCGTCCGGTGGTGCCGGCACTGCCGCTGCGAACGTCCGGTGTACCCGGTACATAGTCAAAGTGGATCCAGCTGCCGTCCTCTGCCGGTACAATGCCCTTGGCACGGAGGATCATACCGTACTTGTCTGCGTCTTCCAGAGCCGTCAGAGCGTTGGTGATCTCCTCCTTGGTGTACTTCCGGGCAGACTCTACGCCCCAGCTGGTGAACACTTCGTCTGCATGGTGGTGATGCTCGTGATCGTGGTCATGGCAGCCGCAGGTGCAGTTCTCGTCATGTTCGTCGTGGTCATGGTGGTGATGGTGTTCATGTTCCTCATGATCATGGTCATGATCGTGGCAGCCGCAGGTGCAGTTCTCGTCATGTTCGTCGTGGTCATGGTGGTGATGGTGTTCATGTTCCTCATGGTCATGATCGTGGTGGTGATGATCGTGTGCAGCGGCTTCTGCCAGCAATTCCTGTAATTCGTCGTCCAGTGTGTTCTTCTGAGTCATTGCCTCAACCAGCTGCTTGCCGGTCAGTTCTGCCCAGTCCGTGGTGACGATAGGAGCCTTTTCGTTGCAGGTCCGCAGACGGCGAACGCAGTCGTCCAGCTTCTCCTGCGACAGACCAGCGGTATGGCTCAAGATCAGGCAGCTTGCATAGGTGATCTGATTGTTGAAGAACTCGCCGAAGTTCTTCTGATACATCTTGCACTTCTTGGCATCGACTACTGTGGTGAAGCCGTCCAGTTCCACGTCATGGGCATGGATATTCTGGACTGCACGAATGACATCGCTCAGCTTGCCCACGCCGGAAGGTTCGATCAGGATGCGATCCGGGTGGTACTGTTCCAGCACCTTTTCCAGAGCCTTGCCAAAGTCGCCTACCAGACTACAGCAGATACAGCCGGAGTTCATCTCGGTGATCTCTACGCCGGCGTCCTGCAAAAAGCCGCCGTCAATACCGATCTCGCCGAATTCGTTTTCGATGAGCACCAGCTTTTCGCCAACATAGCCTTCCTGAATCAGTTTCTGGATCAGCGTGGTTTTACCGGCACCCAAAAAGCCGGAGAATATTGTAATTTTTGTCATTTTTATCTGCACTTCTTTCTCTCGATCTCAACAGCCGGAAGCATATTTTCGCTGAGGCTGCATAATATTAGTATAGCACAGTTTTTCCGGAGATGCAAGGGCTTTTCGGGCAGTTTGCATGGAATTTTTATGAATGCAGAAGAACACGTTCCCAGCGAAACTGTTTCCCCAGAAAATGCAAAAGGACGGTTTTCACCGTCCCCTGCGTGGTTTCAGGAATATGGCACATTTTCCGCAAAAGATGTACAGATTTGGGAATTACCGTTTGACTGCCATTTCCGGCTGTTCCGATACAGCTGCTGATTCCGGCAGGATTCCCGCCGCCAGCAGCTGTGCGGCAATCCATGTGACAACGTCCTCCGGCTGCGGCTTGTCCTGCTGACGGGGGATTTCTGCCCACGCCTGCTGCACGTCCGCGTCCGGATTGTTCATGCCCTGCCGGATTGCCTCTGCGATTTCCGCCTGCACTTCCTCCGCAGAGGTGCAATATTGGTCTGCCACCTGTTTCCAAAGATTCTGCATATGAAAAAGCCTCCTTTTGTCAGACCTGTCGGGCGGCAAAGCCATTGCGATCGCCGATGGCTTCCGGCTTTTGCCGTTTCTGCGTTCCGACAGGTCTATTATATCAAATTCTGCTGTCGGCTTTTGTCGGAATCGTGCCGCAGTTTTCCCCTTTTCTGCCCCGATTCTGCCGGAATTCCGTACATTTTCGGATATATGTACGAAGTGTACAAATGTCAAATGAAAAAAATTGCAAAAAGTAGTTGACAAGGCGGTTTTTTTGTGCTATAATAATTTATGTTGCAGGTTTCCTGTACAAAACAATTTTCATAGGGGTATAGCTCAGCTGGTAGAGCAGTGGTCTCCAAAACCACGTGTCCCGAGTTCGATTCTTGGTGCCCCTGCCAAATGGAAAAACCGTCGCATGATATTGCGGCGGTTTTTGTTTTATCTGTATAAAGGAAGAAGCCCGATCCAGTTTTCACCACAAAGACAAACTGGATCGGGCTTTTTTCAATTCATCATATATAAAACAAAAAAGCGAATCACTTTCGTGATTCGCTTATCTTGGCTCCTCCAGTTGGACTCGAACCAACGACCCTGCGGTTAACAGCCGCATGCTCTACCGACTGAGCTATAGAGGAATATCTAAGAGCACATTTGCATGTGCTCTTGTGCCGGCATTGCCCAATTTTTCCAGATCGAGATGATCAAGTATCGTAGGCGTAAAAGAGCTTAACTTCCGTGTTCGGAATGGGAACGGGTGGAACCTCTTTGCCATAAACACCGACTAAAAGAAAAATGGTGACCCGTACCAGACTCGAACTGGTGATGCCGCCGTGAGAGGGCGGAGTCTTAACCGCTTGACCAACGGGCCTTAATTGGTGCACCATCGGGGACTCGAACCCAGGACCCACTGATTAAGAGTCAGTTGCTCTACCAACTGAGCTAATGGTGCATTTGCTATAATAAAATTATAGCATATAAGTTCCGTTTTGTCAAGGGGTAAAACCCATTTTTCTTTAAAAACTTTCAAACATTATAATGAACTCAAATGCCATATCAGACGCAATGAACAAAAGGAAAAGCGAACGACCGATTAGTATCTGCAAGCTAAACATGTCACCATGCTTACACATCAGACCTATCAACCTCGTAGTCTACAAGGGGTCTTAAAGGAGATCTTATCTTAAGGGCGGCTTCACGCTTAGATGCTTTCAGCGTTTATCCGTTCCGCACATAGCTGCCCAGCTGTGCCACTGGCGTGACAACTGGTGCACCAGAGGTGCGTCCATCCCGGTCCTCTCGTACTAGGGACAGCTCCTTTCAAATCTCCAACGCCCACGACAGATAGGGACCGAACTGTCTCACGACGTTCTGAACCCAGCTCGCGTACCGCTTTAATTGGCGAACAGCCAAACCCTTGGGACCGAATACAGCCCCAGGATGCGATGAGCCGACATCGAGGTGCCAAACCTCCCCGTCGATGTGGACTCTTGGGGGAGATCAGCCTGTTATCCCCAGGGTAGCTTTTATCCGTTGAGCGACGGCATTTCCACTCACATACCGCCGGATCACTAACTCCAACTTTCGTTACTGCTCGACCCGTCAGTCTCGCAGTTAGGCTCGCTTATGCGTTTGCACTCTCTGGCATGGTTTCCGTCCATGCTGAGCGAACCTTTGAGCGCCTCCGTTACCTTTTAGGAGGCGACCGCCCCAGTCAAACTGCCCGCCTAACAATGTCCCCTGACCTGATTCAAGGCCACAGGTTAGAATTCCAGCACCTCAAGAGTGGTATCCCAACAATGACTCCATACAAGCTGACGCCTGTATTTCCCAGTCTCCCACCTATCCTGTACATGAAATACCGAAATCCAATATTAAGCTGCAGTGAAGCTCCATGGGGTCTTTCCGTCTAGTCGCGGGTAACCGGCATCTTCACCGGTACTACAATTTCGCCGGGTGGGTTGTTGAGACAGTGCCCAAATCGTTACACCATTCGTGCGGGTCAGAACTTACCTGACAAGGAATTTCGCTACCTTAGGACCGTTATAGTTACGGCCGCCGTTTACTGGGGCTTCAATTCAATGCTCTCACATCTCCTCTTAACCTTCCAGCACCGGGCAGGTGTCACCCCATATACGTCATCTTTCGATTTAGCATAGAGCTGTGTTTTTGCTAAACAGTCGCTTGGGCCTATTCTCTGCGGCTTACCTTCGTAAGCACCCCTTCTCCCGAAGTTACGGGGTCAACTTGCCGAGTTCCTTAACAACCCTTCTCCCGCTGGCCTTAGAATCTTCTTCCTGTCTACCTGTGTCGGTTTGCGGTACGGGCTCCTTCCATATACACACAGCTTTTCTCGCCTCTTTCCAAACTGACTTCCACTCACTCGTGTCCCTTTCGACCGGGGCAACCAACGCCCGGCTCAGCCCTTCAAAAGTGTCCCTGTGCTTAAATCTTCGGAGGCTACGGAATTTCTACCGTATGTGCATCGGCTACGCGTTTCCGCCTCACCTTAGCTCCCGGCTAACCCTGAGAGGACGAACCTTCCTCAGGAAACCTTAGACTTTCGGCCATTATGATTCTCACATAATTCTCGCTACTCATTCCGGCATTCTCACTCGTATACAATCCACCACCGCTTCCGCTATGACTTCACCTCGTATACGACGCTCCCCTACCCCTGACATTACTGTCAAGCCCAAGCTTCGGTATGAATTTTAGCCCCGTTGAATTTTCGGCGCAGAGTCACTCGACCAGTGAGCTATTACGCACTCTTTTAATGAG
>OHAU01000564.1_pt1 | contig 51728 bp, 38 predicted proteins | sample 1577181 | NCBI WGS metagenome assembly OHAU01 (sample SAMEA3541472, study PRJEB24748) | human gut metagenome | biome: human gut; feature: human-associated habitat; material: faeces | place: China | collected 2012 | reverse complement strand
TACCGCAAAGTGGGGCGTGCAGATTGCGGGAATGATTTTTCAAACACGCTCTAATCTTATTATAAGGAATCCAGATTAAACAGATCGCTGATGCTGTCGCCGTTTCTGTGGATTCCGTCTACAGAAAACTCTGCCCACTCTCCGATGTTAGTGGCGTGGTCGCCGATTCGCTCATAGTATTTGGAGATCATCAGAAGATCAAGAACCTCGTCACTGGAAAAGTCCATGGTGTTCTGGTCCAACGCATTTCTTACTTTATCGAAAAGATTATCCAGAATATCATCACTGCTGATCACCTTTTTTGCCAGGTCACTTTTTCCCTCTACATAAGCGGTAACACTGTCATTTACCATATGCATGGCATAATCTGCCATTTCCTGAAGCGGGATGGCTGTTACTGGTATATGAACGCTGCCTGTGTTCAGAATCTCCGCAATATCAGTAGCCTGGTCGCCGATTCGCTCCATATCTGTTACCATCTTAAGTGCTGCGGAAATTTTACGAAGATCAGTACCAACCGGCTGCTGTTTCAGAAGAAGCTGCATGCACAGAGCCTCAATATTATGCTCTTTGTCGTCAATCTCCTTCTCAATTCTTCCAATCTCCTTTGTGGCAGCCTCACGAACCTCCACGCTTGCCAGAAGCTGACAGGTCTTCATGATGGCCTGACCGCACAGATTTCCCATTTCCAGGATCTCATCTGAAAGCCTGGAAAGCTTTGCGGTATACACATCTCTCATATCAACCAAACCTCCCTGTAATATACTCTTCTGTTTTCTTGTTCTGTGGTCTGGAAAACAGTTCTGTAGTATCGTTGTATTCAATAATCTCACCCAGCAGGAAAAATGCAGTCTTGTCAGAAATACGGGCTGCCTGCTGCATATTGTGAGTTACGATCACGATGGTGTAACGGTCTTTTAATTCCAACGCCAGATCCTCAATGTGAGATGTGGAAATTGGATCAAGTGCAGAGGTAGGCTCATCCATAAGAAGTACCTCCGGCTCTACTGCAAGAGCTCTTGCAATGCAAAGTCTCTGCTGCTGTCCGCCAGACATACCCAGGGCGCTCTTTTTCAACCGGTCCTTTACCTCATCCCAGATAGAAGCATTTCGAAGAGCACGCTCTACGATATCGTCCAGTTTTTCCTTGGAATGAATTCCATGAGTACGAGGTCCATATGCAATGTTATCATAAATGCTCATTGGAAAAGGATTTGGTTTCTGGAAAACCATTCCAACACGTTTTCTAAGAAGGTTTACATCAATATCCCCATAAATATCCTCACCGTCCAGCCAAATATCGCCTGTGATCTTGCAGCCTTCCACAAGATCGTTCATACGGTTTAAAGATTTCAGCAATGTGGATTTTCCGCAGCCGCTTGGACCAATGAACGCGGTAATCTTCTTTTCCGGAATCTCCAGATTAATATTTTTCAAGGCATGGAAGCTGCTGTAGTACAGATCCATATTTTTTACGTCTATTTTACCCATAATTCTCCTTGCTGCAGAAATTTTCAGTTCATTTACAATTTCTGAAAACCTGCTGAGTGTGAATTTTTCATGAAGCGGATATGTCACCGCCTGGCGACATCATTACTGCCCATTTGCAGCTTTGCTTAAGTGCTTCGCACAGAAACCGGATACCCAGTTCAGCACAAGTACAAAGATCAGCAGGATAACCGCTGTGGCATAAGCCTGATCCATGTAAAGTCCCTCACTGGAAAGCACATACATATGTACTGCCAGGGTACGTCCGGATCCCATCAGGCTGGATGGAACCTTCGCCACAGCACCGGCAGTATAAATCAGGGCTGCAGTCTCACCAACAATACGTCCTGTCGCAAGTACCACACCGGAAAGGATTCCGGGAATTGCACTTGGAAGCACTACTTTAAACACAGTACGGAGCTTTCCTGCCCCAAGGCCAAAGGAAGCTTCTCTGTACGCATCCGGGACACCCATAAGTGCCTCCTCTGTAGTACGGATGATCAGCGGAAGGATCATAATCACCAGTGTCATGGCACCAGCCAGAAGGGAATATCCCCAATGGAGAGCGGTACTGAAAAACAGAAGACCGAACAGACCGAAGATAATGGATGGAATTCCCTGAAGAGTCTCTGTTGTAATACGGATGATCTTAACCAGCTTGCTGCCCTTTTTCGCATATTCAACCAGATAAATTGCTGCAAAAATTCCAAATGGCACTGCGATCGCCAGAGATAACAGGGTGATGATCAAGGTGTTGATCAGTGCCGGCATTAAAGATGCATTGTCAGAATTATATTCCAGTGCAAACAAGTCTGGTGTCAGATTTCCAACACCTTTTATCAGAATAAAACCAACAAGAAACACCATAGCTGCCACTGTAATAATTGCAGATAACCATACCAGGAGCCTTAGGATGGCAGAACCAGGATGATTTTTCCAATAAGATAATTTATTTTTACTCATCTTCTGCTCTCCTTTTCAGGGCTGATACACACAGGTTGATAATCAGGATGAATACGAAAAGTACAACACCTGTAGCAATCAGCGCTTCCCTGTGAAGATCGGTTGCATAGCCCATTTCAATTACAATATTTGCGGTCATGGTTCGAAGTCCTTTGAAAAGCCCCTGTGGCATCCAGGTCTGGTTTCCAGCTACCATGATCACTGCCATCGTCTCACCAATGGCACGTCCGATTCCAAGAACCACGCCAGCTAATACACCTGATTTTGCAGCCGGGAAAACAGTGCCAAATACACTTTTTTCGTGGGTTGCTCCAAGTGCCAATGCCCCTTCATAATAACTTGTGGGAACACTTTTTAAGGCTGGTTCTGCAACGCCGGTTACCGTTGGAAGGATCATAATTCCAAGAAGCACGGAAGCTGTCAGCATGGTACTTCCATCATGACCGGTAAGCTGTCGAAGCAGCGGGACAAACACTGTCAAACCGAAAAATCCATATACAACAGATGGTATTCCTGCAAGGAGGTTTACCATTGCCTTTAATGGTGCATACAGCTTTTTCGGACAATAAAATGCAAGGAAGATTGCAAGCAGAAGAGCTGTTGGAACTCCCACCACAATGGCCCCGGCTGTTACATAGATACTTCCAAGAATGAATGGAAAAATTCCATACAGTCCATTGGATGGTTTCCATTTCATTCCAAACAGGAAATCTGGCAGGCCAATCTTCGCCATTGCCGGGATTCCGTTTGCAAACAGGAAAATGCAGATTAATGCAACGGCTAATACGGAGGTACAGGCCGCTGCAAGGAAAACAAATTTCATTACAGTTTCATTGATCGATTTCATATAAAGTAAGTTCCTTTTTTATTCGGAAAATTTAGATCCTGCAAAGCTTTTAACCGGCTTTGCAGGATTCCTTATTTCTATTTCATGTTTCGTAACTGTAAAGGTACTTTATTTCTTTACTATTCACTGGTAGCATTCCACAAGGTCTTTTTTGCGAACAGTAACTTTATTTCTTATTATTTTGTAAGGTCTTCCCAGATTGTGATGTTTCCTGTGTAAACATCTTTTACCTGCTCACTGGTAAGTTCTTCAACACCGCTGTCGTTGTTTACTATTACAGCGATACCATCTTTTGCGATAACAGTTGCGGTAAGACCAGCCTCAGTCTCGCTGTCTTTCAGGTCACGGGATGCCATACCGATATCGCAAAGTCCGTCGATTGCAGATGTCATACCAGTTGTAGAATCGCTCTGCTGAACCTCGATATCAACTTTGTCATTTACTGCCTTGTAGCCCTCAGCAAGTTTCTCCATAACTGGTGTTACAGAAGAGGAACCAGCTACTACAACCTTTCCTTCTACGTCAGCTGCTTCATATGCAGGTTTGTCACCTACCGCGATGTATCCGTTGTCTTCAATGATCTGCTGTCCGTCTGCGCTCATGATGTATGTAATGAAATCCTGTGCAGCTTCGCTTACATCATCCTTTGTTGCAATGTTGAATGGACGAACCACTTTGTAATCTCCGGATTCAATGTTTTCTGCTGTTGCCTCTGCTCCGTCGATTTTTAATGCTGTTACACTGTCATCCAGAGAACCAAGAGATACATATCCGATTGCATTTACGTCCTGTGCTACTGTGCTTAACATAACGGATGTGCTGTTTGTGATCTTTGCTGCTTCTGTTGTATTGTCTACTTTATTTCCATCTGCGTCTTTTTCTTCAATTCCAAACAATTCAATGAATGCACCTCTTGTACCGGATCCGTCTTCTCTGGAGCAGATTGTAATATCTCCGGAAGCTGCTGCCATTGCTGTTGTTCCCATTGTTGCTACTCCTAATAATGCCGCCATTGCTACTGCTAAACCTTTTTTCATAATTCATTTCTCCTTTTCTTCGCGGTCCTTATGTTTTTTACCTTTCTCGCGATTACAGTTGTATCTTAATGTTTGGATGTAAAATGCACTAGCTTTTGAATGTAAAATTGGGGTAAAATATAGCAAGGGTATTTTAGATATTTTTTACACAATTGCTATTTAGTTGATTAAAAGTTCTTTAATGCGGACGCATTTGGACAATGTGTATTACTCACTCGCCGGCGCAACGCTCCAGCAAACTAATCGCTAACTGCGACTAATGCGTTCGGGAGAGCCCTCACGCATAAGTCTCCGTAAGCGCTGGATTTCGCTTACGCTAAGAGCGCGCCTGAAATGGCTCGCTGGAGTAATACACATTGCCCAAATGCGTCCGCCTTTAGCAACTTTCAACACACTAAATAGTAATAAAATATACAGAAAAGAGGACACCCCATGAGCAAAGTAACCATAATCACCGGCGGTACATCTGGAATCGGAAGAGGGATTGCGGAGAAAATTCTGGAAAATTCTGCGTTAGACGATATTTTATATGTAAGCTATGGACATAACACAGAGCAGGCGGAGGAATTTCTTCATGCACAAACAGAGGAAAATCAGAAAAAAATCCGGTTGCTCCAGGCTGATATGTCATCCTATGATGAAATGATGAAATTTGTATCCCGGGTCAAAGAAGAAGCGAGCCATGTAGACTGGCTGGTAAACAATGTAGGAATCAGCACCTATGCGAAATATGAAGATTACACCTTCAACGAATGGACCAAAATTGTGAATACCAACCTGTCTGTCCCGGTATTTCTGGTGAAAGAACTTCGCCCCATTATGAGCGAAGGCGGCAGCATCCTTTTCACAGGCTCCTACGCAGGACAGCAGGCTTATTCCTCATCTCTGGTTTACGGCGTCACCAAATCCGCCATTCATTTCCTTACCAAATCTCTGGTAAAAGAACTGGAACCAAAGCAGATCCGGGTCAATGCCATTGCCCCGGGATTTATTGAAACCAGCTGGCACAAGAACCGTACCCCGGAAAGTTATGAACGTATTAACCGTAAGATTGCGCTTCACCGCTTTGGAGAGATCTCCGAAGTGGCAGATATGGCATACGAAGTTCTGAAAAATGGATACATGAATGGAAGCGTTGTAGACATTCATGGCGGATATGACTATTTCTAAAAAGAATCCTGTGATCTGATTCCAAATAAAAAATCTGTATCAGGATTATATTCGCGAAGTGATTAACAAAAACAAAATTCACAAATATAGTTCGGGATTTTTCTAAATATAAAATTTCTGGAATTAATTGATTTTAAGAAGATAGTGTGCTAAAGTATTTATAATGTTGTGCGAAAGCGAGGAGAAAACATTGCACAAAAGTGATGAAAAATACCAGGCTTACGTAAAAATCCTAGAGGAAGAACTGGTTCCTGCAATGGGATGTACCGAACCCATTGCCATTGCCTATGCAGGCGCAGTGGCGAGAAAAACTTTAGGTAATCTGCCGGAACAGCTAGATATTAAAGTAAGTGGAAATATTATCAAAAATGTAAAAAGCGTCATCGTTCCCAATACTGGCGGCATGAGGGGAATTGCAGCTGCTCTGTGCGCGGGTGTGATCGCAGGCGATGCGGAAGCGCTCCTTGAAGTAATTGCAAGAGTAACATCCGGTCAGAAGGAAGAAATCAAGTCCTACATGGATCAGGTGAAACCCAGGATCACTCCGGCATCCACCGGGCATGTATTTGAAATCGATCTGACCGTAACCAAAGGTACTGAAACGGCCCGTGTCCGCATTGTAGATACGCACACCAACATCATCCTTATTGAGAAAAACGGCCAGCCTGTTTTCCGGAAAGATGTCTGTTCAGGTAAGGAAGAGAAAAAGACCGACCATTCCATATTAAACATAGAAGACATTATCGACTTTGCCAACACTGTGGACACAGAAGATGTAAAGGAGGTTCTGGAGCGTCAGATCCGTTACAATACAGCCATTTCTGAGGAGGGACTTCGTGGAAACTATGGAGCAAACATCGGAAAAGTCCTTCTTCACACCTACGGCGACAATATTAAGATCCGTGCCAGAGCCAAGGCAGCAGCCGGTTCCGATGCCCGAATGAATGGCTGCGAGCTTCCTGTGGTGATCAACTCCGGAAGCGGCAATCAGGGCATGACTGCCAGCATTCCGGTCATTGAATTTGCCAGAGAGTTGCAGGTTTCCCATGACAAATTGCTTCGCGCCCTGGTGCTTTCCAATCTTGTAACCATTCATCTGAAGACGGGAATCGGAACTCTTTCTGCCTATTGCGGTGCAGTAAGTGCAGGCTGCGGAAGCGGTGCAGGAATTGCTTATCTCTACGGCGGCGATTATGAAGTAATTGCACATACAATCGTGAATTCCCTGGCAATTGTTTCCGGAATCATCTGTGACGGAGCGAAAGCCTCCTGCGCAGCCAAGATTTCAGCAGCAGTCGATGCCGGAATCATGGGCTATGAAATGTACATACAGGGACAGCAGTTCTACGGCGGTGATGGAATCGTTACCCACGGTGTGGAAAATACCATCCGGAACGTGGGACAGCTGGCGAAGGAAGGTATGTGCGAAACGGATAAAGAGATTATCCGGATTATGGTAGAGCGTGGTTGAAAAAGGCTTTCTGCAAGATGTGCGCCACAATTTGCGGGAGCTTGCGGAAATACTTTTTCAAACAGGTTCTAGGAAAAGGAGATGAAGGGAAAACACTATGAAGTGGAAATACATATTAAAAAGAATACTGATTGCCATTCCCACTTTTTTCGGAATTACCATATTGGCCTATTTTATTCTGAATATGGCGCCTGGTTCACCGCTGGATGCACTTCTGGCAGATCCGGGAATTACTCCGGCAGAGCTGGAACGTAAGAGAGTGGCACTTGGACTGGATCAGCCGGTGATCATTCAGTATTTTACCTGGCTGAAACAATTGCTTACGGGAAATCTGGGATTTTCCTACAGCACCCAGAGACCGGTGGCAGCGATGATACTGGAGCGTCTTCCGGCTACTGCGATTCTGGCAGCAAGCTCCATTGTACTGTCATTGATCGTATCCATTCCTCTTGGAATCTTTGCTGCCTCCAGGCCGAATTCAGGAAGAGATTACTTTTCCGGCGGTCTGTCTATGCTGATGATGGCGACTCCGAACTTCTTTGTAGGACTGGTATTTATTTATCTGTTCGCCATTGTGTTTAACATTCTGCCATCAGGAGGAATGTACAGCTCAAGCGGAGCTCATACATTCGGAGATCTGATGAAGCACATGATCCTGCCTTGTCTGGTCCTTTCCTTTCAGCAGATCGGAGGATGGGTAAGGCACATGCGAAGCAGTATGCTGGAAGTTATGCAGGACGACTACATTCGTACCGCCAAGTCCAAAGGTCTTACCAAATGGAAAGTGATCATGAAGCACGCCTTGAAAAATGCCCTTACACCGGTCGTTACAGTTGTGGGAATGTCCATTCCTTCTATTGTAGGCGGCGCAGTTGTAACCGAGCAGGTTTTCGGATGGCCGGGAATTGGTTCTCTTATGGTAACAGCGATCAACGGACGAGACTACCCGGTTATTATGGGAATCACGGTTATGATCGCGGCAGCGGTTCTTATTGCGAATATTCTCACTGATGTTGCATACGGAATTCTGGATCCGAGAATCAGCTATAAATAAGGGAGGATAGAAGACAGAAATGAAAAAACAGAAAAACGAAAATGTAAGCTATCTTTCCGAGGTACTTGATAAACTGAAAGAACACAAAATGGCTATGGCAGGTCTGGTGGTCTTGATCGTGGAAATCCTGATGGTGGTTTTTCTTCCCATGATCCTGAAACTGGATCCTTATACTTCAGATTATACTGCCTTTTCTGCAGCTCCGGGAGGAGCGCACATCCTTGGAACTGATGCTATCGGGCGTGATGTTTTTGCCCGTCTGATGTATGGCGGAAGAACCTCTCTGCTGGTTGGTTTTGTTTCCACACTGATCAGCTGCGCAATCGGAGTTCCTCTTGGCCTGGTTGCTGGTTATGCCAGAGGAAAGGCGGAAGCAGTTATTATGCGAATTGCAGATATTTTTATGTCTTTTCCCTCAATTGTGCTGATCCTGGTACTGGTTGCAGTTCTTGGACCGTCTGTCTGGTCTGTAACCTGTGTCATTGGTGTGCTCGGCTGGACACAGTTTGCCAGACTGATCTATGCAAATGTACTTTCCGTATCCGAGAAAGAATATGTAGAATCTGCAAGGGCAATTGGTACCTCCAATTTCAAGATCGTGACAAAGTATGTTCTTCCAAACTCTTTTGCCCCGATCCTGATCGCAATCACATTCCAGATGGCGAGTGCCATCCTTTCTGAATCATCGTTAAGCTTCCTTGGCATGGGTGTACAGCCGCCGGGAGCAAGCTGGGGAAATATGCTCTACGATGCGCAGTCCATTACTGTGCTTTCCCAGAAACTGTGGATCTGGCTTCCGCCGGGACTTGCACTTCTGATCACGGTGTTAAGTATTAATTTTCTGGGCGACGGCATCCGCGATGCGCTGGATCCGAAAATCAAACTGTAATGTCTCAGGATCATGAAGGTCTTGATGCAAGGCCGGACAGTCCGTTGACATAAGATTGGTTCCGGGAGTTTCCCGGACTGATTTGCTTCACAAAAACTGTCAGAGAAAAAACATCCCTGACAAAAGAAAAAAGGAGGAGACCTATGAAATTCAACATGAAAAAGGCTGCAGCGCTCCTGCTTGCAGGAAGCATGGTAGCAGGTTATGCTGTTCCGGCTGCTGCTGAGGCAGAGGAAAAAGTAGTAACAGCTGCTATGGACCAGGCATGGGATACCATGATGCCGCTGAACACCACAAGCAACTACACCCGTTTTATCTGTGACCAGATTTATGACCGCCTGACACAGACAAACGCAGACGGTTCCATTGAGGGACGCCTTGCTGAGTCCTGGACTGTAAACGATGCCAGTGACGCAGTTACCTTTAAGCTTCATGAAGACGCAGTATGGTCTGATGGTGAGCCGGTTACAGCAGAGGACGTTGTATTCAGCTACCAGATGTATTCTGATCCGTCTGTAGAGGCAAAGAGCCGTTATCACCTGGAGTACATTGCCGGTGTGGATGATTCCGGAGCAGAGCTTTCCGAGGATTCTATCGAAGTAACTGCAGACAGCGATTATGAAGTAACCTTCAAATTAAAAGAGGCTATGTATCCTGATACATTCCTGCAGGATATCGACACTGTTTTCATCATTCCGAAACATATATTTGAAGGAAAAACAGCAGAAGAGATCAATGCTCCTGACCTTTGGGCAAATCCGGTAGGTTCCGGCCCATTCATCTATGACAGTGAGATCAATGGTGAGCGTATGGAGTTCACAAAGAACGAAAACTACTATCTTGGAACTCCAAATATTGACCGTCTGATCATCCGTGTAGTACCGTCCGCAAACGTTCTTTCCGGTCTTATGAACGGCGAGCTTGATTTGATCGGATTCGGTTCCGTACTGACTGATGACTGGGAAACAGCCAAGTCCCAGGATAACCTGGTAACAGAGTCTGTTCCTACCACTTCCTATACCACTCTGATCTTCAATACTCAGAAGGAATATCTTACTCAGGAAGTTCGCCAGGCACTGAATATGGCAATCAACCGTGACGTACTGGTAAATGGTCTTCTTATGGGAGAGGGAACTCCGATCATGACCCCGATCGCACCGGTAAGCCCATACTACAATGACAAAGTTCAGGTTCAGTACGATCCTGAAAAAGCAAAAGAGATGCTTGCAGAAGCAGGCTTCCCGGCTGGACAGACACTGAAATTTTTCATCTCCTCTGGAAGCAGCATTACCGAGAGATGTGCAGCCCTGATCGTACAGGATTTTGCAAATGTCGGTGTAAATGTAGAAATTGAGCAGATGGACTTTGCAACTCTGATGAGCCGTATGCTTGACGGCGAGCATGATCTTGGAATCATTGGTTCCGGCGGAACTCTTGACCCAAGTGAGAGCCGTGAAATGATCTATCCGGAAAGCTCCTGCAACTTCTGCCAGCTTCAGGATACAGAGCTTTCTGACCTGATCGACAAAGGAAACGCAGAGCTTACTTTTGAAGCAAGAAAACCATACTTCGATGAGTATCAGGAAAAGGTTGTAGAAAAAGCAGCTATGGGCTACTTATATACAAAGAACCTTCTTACCGCTTACAACAAGAGCATGAAGAACCTGAACGTTGCAGACTTTAATTGTCTGAACTGGTCTTCCTGGGAGTGGGATAAAGAGTAATAAAAATGGGAAACAGGACAAAAGCGGATAAAGCTTTTGATCCTGGAACCCGCCAAATATGAGAGAAAAGACTCTCATGTCTGGCGGATTTCAGGAGCTGTGAAAGAATCACAGTGAGTTAATTAAGAGAAAAAGGAGTACAGATATGGCATCTTTACTTTCAGTAGAGAATTTACAGGTACAGTTTCAGACAAAAAAAGGCATTAACACAGCCGTTGACGGTGTAAGCTTTTCTGTAGAAAAAGGCAGGATCCTCGGAATTGTAGGCGAGTCCGGATGCGGAAAAAGTGTCACATCCATGTCTATCCTTCAGCTTCTTGGAAGCAACGCCCGGATTTCTGGCGGCAGCATCAAACTGGATGGAAAAGAACTGATAGGGCTTCCGGAGAAAGAGATGTGCAGGATCCGCGGAAATGATATTGCCATGATTTTTCAGGATCCAATGACTGCCCTGAATCCGACTCTGACTATTGGAACCCAGCTGATGGAACCCATCATGCTCCACCAGAACTGCGGTAAAAAAGAAGCCTGGACAAGAGCTGTGGACGTTCTGAAAAGAGTTGGGATCGCTGCTCCGGAGAAGCGGATGAAGGAATATCCGCATCAGCTTTCTGGCGGTATGCGCCAGCGAGTGATGATCGCCATGGCAGTATCCTGCGAGCCAAGACTTCTTATTGCAGATGAGCCTACCACAGCCCTGGACGTAACCATCCAGGCACAGATCCTGGAGCTGATGTGTGAGCTCAGGGAAAAAATGGGAACAGCCATTATGCTGATTACCCATGATATGGGGGTAGTAGCAGAGACCGCAGACGATGTGCTTGTTCTTTATGCAGGAAAAGCAGTAGAATACGGCAGCATTGAGGACATTTTTGAAAGACCGAAGCATCCTTACACACAGGGACTTTTGAACTCTATTCCCCGCCTTGATGAGGATGTAGAGCTGCTGAATACCATTGAGGGCACCGTTCCGGCACCGGACGCCATGCCTGCAGGCTGCAGATTTGCTCCCCGATGTCCTTACGGAAAAGACCGCTGCATGAAAGAAAAACCAGGCGTTTACCATGCTGGAAATTCTCTGGTAAGCTGCTTCAGATACGAGGGTGAGAAAGAATGAGTGAGAACACAGGAATCTTATTGGAAACAAAGGATTTATCCAAATATTTTACGGCAAAAAAAGGGCTTCTGAACCGTAATCCATCTGTAGTAAAAGCAGTAGACCATGTAAGTCTTTCTGTGAGAAAGGGTGAGACACTGGGCCTGGTCGGAGAGTCCGGCTGCGGAAAATCCACTCTGGGAAGAACTATTCTCCGCCTGATCCCGGCAACAGAGGGCCAGGTTATGTACAATGGGGAAGACATCCTTACCTATGATAAGAAAAAAATGTGGGAAATGCGCCGGAAGCTGCAGATCATTTTCCAGGATCCATATAGCTCCCTGAATCCCAGAATGACCGTTTATGATCTGATCAGTGCCCCTCTTGAGGTGTATAAAGTGGGAACTAAGGAAGAACGCAGGGAAATGGTGGAAGAGATCCTTCAGGAGGTTGGACTGGATAAACAGTATCTGAATCGTTTTCCTCACGAGTTTTCGGGCGGTCAGAGGCAGCGAATCGGAATTGCAAGGGCACTGATCCTGAATCCGGAATTTGTTGTCTGTGACGAGGCAGTTTCCGCACTGGACGTATCTGTCCGCGCGCAGGTGCTGAATCTTATGAGAAATATGCAGCAGAAGAAAAATCTGACCTACCTGTTTATCTCTCATGACCTGAGCGTAGTCCGCCATATCAGTGACAGAATTGCAGTTATGTATCTTGGAAGTGTAGTTGAGGTTGCAGAAAAAGCCCAGCTTTATTCCAATCCGATGCACCCCTATACAAAAGCCCTTCTTTCCGCAATCCCGCTTCCGGATGTGAAGAAGAAACGTCAGCGTATCATTCTGGAAGGTGACGTGCCAAGTGCCTACAATCCACCGTCAGGATGTAAATTCCACACTCGCTGTCCCTACGCAACAGACCGCTGCAGGCAGGAAGCTCCTGTACTTCAGGAGGTGGAAAAGGGGCATAAAGCAGCCTGTCACAGGGCTTTGGAGCTTGCCTGAAAATTTATTTCCTGCAATCTGCAGGCTCTGCAAATTGTGACGTACATCTTGTAGAAAGCCTTTTTAAACATGTTCTGGAGTCTGCTAATAATTACATATCAGGAAGGATACTACCGGTTTCCATAGAATTCCATTAAAGGGATATCTTCGGGAAACCGGTATTTTTTTAAGCTATTTTTGTTTAATTTGACGTTATTTTCGTTGCTTTATTGAAAAATATTTCATTTTTTGCTAAATTATATATAAATGTGGAGTATTCTGATTTTGTTTAGAAATATTCCGGAATTTCGAAAGGGGATGGAATGGTGGAAAACAGAAATAACAGATTGCTGAATGCGAAATTAAACAAGTATATCGTTCCAGGTATTATGATGTCGCTGGCACTTCAGCTTGGAAACATTGTGGACACTATCTTTGTAAGTAATTTAATTGGTGTAGAAGCAATGTCCGCAGTCACAATGAGTCTTCCGGTTGAAACGATAGTTCAGCTTACCGGTTACTGTCTGGGTGTGGGAGGTTCCATAGCCGCAGGAAATATGCTTGGTAAACGTGACAAAGAAGGGGCTTCGAGATTGTTTTCAGCCACTTTCATTGTCACACTCGTGGTGGGGCTGCTGTTTTCTCTTATTGCATTTCCTGCTGCAGGACCTATTGCCAGATTTCTGGTATCCGGAGACGGAGTTTTGACAACTTATACAAGAGACTATATCCGCATCAGCATGTTAGGTGCACCGGTAATCGGAATCGGTCTGATGATGGTAAACTACCTTGGGGTGGAAAACCATCCGGAGCTTGCTTCTGTTTATCTGATCGCAGCCAACGTGATAAATCTTGTGCTGGATTACATATTTCTTAGATTTACACCACTTGGAGTCACAGGTGCATCCTTATCAACGGTACTTGGCTTCCTTTTTGCCATGGTGGTTTTTCTTTTCTACATTCGCTCAGATAAGAGGAATATCAGTTTCGTGCGGCTGAATGCAAAGGATTTCGGAATCGTGAAGGAAGCGGTGGTTACAGGTGTGCCCATGCTCGTTTTCATGGCAACCAATTTTGTAAAAGCCCTTGGCCTGAATACCATCATCATGAATCAGATCGGGGAAGATGGAATGGCAGTATTTACGGTCTGCGACAATGTTTTGCTGATCGTGGAAATGCTTACAGGCGGAATCATAGGTGTAATTCCTAATGTTGCAGGAATTCTTTTTGGAGAAAAAGACTATGTGGGAATCCGTGTCCTGTGCAAAAAAATGCTGAAATACAGCTACATCGTGCTGGCCGTCATATTCGTTCTGATCATGCTGTTTACAGAACAGATCACCATTATGTTCGGAGGCGGCGGAGAGCTGGGACGAGAGATGGTTCATGCACTGCGTATTTTTGCTCTGTGTGTAGTGCCTTATCTCTGGAATAAATTTACCGTAAGCTATTATGAATCTATTGAAGAGACTGCAATTGCAAGCTTTGTTACCTTCCTTGAAAATGCAGTGGCAGTTCTTCCTGCAACATTTATAGGAATTTCTATCTGGAAACAGATTGATGGAATCGGTACAAATGGAATTGGTGCTGCATTCGTTGCCACAGAGATCATAACCCTGATCGCAGCCTGGATTTTCCGAAAGATCAAACACAAAAATTCTACTTTTTATATTGTTCCGGACCAAAATCCCGGAATCAATCTTGATTTTTCCATTAAGAGCACCATGGAAGAAGCTAGCGCAGTTAACAGAAAAATCCTGGAGTTCTGCAAGGAAAACGGTGTATCCGGAAACAGATCCAATCTTGCTGCCGTGTGTGCAGAAGAAATGACTGTGAATATCATTAAATTTGGTGGAAAAACTTCCAACTGGATCGACATCAATCTTTGCCTGGAGGATGACATTTGCCAGTTAAGGATAAGAGACAACGGAGTGAATTTTAATCCGCTGGAATACAGCTATGACCATGAGGAGTTTGATATCCATGGAATTGAGCTGGTGAAAAAGATTTCAAAATCAATGGATTATATCCGCGCAATTGATATGAATAATACAATAATATCATTTTAGGAGGTGCAGGAAATGTCTGACATTAACGAAAAGAGCAAACAGAATTGCGAATTCTCTTATTGAAAAAGGCGTTGGCTGTGAAAAAATCGTAGGTGTGGTACTGGAGCGCTGTTGTGACTTTTACGCAGTCCGTCAGGGTATTTTGAAGGCTGGTGGTGCATTTGCTGTCGCAGCCCCGGATTATCCCGATGACCGTGTACAGTTCATTTTTGAAGATGCAGGAGTTCCCTTTATTATCACCACAAAGGAGATCCAGAAGGAGCGCCAGGAGCTGTTTTCCAGGCTTTCCTGTACGGTGCTTCTGCTTGAAGAACTGCTGGAAAACCCAAATGCCGGGAACCCGGATACCCAGATTAAGGAACATGATCTTTGCTACTGTATTTACACCTCCGGTTCCACGGGAAAACCAAAAGGTGTTATGATCGAGCATATCAACCTTGCCAATTTTGTAAATCCTAATCCAAAGAATGCGGAAACCTATGGCTATGTAAGCAGGGGAAGCGTTTCCCTTTCCATGGCAGCCATGACATTTGATGTTTCGGTACTGGAGGAATTTCTCCCTCTCACCAATGGAATGACTGCAGTGATCGCAAGCGATGACGAGATCCTGAATCCCATTATGCTTGGAGATTTAATTGTAAAAAATAAAGTGGATATTATGACCACAACTCCTACCTATCTTTCCAATATGATCGATCTGCCCCAGCTTCAGGAAGCAGCTGCCCAGATCAAGGTATTTGACGTAGGAGCAGAAGCATTCCCGCCTGCACTTTTTGACAAGATTCACGCAGTAAACCCGGATGCTTATATTATGAACGGCTATGGACCAACCGAGACTACCATCAGCTGTACCATGAAGGTGATCACCGACAGCAAAAACATTACCATCGGAGAGCCAAACGGCAATGTTCAGGTTTATGTGGTTGACAAAGAGAACAGGATCCTTCCGGACGGAGAGACCGGAGAGCTTGTAATTGCAGGTCTTGGAGTAGGTCGTGGCTACATCAATCTGCCGGAGAAAACAGCAGAAGTTTTCATCACTCTCAACGGAGAAAGAGCCTATAAAACAGGCGATCTTGCAAAGATCACTCCAGATGGCGAGATCGAATTTTTCGGAAGAATTGACAATCAGATCAAGCTTCGCGGTCTCAGAATCGAGCTTGGTGAGATCGAGGAGGTTGTTAACAGCTTCGAAGGAATTATCACCAGTATTACAGTACCGGTGGATAATAAATATCTTTGCTGCTACTTTATGGCAGACCGTGAGATCGATGTTGAAGCGCTTACCGCTTATGCGTCAGAATCCCTGGCTCATTACATGGTTCCGGATGTTTTCATCCAGCTGGAAAAAATGCCTTTAACCCAGAATGGCAAAATTGACAAAAAAGCATTGCCCAAGCCGGTGGCGCAACCCAGAAACCTGAAAGAGCCGGAAAATCCAATGCAGAAGAAGATTTTTGACATTGTGGCAAAAGTAGTAGAAAACGACTTCTTCGGAATCGACACCAGCTTTTATAAGGCCGGCCTTTCCTCCATCAGTGCAATGAAGCTCTGTGTTCTGATCTCAGAGGAATTTGGTGTTACCGTAAAAACAAGCGATATCCACGAAAACAATACCGTGGAGAAGCTGGAAAAATATGTCATGCTGGCGCCGAAGCTCAGAACCTACGAAAAGAGAGAGGTTTATCCTCTTACTGGTTCCCAGAAGGGTATTTTTGCAGAATGCAGCAAAAATCCTGAGAGTACCGTATACAATATCCCCTTCCTTTTTGAACTGGATCCAACAGTGGATACCCGGAAATTATCCGATGCAATTGCCAGAATGGTAAGCGCCCATTCCTACCTGCTCACACAGGTATATCTTGACGATAATGGGGAGATGGTACAGCGCCCTGGAAATGAGACATTTGTGCCGGAAGTGATCGAGACCACAAATGAGAAATTTGCCAGCCAGAAGGAAAGCCTTGTACGTCCGTTTAAGCTGGAAAAGGGACGTCTCCTTCGTGTGGCAATTTATGTGACAGAAGATAAGAAATACCTCTTTACTGATTTCCACCATATTATTGCTGACGGCAACTCCTATGATATCATTTTCGAGGATATCAATAAGGCCTATATGGGTGAAAAACTGGAAAAAGAGTCCTATACCGGATTTGATGCGGCCCTTGACGAAGAACAGCAGATGAAAGAGGGCAAATACAAAAAAGCTGAGAAATATTATGACAGTATTTTTGAAGGAATTGAAACGGAATCCCTCCCTATGCCAGACCTGAATGGAAAAGCTCCTGAAAAAGGTTATCTGGAGAAGACCATGGGTCTGAAAGAAGAGGCCATTCTTTCCTATTGCGAGAAGCTGGGTGTTACCCCGAATATTTTATTTACAGGTCTGTTCGGCATCCTTATGGCAAAATACTCCAATGCAGAGGACAGTCTGTTTTCTACTATTTATAATGGACGAAACGATTCCAGGCTTGAAAACACAGTCTGCATGCTGGTAAAAACCCTTCCTGTTTATTGCAAATTCGACCCGAAGACCACCGTACAGGCGTATATGGCAGAGCTTTCCGAGCAGATGCTGTCCTCCATGGCAAACGATATTTTCCCATTTTCCGATATTTGTGCAAAATACGGGCTGAATTCGGATCTTACCTTTGCATACCAGGCAGAGTTAAGCGACGATTATCCAATTGGAGACACCATTGCCAGAGGCCACGACCTTTCCCTGGATATGGCCAAAATGCCTCTGCTGATCCAGGTAAGAGAGTACAACCACACTTATGTGCTTACAGCAGAATACCGCAGCGACATGTACAGCCAGGCCTTTATTGACGGAATCCTGGATTCCTATGAAGCTGCCATGAGCTCCATGCTGAAAACAAAATATGTTTCTGAAATCTCTGTGATCTCTCAGAGTGGGGTAAACAAGATCGCAGAATTCAATCATACAGAAAACGAATTTGACAGAAGCAAAACCATTTCTGACATGTTCGCTGAATTGGCAGAGACCATTCCAGACCACACCGCAGTGGTATTTAAAGACCGGAAATATACATACAAAGAACTGGACGAGCTCAGCAACAGACTTGGAAAATATATTGCATCCCAGGGAATCGGCAGGGAGGATGTAGTCTCCATTCTGATCCCCCGCTGCGAATACATGGCCATCGCACCAATGGGCGTGATCAAAGCCGGTGCGGCATACCAGCCTCTTGACCCTACTTACCCGAAAGACCGCCTGATGTACATGCTGGAGGATTCTGCTGCTAAGCTTTTGATCGCAGACAGAGAGCTTCTGCCGCTGGTAGACGGCTATCAGGGACCTGTTTTATTTACAGATGAGATCCCACAGCTGGAAGAGCGTGATGTGGAACTTAAGAAGCCAGAGCTTCATGATCTGTTTATTTTACTGTACACTTCCGGCTCCACCGGCGTGCCGAAAGGCTGTATGCTGGAATATGGAAATATCACTGCATTCTGCCACTGGTACAAAAAGTATTACCAGGTAGATCACAGCTCCAAAATAGCAGCTTATGCGTCCTTTGGATTTGATGCTTCCATGATGGATATTTACGGTGCAATTGCAAACGGTGCAGAGCTTCACATTATTCCGGAAGAAATCCGTCTTGATTTTATTGCACTTCAGCGTTATTTTGAAGAGAATGGCGTTACCCATTCCTTTATGACTACACAGGTGGGAAGACAGTTTGCGATGGAAATGAGCTGCGAGAGTCTGCAATATCTTTCCATAGGTGGAGAGAAGCTTGTTCCTATGGAACCGCCGAAGGATTATAAATTCTTTAATGCGTATGGTCCTACAGAGTGCACAATTTTTACAACTGTATTTGAAGTGGATAAATATTATTCAAATATTCCAATCGGAAAAGCGCTTGATAATTTCAAGCTTTATATAGCCGATAAGTTTGGTCATCTGCTTCCATACGGTGCCTGCGGTGAACTGATGATCTCCGGATGGCAGGTTTCCAGAGGCTATCTGAATAAACCGGAGAAAACTTCGGAAGTTTATACGAAGAATATTTATGACGATGCAGAAGGTTATGAAGTTCTGTATCATTCCGGTGATGTTGCCAGATATCTTCCGGATGGAAACATCCAGATCATTGGAAGAAAAGACTCCCAGGTTAAGGTCAGAGGCTTTAGAATTGAGCTTTCCGAGGTTGAGGAGGTCATAAGAAGATACGAAGGCATAAAGGATGCAACCGTAGTGGCTTTTGACGATCCAAATGGCGGCGGAAAATATATTGCAGCTTATGTGGTATCTGACGGTCAGGTTGACATAAATAAGTTAAATGATTTCATCAAAGAAACCAAGCCTCCATACATGGTTCCGGCAGTTACCATGCAGATCGACAAGATTCCGCTGAACCAGAATCAGAAGGTAAACAAAAAAGCCCTTCCACTGCCAGAGCGAAAAGTGGAAGAAATCGTGAAACCGGAGAATGAGACTCAGCAGAAGCTGTTTGACTGTATTGCTGAGGTTCTTGGCTATACCGAATTCGGCATTACCACAGATATTTACGAGGCAGGACTGACCTCTATCACTGCTATTAAGCTGAATATCCTTATTTCCAAAGCTTTTGACATTGTGATAAAAACATCTGACATCAAGGATCACCCAACCATTCAGATGTTAGAGAGCTTTGTGAAGACTGCCGGAAAAGAAACCAAGAGGGAAATCCAGGAAAATTATCCTCTCACCAATACTCAGGAGGGAATTTTCATCGAGTGTACAGCCAATATGGGATCCACCATTTACAACATTCCATATCTTCTGAAGCTTGACAAAAAGGTTGACCTGGATAAGCTGGCAGAAGCAATTGACAGCACCGTTGCAGCTCATCCTTACCTGAAAACCCGTCTCTTTATGAGCGACGAAGGAGAAGTCCTTCAGAAACGTAATGATGCTTTCACTTATAAGACGCAGATTATAAATGGAATGAACCGGGAAACTCTGGTTCGTCCGTACATGCTGTTTAATGAACAGCTTTTCCGCTTTGAGATTCACAGAACCTGTGATGGAAATTATCTGTTCCTTGACATTCATCATATTGTTGCAGATGGTACCTCCCTGGGCATTATCCTGAACGACATTAACAGGGCTTACAGCGGAGAAAAGCTGGAAGTGGAAGAGTATACTTCCTATGATCTGGCCCTTGATAACAGGGATGCTCTGGCAAGTGATGCTTATAAGAATGCAGAGAACTACTATAAATCCGTTTTTGAAAATGCGGGCGGAAGCATCAACTTCTATCCAGACAAGAGCGGAGCAGCTCCAACCGCAGAGATGTATCATCGTGAGACCAGTGAGTTCTCCGTACAGGACGTGAAGGCATTCTGTAAGAAGCACGGAATTACAGAGAATGTATTCTTTATCTCTGCTTTTGGTATTACTCTTGGAAAATACAATTTCAGGAAGGATGCGGTATTTACCACTATTTACCACGGCAGAAACGATTCCAGACTTTCCGATACCGTGGGTATGCTGGTAAAGACTCTTCCCGTTTACTGTGATTTCTCAGGAAGCACTGCGGATTGCCTGAATGCTGTCCAGCAGCAGCTGATTAATTCCATGAACAACGATATTTATCCGTTCTCCCAGATCAGCCATGAGTTCAACATCAAGGCAGATGCCATGGTGATCTATCAGGGCGACAACTTCGCCTTTGATAATATCGGCGGGGAATATGCGCAGGAAGAACCTGTTCAGCTGAATGCGGCAAAGGCACCTGTTTCCATCAGTATTTCAATTGAGAGAAATAAGTTTGTCTTTGAGATTGAGTACAGAGGCGACATGTACAACGAGGAAACCATCAAATACCTTGCAGATAACCTGGAAACAACGGCAGATGGAATCCTGAGAGAATACGAGCCGGCAGACATCAGACTGATGTTTGAGGAAGAAACCAAAATGGAAGATGATCCTTCCCATGCCGGAAAGACCTTTGTAGACCTGTTCAGGGAAGCTGTTGCAAAATATCCGGACAGACCGGCGGTAAAAGACGGAATGGGCGAGCTTACCTATAAAGAACTGGACCATATGTCAGATTATGTTGCTCAGAAGCTTACGGAAAATGGCTTTGGCAGGGAAAAGGTTGCAGGTATTCTGTGCGGAAGAACAAAGGAATATGCCGTAGCTTATATCGGTGTTATGAAAGCCGGCGGTGCGTATGTTCCATTGGATCCGGAATATCCGCAGAGTAGAATTGAGTACATGCTGAAGGATTCCGAGGCAGAAAACCTGCTTGTAATAGACCGTTACCGCAGTCTGGTAGGCTTCTACGACCAGAATGTGATCAGCCTGGATGACGTGGCAGCAGAATCCAAAGACTTTGCACTTTCTGTAGAGCTCACAGCTCCGAAACCAGAGAACCTGGCTTATATGATCTACACATCCGGTTCCACCGGAAAACCAAAAGGTGTTATGCTTGAACAGCGGAACCTGCTGAACCTGATCGAGTATATCCTTATGACAAGAAAACTGACACCAGATGATATTGTGGCAGAGTTTGCAAGCTTCTGCTTCGATGCATCCGTGATCGACCTGTTTGCTCCGCTTACTGCAGGCGCAGTACTGTACATTTTGCCAGAGAGCATACGAAAAGATGCGGTTGCTGTTGGAAAATTCATAAAAGAAGAAAAAATTACCACAGCTACCTTCCCAACTCAGATGGGCGAGTTGGTTGCAGAGCTTCTTGACGATGCTCCGAGCCTGAAATTTGTCACCCTGGGTGGTGAGAAGTTCAAATATTACCGGGATAGAACTTACCAGATGATCAATGGCTACGGTCCAACGGAGAATACTGTTTCCTCCACAGAGTTCTGGGTTGACAAACAGTACGACAACATCCCGATCGGTAAGTCACAGCGGAATATCCGCAGCTACATTGTGGACGAAAATATGAAACGGCTTCCGGTAGGCGCTTCTGGTGAGCTTTGCCATGCCGGACGTCAGATTGCAAGAGGATATCACAATCTTCCTGAGAAGACGGCTTCCGTATTTGTGGAAAATCCGTTCTCCGTATGTGACGAGGACAAACGTCTTTACAGAACCGGTGATATGGTCCGCATGAAAGGTGACGGAAATATTGAATATATCGGAAGAATCGATTCCCAGGTAAAGATAAGAGGATATCGTATTGAACTTGGTGAGATCGAAGGAGCTCTTCTGAAGCACGATAAGGTGAAGAATGCTGCTGTTATAGTGATCGAAAAAGGCGGAAACAAATATATCACAGCTTATTATACTGGTGAAATCATTCCGGAAGATGAGCTGAAACTGTTCCTGAACCCGCTGATTCCGGATTACATGATGCCATCCTTCTTTGTCCATCTTGAGAAAATGCCGGTGACTCCTGGCGGAAAGATAGACAAAAAGGCGCTTCCGGTACCAGAAGTAACCACCACAGCAAGCACAGCCTATGTGGAGCCTGTTACCGCTGTCCAGATTAAACTTTGCGAGATATTTGAAAAAGCACTTGGCATTGAAAAAGTAGGAATTGAGGATAACTTCTTCGAACTTGGAGGCTCCTCACTTACTGCATCAAAAGTTGCTGTTATGTGCCTTTCCAAGAATATTTCCATTGTATATGCAGACATTTTCAAATATCCGACCATCCGTGAGCTTTCTGCAATCGTGGATAACAGTGAGGCATTTGAAAATCCGCAGAGTGAGAACGAATTCTCCAGCTACAATTATAACCGGATTCAGAGCGTGATCAGCGGAAATGTGGAAGAAAACGTAAACCAGGTGACAAAGGAAGAAATTGGTGATATCATGATCACAGGTGCAACCGGCTTCCTGGGAATTCATGTTCTGAAGGCTTACCTGGATAATTATGACGGTAAGGTTTACTGTCTGGTACGTAAGGGTAAATATGAGTCCATGGAGAAACGAATGATGCATATGTTGATGTATTACTTCGATAATCCGTGCCAGGAACTGTTTGGAGAGCGTATTATCTGTGTGGATGGCGATATTACCTCGAAAGAACAGGTGGAGAAATTTGCAGATTACAAATTTAACACCATTATTAACTGCGCAGCCTGCGTAAAGCATTTTGCAGCTGGTGATGTACTGGAGAAGATAAATGTACACGGAGTGGAAAATCTGATTGAATTCTGTAAAAATAGTGGACGCAGACTGATCCAGATTTCTACTGTTTCTGTTGCCGGAGAAGGTTCCGATGGTGTTCCGCCAATGTCCAGAGTCTTTAATGAAAACGATCTGTATATTGGACAGAACATCACAAATGAATATATCCGCACAAAATTCCTTGCAGAGAGAGCTGTACTGGAAGCTGTTTCCAGTGGGCTTGACGGAAAGGTTATCCGTGTAGGAAATCTGATGAGCCGAAATTCAGATGGTGAATTCCAGATCAACTTTATTACAAACGGATTCCTGCGAAGCCTGCGAGGATATGAGGCAGTCGGTAAATTCCCAATTGGGGCTATGCACGAAGTTACAGAATTTTCACCAATTGATTCTACTGCACTTGCAGTGTTGAGACTGGTGCAGACAGACCGGAGATTTACCGTATTCCACGCTTGCAACAGCCATCATATCTATATGGCGGATCTGATCTATGCAATGCGGAGCCATGGATTTGACATTGACATTGTAAGTGATGAAGAGTTTGAGGCTGCAGTAAAAGAATTTGCAAAGAACAGTGATGATTCGGATGTTGTTTCCGGACTGATCGCGTATACGGCTCATAATGAAAATGAGATCTATACCCTGGATTACAGCAACCGGTTTACAGCACAGGTTCTTTACAGACTGGATTACAAATGGCCGGTTACAGATGACAGATATCTGGAAAGCGCTATTGAGGCACTTGACAGACTTGCATTCTTTGACTAATTTACGCAACTTAAAGGAGGAAATTGTAATGGAAATTGTAAGTAAGACAGAGGGCAGCAAGGTAACTATGGAGATCACAGGATGGCTTGACACCCAGACTGCACCGCAGCTGGAAAAGGAGCTGTCAGCACTTGATCCTGGTACAACCAGCCTGGTATTTGACTTTGCAAACCTGGAATATATCTCTTCCGCCGGACTTCGTCTGGTAATCGCCGCTTATAAGAAGATGGCAGGCAAGGAAGGCTTCAGGATTGTAAATGTTTCTGATGAAGTGTACGATGTTTTCAGCCTTACCGGATTTGATCAGAAGATTAATATTGAGAAGAAATAAAGGCTGAATTCGTGCATGGCGAAGCGCATTGCATGTCACAGGCAACATTCCGCGAGGTGCTTTTTGGACAAAAAGTTCACAGAAAACTCGAGAATTGCTGCGTATTGCTGTAAGCGAAGTGAACAGCAACCTGTCTGGAGCAGGCCTGGGGAATCTACAGTTGCTACCCGGTGCTTTTTATAGTAAGAAATGATAAAATTATATAGAATCAATATCAATACTCTTGAGGATCCCTTGCAGAATGAAAGTCTTTTGGAACAAGTTGGACCAGAGAGAAGAAAGAAGGTCATCCGGTATCTTCAGCCGGATGACCGAAAAAGGAGTCTGGGCGCAGGAATTATGATCCGGAAGATCCTGAATGGGAACGGACTTTCCGAAAGCAGCCTGAAATATTCCGAAAATGGGAAGCCTGTGGCGGATCATCTCCATTTTAATATCTCCCATGCCGGAGACTATGTGGTGGGAGTGGTGTCGGATGATGAAGTGGGATGCGACATTGAGCGGAATGTCAATGCGCCTCTGGAAATTGCGGAGCATTATTTCCATTCGACAGAGCGGGAATATATAGAAGCTGCTTCTGACCCGGGCAAAGCTTTTTTTACACTTTGGACCTTAAAGGAAAGTTATATGAAAATGACAGGCAGGGGGATGAGCCTTCCGCTTGATTCTTTCGAGATCATTCGAAAAGATCAGGGCTTTGTTCTGGGAAAATCACCGAAAAGACCAGGCTTTTTCAGGACAATGGAATTTGAGAATTATATTTTCTCAGTGTGCATGGAAAGTGATTTTTCTTTGCCGCCCAAGGGCTTTACAGAGCTTCTATGACTGGAGCGTGTTTTTTGCTGTTATCCGGCATGGATTGGAGCTTATTTTTAGTCAAAAATCCTTAAGAATTATATGCAAAAGACTTGACGGATATGTCTGCTGTGTGGTAAACTGTACAAGCGACATGGAAGTTAGGTCTTTTTTTTATGCCGAAAAACGGTGGCGGATACACCGAAAAGGCTGATTTAAGACCATGCAAATGAAAACACTGGAGGTGGAAGTTGTGCGCGTTAGGATTACATTAGCATGTACAGAGTGCAAGCAGCGTAACTACAATATGACCAAGGAGAAAAAGAACCATCCTGAGAGAATGGAAACCAAGAAATATTGTAAGTTCTGCCAGAGACACACAATGCACAAGGAAACAAAATAGTCACTTTAGATTGTGAGGTTAGGCTATGCAAGAAAAAGAAAAATCTGCAGGCAAGACCGCCAAGGCTAAGGAGCCGAAGAAATCCTGGTTCCAGGGGCTGAAGGCAGAGTTCAACAAAATTGTCTGGACAGACCGCGATACACTGATGAAACAGTCAGTTGTTGTTATTGTCATAACCGTAATTCTCGGTGCGATCATCAGTGTGATGGATGCAGGCATTCTGGAATGCATTAATCTTTTAATCAAATAAGGACAAAGGTGATTGTATGTCAGAAGCAAAATGGTACGTTGTCCATACCTATTCCGGTTATGAGAACAAGGTAAAGGCCAACATTGAGAAGACAATTGAAAACCGACATCTTGAGGATCAGATTCTGGAAGTACGGGTTCCTCTGGAAGACGTTGTGGAGATGCGTAATGGTGTTTCCAAGCAGGTCCAGAGAAAAATGTTCCCAAGCTATGTTCTTATCAACATGGTCATGAACGACGATACCTGGTATGTTGTCCGGAATACCCGTGGAGTGACTGGGTTTGTTGGTCCGGGATCCAAGCCTGTACCGCTCACAGAAGAGGAAATGAAGCCGCTGGGCATCAAAGATGAGACTGTCCGCGTTGACTTCGCTGAGGGCGATACCGTAGTAGTAACAGGCGGAGCCTGGAAAGAGACTACAGGTGTTGTGACTGCCATCAATCCGCAGAAACAGCTTGTAACGATCAATGTAGAGATGTTTGGACGCGAAACACCGGTTGTGATCAGTTTCGCAGAAGTTCAGAAAATGTAACAGACAAAGGTAACACAATATCGTGGGAGGGACATACCCCCGCCAATACCACATAGGAGGTGCCGAAAATGGCAAAGAAAGTAACAGGATATATCAAATTACAGATTCCGGCTGGTAAAGCAACTCCAGCACCACCTGTAGGTCCGGCTCTTGGACAGCACGGTGTAAATATCGTTCAGTTTACAAAAGAGTTCAATGCGAGAACAGCAGATCAGGATGGTATGATCATTCCTGTAGTAATCACTGTTTATGCAGATAGAAGTTTCAGCTTCATAACCAAAACTCCGCCGGCTGCAGTTCTTCTTAAGAAAGCTGCAAATATCAAATCCGGTTCCGGCGTACCGAACAAAACAAAAGTTGCTAAAGTTACAAAAGCTCAGGTTGAGGAGATCGCTCAGCTTAAGATGAAAGACTTAAATGCAGCATCCATCGAAGCAGCAGCAAGCATGATTGCTGGTACTGCAAGAAGTATGGGAATTGAAGTAGTTGATTAATCACAAATAGTAAGTGGGAGGGCTTTTCCCCGCAAATACCACAGGAGGTTATAGAAATGAAACGAGGAAAGAAATACGTGGAAGCTGCTAAAGCAGTAGACCGCGCAACATTATATGATACCGCTGAGGCTATCAGCCTTGTAAAGAAATCCGCAGTTGCTAAATTTGACGAAACTATCGAAGTTCACATCCGTACAGGCTGCGATGGACGTCATGCAGATCAGCAGATCCGTGGTGCAGTAGTTCTGCCACACGGTACAGGTAAAACTGTTCGCGTTCTTGTATTCGCTAAGGATGCAAAAGCTGAGGAAGCTAAGGCTGCAGGTGCTGATTTCGTAGGCGCTGAGGACCTTATTCCGAAGATCCAGAATGAAGGATGGCTTGACTTCGACGTTGTTGTTGCAACTCCAGATATGATGGGTGTTGTTGGACGTCTTGGCCGTGTACTTGGACCGAAAGGTTTAATGCCTAACCCGAAGGCTGGTACAGTAACTATGGATGTTACAAAGGCTATCAATGATATCAAAGCTGGTAAGATTGAGTATCGTCTTGACAAATCAAACATTATCCATGTGCCGATCGGTAAAGCTTCCTTTACTGAGGAGCAGTTAAGCGACAACTTCCAGACGCTGATTGGAGCTATTGTAAAGGCTAGACCTAGCACACTGAAAGGACAGTATTTAAAGAGCGTTGTTATTGCTCCGACAATGGGTCCTGGAGTGAAGATCAACCCGATCAAATTAGCTTAATAGATGAGAATGAAGAGCACTCACCGCGAGGTGGGTGCTTTTTTTCATGTCATAATTTTGATATTTTATAGTGAGTTTTGGTATATGTTTTTTATCATATGAGATATCATATGGGAAAATCGGGTCAATATAAAGACCAGGAGGAGTGTGCAGGGATGAAATATGGATATTTTGATGATAAGAAACGAGAATATGTGATTACCAGACCAGATACACCAGCGCCTTGGGTAAACTATCTGGGAGATCCTGAGTATGGTGCCATTGTGTCCAATAATGCAGGCGGATACAGCTTTGTAAAGTCTGGGGCTAACGGAAGAATTTTACGTTATGTTTTTAATCAGTTTGACGAGCCGGGAAGATATATTTATCTGAGGGACAATGAAACGAAAGATTTTTGGTCAGCGTCATGGCAGCCTGTAGGAAAGGATCTTGAAAAATATAAAAGTGAATGTCACCACGGTACTGCTTATACCAGGATGATGGCAGATTACAGCGGTATTCATTCTGAGGTTAGGTATTATGTACCCCTGGGACAGTCTTATGAGGTGTGGAGCCTTTGTGTGGAGAACTGTTCTGATAAGGAAAGAGAAATTAATGTAACCGGATATGCGGAATTTACCAACAACAGCAACTATGAGCAGGATCAGGTAAATCTGCAGTATTCCCAGTATATTACCAAAACTGTTTTCAGAGGAAACCGTGTACGCCAGATGATCCATGCAAATCTGGATCGTCTTGATGAAGGGGAAAAGGTAGATAACAAAGATGTGACAAATCGGTTCCTGGGTCTGGCCGGCGTGCCAGTGGATTCCTGGTGCGGTGAAAAAGAAGCATTTCTGGGGAGATATCACGGTTATGGAAACCCGGTAGGAGTAATTGACGGCAAGCTTAATTGTGAGGGAAATTATAATGAAAACAGCTGTGGTGCATTGACAGCAGTGTTAAAGCTTGCCCCGGGAGAAAAGAAAGAGATGGCTTTTCTTGTAGGTATGAAAAAGAATGACGAGGCAGAAGCGATTGTTGCGCGTTATGACCAAAATTGCCAGCAGGTTTGCGAAAGGGAACTGGAAGAACTGATCAGTTACTGGCATGGACAGCTTTCACATTTTCAGATAAAAACTCCAAGTAATGAATTTAATACCATGATCAACACATGGAACGCTTACAACTGTTTTATGACTTTTATCTGGTCCAGAGCAGCATCCTTTACTTACTGCGGTCTGCGCAATGGATATGGATACCGCGACACTGTGCAGGATATTCAGGGCGTGATCCATCTGGCACCTGAAATGGCAGCGGATAAGATCCGTTTCATGTTGTCTGCCCAGGTAGATAATGGTGGTGGTCTGCCTCTTGTTAAATTCACCCACAATCCAGGACATGAGGATACGCCGGACGATGCTTCTTATGTACAGGAAACAGGGCATCCGGCATATCGTGCTGACGATGCTCTATGGCTTTTTCCAACTGTATATAAGTATGTGTCAGAGACAGGAAATGTAGATTTTATTGATGAGGTAATCCCATTTGCCAATAAAGATGAAGGAACAGTATATGAGCATCTGAAACGTGCGATCCAGTTCTCGATGGAACATCTTGGAAAACATGGAATGCCGGCGGGACTTTATGCAGATTGGAACGACTGCCTGAGGCTTGGAAAAGATGGAGAATCTACTTTTGTAGCTTTGCAGTTTTATTATGCAATGACCATTTTGAAGGAGTTTGCGGCTTACGAAAAAGATGAAGAATATATCTCATATCTGGAAAAAAGCCAGGAAAAGCTTGGGGAACTGATTGAAAAGCTTTGCTGGAATGAAGACCGGTTTATCCGCGGTTTTACAGAAGCAGGAGAAATAATCGGACAGCGTACAGATCCGGAAGCAAATATGTGGCTGAATCCCCAAAGCTGGGCTGTGATCAGTGGGCTTGCAACAAAGGAGCAGTCAGAACTGGCACTTGAGCAGGTTTATGAAAGACTGAATACAGAGTATGGTGCTATTCTCATGGATCCCCCATACCACGCACATGCTTTTGACGGTGCACTGGCTGTAATTTATAATGCAGGAACAAAAGAAAATGCAGGGATTTTTTCTCAGTCACAGGGATGGATCATTCTGGCAGAAGCATTAATGGGACATGGAGAAAGAGCATTTGGCTACTTTATGGAAAATGCTCCGGCTGCACAGAATGATAAGGCGGAGATCCGCAGACTTGAGCCATATTGCTATGGTCAGTTTACAGAGGGGAAAGCAAGTCCGAATTTTGGCCGTTCTCATGTACACTGGCTTACTGGAACTGCGTCTACTGTTATGGTAGGATGTGTGGAAGGTATTCTTGGAATGCGTCCTGATTTCTATGGTCTTCGTATCGCACCGTCCATACCGAAGGAATGGGATGGATTTGAAGTCGAAAAAGATTTCCGCGGCTGTCACCTGCACATTAAAGTGCAAAATCCGGGACATGCAGAGAGTGGATTTAAGAAACTTACTGTAAACGGTGAAGAGTTAAAAGATAATTATATCCCACAGGATAAGCTGACTGCTGAAACTGAGGTTGAATTGTATCTGTCATAAAAATTTAGTAGGCCTGGTGGGTGGACGCAGGCAGAAAGCGAGAAACATTGATGAAACATATAGAATTTCAGGATAAAAACGGAAGCTTTATTATACATGATCCGGAAAATTATAGCGGTCTGTATCTGCCTCTGGCGGGAGAAAAAGGACTGAAATCCAGTATCACCCCTAATCTGGGAGGTGACAGCAAAACAGATCAGAATCATTTCCTTCTTGAGCCTGTAAGTATTGAAAACCTGCATAATAACCGAAATACCAGAAATTTCTGGTGTCAGGTATATAAAAACACAGAAGCAGGTGATACTGCTCTGTCTGGAGCAGATCCGAAGCTTCTTGGCTGTTGGTCTGTCTGTGGAAATTCTGCAGAACAGGAATTTCAGAAATTTACAGATAAGCAGGACGAAAGCACACTGGAAGCTGGTTTTATGTGGCAGAAGATTTCCCGAAAATCACAAAAATATGGTCTTCAGGCAGAAGTAACATCTTTTGTTACAATTTCTGGGGACATGGAAGTAGAATATGTGGAAATCACAAATATTTCCGAAAAAAAAGTGGAAATTGTGCCAACAGGTGCAATTCCGGTATATGGAAGAAGTGCAGATAATCTTCGAGATCACCGCCATGTTACCTCCCTTCTCCACCGAATTCGGACCACCGATTATGGTGTGGAAGTAACCCCGGTTTTGTCCTTTGACGAGCGGGGACATCAGAAAAATAATACTACATATTTTGTATACGGTTCAGATGAAAACGGAGAGAAGCCGGAGTCATTTTATCCTACGGTGGAGGAGTTTATAGGAGAAGGCGGAACCTTTCTGAATCCAGAGGCAGTAAGAATTAATAAGCCCGGAAAACCCTCTGGAACAGAACTTCAGGGAAAAGAGGCTGTTGGAGGCATCCGATTCAGCCGGAAAACACTGAAACCAAGGGAAACAGCTGGTTATATTTTACTATGTGGGATTGCAGATGCCGGTGAGCAGCAGTTCCCAAGAAAGGAGAATACAGATAAAAAGGCAATAGATCCGGCAAAAGCTTCTAAATGGATAGAGTCGTTGACTTCTGGCTGCAGGACCCGCTCCCAGGTACGGAATATGCTGGAAGAAGTAAAAGAACACTGGATTCGGAAGGTTAATGTAGCGTTTGAAACTGGAAGCGAAGATGCGGATAATTATCTGAAATGGATCTGTTTCCAGCCAATCCTCAGAAGAATTTATGGATGTTCTTTTCTCCCCTATCATGATTATGGAAAAGGGGGACGCGGCTGGCGCGATTTATGGCAGGATTGCCTTGCCTTGTTGATCATGGAGCCATCTGAGGTAAGACAGATGATCATTGATAATTATGGAGGTGTTCGTATTGATGGAACAAATGCCACAATTATAGGAAGTGGTCAGGGAGAATTTATTGCAGACAGGAATAATATTACCCGTGTATGGATGGATCATAGCTTTTGGCCGTTTGTAACTACGAAGCTTTATTTGGATCAGACCGGGGATCTTGATGTTTTATTTGAGAAGATTCCATATTTTAAGGATCTTCAGTCAAAACGCGGAACAGCTCATGATGAAGAATGGAACAGCAGTTATGGTAATTTACAGAAAACAGATGCTAATGAAATATATCATGGAACTGTTCTGGAACATATTCTTCTTCAAAATCTGTGCGCATTTTTTGATGTGGGAGATCATAATGAAATGTGTCTGCATGGAGCAGACTGGAATGATGCCTTAGACATGGCCTGGGAAAAAGGTGAGAGTGTGGCCTTTACCTGTGCTTATGCCGGAAATTTGAAGGATATCGCTTATGTGCTTAGAGAAATAGAGAGTGTTCAGGGAATTAACAGGATTGAGCTTGCAGAAGAAATGGAATGTCTGTTTGCCTGTGGAAAACAGTTATATGAAAACCCTGAGAAAAAACAGAAGGTTTTGAAGCAATATACTGATTTGAGTGCCCATAATCTCAGTGGAAATAAAGTAGTGCTTTCTCTGAAAATGGTATGCAGCAATCTGGAAGAAAAAGCAGACTGGCTCGTGGAAAATATTCGGAAAAATGAATGGATCCAGGATGGGGATAAAGGCTGGTTTAATGGATATTATGATAATCATGGAAGAAAAGTAGAATATAGCGCGGTTTCAGATGAAACCGACAATAAAGCTGGTGCAGAGTGTAACACCCGAATGATGCTTACCGGACAGGTATTTGCTGTCATGAGTGGTACCGCTACAGAGGAACAGATACAGGCAATCTGCAGGAGTGCAGATGCATATCTGTATGACAGGAAAGCCGGCGGCTACCGCCTGAATACAGATTTCAAAGAGGAAAAATTTGACCTGGGAAGAATGTTTGGATTTGCATATGGAGAAAAGGAAAATGGTGCCGTCTTTTCCCATATGGCAGTTATGTATGCCAATGCATTGTACAAAACCGGTCACGCCAAAGAAGGATACAAAGTTCTTCAGACTCTGCTTGATACTGCAATGGATTTTGAACGCAGCAAAATGTACCCGGGAATCCCGGAATATTTCGATAATCAGGGAAGAGGCTTATACGCATATCTGACCGGAGCTGCAAGCTGGTATATGCTGACCATGATAACAGAAGTTTTTGGAGTAAAAGGCCAGCTGGGCGATATGGTGATAGCACCTGCACTTATGCCTGAGCAGTACGATCAGGAAGGAAAAGCTTCCTTGAAAATAGAATTTGCCGGAAGGAAATTTTCCATTCATATTTTTAACAGGGAGAAAAAAGAATGGAATAAAGTGCAGATAAAAGAAGCCTTTTGTGATGGTACTTTGCTGTCGGCAGAAGGCGGCAGGCAGGCTCGCCTGAAGCGCTCTGAAATAGAAAAACTGACTTTGGAAAAAGTACATGAAATTAATATTATTTTGAACTAATCTGGATAAAGAATTAGAAAAATGACCAGATATTCAGGAATAACAATGCATAAATAAAGGTTATTCCTGAATATCCGGTCTTTTTATGTAAGGCGGAGAATTATGCATTGCAGGAGCCTTACGTGCTAGAGCCTGTTTGAAAAATCATTCCCGCAATCTGCACGCCCCACTTTGCGGTATATTTTGCCCGAATTCAGTTGCCGTAGCCCGCTACGGCGCCTTCATCCGGACAAAATCTTCCACAAATTGTGATGCACATCATGCAGAAAGCTTTTTTCAAACACGCTCTAGGTCAGCTTACCACATGGATTTATAATACCTATCCCTGTATTTTTTTGGAGTCAGACCAGTGAAATTTTCGAATACCTGAATAAAGTGACTCTGGGAAGAGAAGGATAGGTAATTGGCGATGTCAACTACTGCTTTGTCCGAGTAGCGAAGAAGATGTGTGGCTTTTTCTATTTTTTTCTCCCTTATGTAGTCACTGATGGAAATTCCAAGATTTTGTTTGAATACCCTGGATAGATAATTCTGGGAAAGACCGGTGTGGCAGGCAAGGTCTTCTATGGTGATACGGTCCTTTATATGAGCATAGATGTAATCAATGCACTGCATAACTGGCTTGGAAAGTACGGATAATTTTTTTTGCAGGATCATTTTTCCGGTAAAATCCTTTGCCATAGTGTGGTGAAGGTCTGCAATCTGTCGCAGGGAAGTGCAGGAATCCATTTTTAAAATGTAAAAGTCACTAAGCCGGTAGGCCTGCTCTGCCTCCATCCCTCCGTCAATGCAATATCTGGTAAGCATCGCAGCTGTAACCACAAAGTGGTATTTCAGATTCGTGACAGGGTTTCTGGAAAGGACTCCGGTTCCCTCCAGATTCGTAAAAGAATCTGCATTACAGTTCTGTATGACAGTTTCCATATCTCCGGTTTTTACTGCCGTATAAAAGGAATATTCAACAGAAGGCGGCCTGTGCTTGGATTCAGTTTCGTTTTCTTCAAATTCTGTGTTGTACCAGTCTTTTGATATTGCCATGTAATCCCCTCCAAAACAAAAATGTGTCATTTTTTATATTATGACATGAATCTGATATTTTGTTAAGAGAAATAATATAATGTCAAAAATAAAAATGGTATATTTATTGCACCAAAGAGATACAGCATTAAGAAAATGCTCAAAAAAGGAGGATCTTTTATATGAAGAAGAGAGCAGTATCTATGTTACTTACAGCTGTTATGGCAGTTACCGGTATGGCTGCAACAGCAACCGTAGCACATGCAGAAGGAGAAGAGGGAAAGGTTATTAACATCTATTCCTGGAACGATGAGTTCCGTACACGTCTGGAGGCTATTTATCCAGAAGTTGAGTCCACTTCCAGCGATGGAACTGTTACAACCTTAAAAGACGGAACTGAGATCCATTGGATCATCAACCCAAACCAGGATGGTGTTTACCAGCAGAAGCTTGATGAGGCGCTTCTGAATCAGGCTGATGCATCTGATGATGATAAAGTAGATATTTTCTTAACTGAGACCGATTATGTTTTCAAATATACAGACAAAGATGCAGATGTAGCAATGCCGCTTACAGATCTTGGAATTGACCCGGATACAGATCTTGCAGATCAGTACGATTTCACAAGAACAACTGCTTCTGACTCTGACGGAGTACAGAGAGGTTCTACATGGCAGTGCTGCCCAGGAACCCTGGTATACCGTCGTGATATTGCAAAAGAAGTTTTTGGAACAGATGATCCGACAGAAGTAGGCGAGAAAGTAAAAGACTGGGATACAATGAAAGAGACTGCTGCTCAACTGAAGGAGAAAGGTTACTACACATTTTCTTCTTATGCAGACACCTTCCGTTTATATGGAAACAGCATCGCACAGTCCTGGGTACAGCCTGGTGAGACAACCATTACAGTTGACCAGAAGATTATGGATTGGGTAAATGATTCAAAAGAGTGGCTGGATGCAGGTTTCCTTAACCCTACTGTAAAAGGACAGTGGAACGATGACTGGAACAAAGCTATGGGCTCCCAGTCAAAAGTATTTGCATTCCTGTTTCCGGCATGGGGAATCGACTTTACATTAAGTCCAAACTGGGATGGCGATGCAGGCTCATGGGCAGTTACAAATCCTCCGCAGGAATACAATTGGGGCGGTTCTTATATTCATGCAGCAACAGGTACTGATAATCCAGAGCATGCAAAAGACATTATCCTTGCTATGACTGCAGACAAAGACAACCTGTTAAAGATTTCTAAGGATTATTCAGACTTCACAAATACAAAGAGTGGTATGGCAGAGGCTGCTACAGATGATGCAAACTTCTCTTCTGAGTTCCTTGGCGGACAGAACCCATTTGCATATTTTGCACCTGTTGCAGAGAACATTAAGATTGCACCGCTTTCTGCATATGATCAGGGATGTGTAGAGCTTATCCAGAACTCCTTCAGTGATTATTTCCAGGGAAATGTTGACTTTGATAAAGCAAAAGCAAACTTCGAGACTGCTATTAAAGAGCGTTATCCTGAGATCTCTGAGGTTAAATGGCCGGAATAATGTAGATAGTTCTGAGGATTTTGTTTGCAAAAACATCTTGCAGAATACTATTAAAAAAATAATGTCCATGTGACATTTGAAAATTGGTATAAGGAACGTGGAGAGGATCCTGTAACATAGGATTCTCTCCTGTTCTGTAAGATGTGTGTAAAGGAGAACTGTTATGAAGAAAAACAAGAAAAGCATTAATTATGGAAAATGGGGCTACCTGTTTATCCTTCCTTTTTTTATAATCTATTTGATTTTTTCTTTGATTCCATTGGTTGATACGGTCCGTTACAGCTTTTTTGAATATTTCCGTTCTGGAATTAAAGAAATCGGACCCAATTTTATTGGAATGGCAAATTACATCAGTCTGCTGAAATCCGATATGTTTAAATATGGAGCAAACACATTGATTCTGTGGCTGATCGGATTTGTGCCGCAGATTGTGGTTGCGTTAGTTCTGGCAGCCTGGTTTACAGATGCCCGTTTGAAAATAAGAGGAAAACAGTTTTTTAAAGTGGTAATATATCTGCCGAACCTGATTATGGCATCTGCATTTGCACTTTTATTTTTTACTATGTTTTCTACAAACGGACCAATAAATTCTATTCTGATGTCTCTTGGATGGATTAAAGACCCTATTGATTTTATGGGATCTGTAGTTGGAACAAGATCATTAATTGGCTTTATGAACTTCCTTATGTGGTTTGGAAATACAACGATTATGCTGATGGCGGCTGTTATGGGTATCAGTATGGATATTTTTGAGGCTTCTGACCTGGATGGCTGCAATAGTATTCAACGTTTCTATTATATTACATTGCCGCTGATCAGACCGATTCTTGCATATACATTGATCACATCTATAATTGGTGGTCTTCAGATGTTTGATGTACCACAGATCCTGACAAATGGACAGGGTAATCCAGATAGAACGTCTATGACGCTGATCATGTTCCTGAACAGTCATCTGAAGAGTAAGAACTATGGTATGGCTGGTGCATTATCTGTTTACCTGTTTATTATCAGTGGTATTTTATGCTTCATCGTATATCGCATGACCAATGATAATGATCCGGATGGTTCCAAAAAGGCTGCAAAAAAACGTGCTAAGGAAGAAAGGAGAAGATTAAGAAGATGAAGAAGAAAGCAGGAAGCCAATTCAGAACAGTTTTCGCACATATCGTACTGATTCTTCTGTCTTTTATGTGCCTGTTCTTCTTTTACGTATTGATAATTAATGCAACCAGATCTCATGGGGATCTGCAGAAAGGTTTCTCAGCACTTCCAGGAAAATATTTCCTTGAGAATCTGAAAAACGTGGCAAACGACGGAAGCTTTCCAATGTTTCGGGGAATTTTGAACAGTGTGATCGTATCTTCCTGTAGTGCCGCACTTTGTACATATTTTTCATCCCTTACGGCATATGGTCTTTATGCTTATGAGTTTAAGGCAAGAAAGGTTGCTTTTACATTTATCATGGCAATTCTTGTAATGCCAACGCAGGTTACTGCAATGGGATTCCTTCGTCTGGTTACGAAGATGGGATTATATGATTCCCTTCTGCCGCTGATCATTCCCTCCATTGCATCTCCAGCTGTATTTTATTTTATGTACAGTTATCTGCAGTCGTCTCTGCCGCTTTCTCTTGTGGAGGCTGCCAGAATCGATGGTTCCGGAGAATTCCATACCTTTAATCGCATTGTGATTCCAATTATGAAGCCTGCAATTGCAGTTCAGGCGATTTTTACATTTGTTGGTTCCTGGAACAACTACTTTGTACCGGCCCTGATCATCCAGTCCAAGAGTAAAATGACGGTGCCGATTCTGATCGCTACTCTTCGTGGTGCTGATTATATGAATTTTGATATGGGTAAAATTTACATGATGATCACAGTTGCGATCGTGCCGATCATTGTTGTGTACCTGCTTCTTTCCAAGTATATTATTGCAGGTGTTACCCTTGGTGGTGTCAAAGAGTAATGGCGTTTACACAGTTTAAGCACAGTGGGACTTTGAATCCGGAAATATCTGTCTGCGAGAAAAAGCATAGCTCTTTTGCAGAAAAAGCGGCAGAGGAAGGCATTGTTCTATTGAAAAATGAAAATATTCTTCCCATTTCATTATCTGCATCGGTTGCCCTTCTGGGCATCGGTGCGGATAAAACTGTAAAAGGGGGGATTGGTTCCGGAGATGTAAATAACAGGCAGAATATTACCATTTACGAAGGAATGGAAGAATCCGGAATTCGGATCACCAGCAGGGACTGGCTGGATGATTATGAACATCGCTATCAGAAAGCAAGACTTATATGGAAAGAGAAAATTCTTGAAGAAGCAAAGCATGTAAATAATCCTTTTGATGCCTATGCATCCAATCCATTTATCATGCCGGAGGGGCGTCCTGTTTCTGAAATGGATATCCAGGAAGCTGAAATTGTTGTTTATGTAATCAGCCGTATTTCTGGTGAAGGAAAAGATCGTCGTCTTGAAAAAGGTGACTATTATCTTAGTGAACGAGAAGAGAAAGATATTCTTTTTCTAAACAGCAGAAGTGTGCCTATTGTTCTGCTTATAAATGCCGGTGGTCCTGTGGAGCTTACAGATATTCTGGAAAAAGCGCAGTGGATAAAAGGTATCCTCAATATTTCCCAGCTTGGACAGGAGGGGGGACGTGCGGTTGCAAGGATCCTTCTTGGAGAAGCTGTTCCAAGCGGAAAGCTTACAACAACCTGGGCAAAAAAATATGCGGATGTGCCATTTGCAGAGAATTTTAGTTATCTGAATGGAAATCTGGAATTGGAAGAATATAAAGAAGGAATTTATGTGGGCTATCGGTATTTCGATAGTTTTGGTGTAAAGCCACTTTTTCCTTTTGGCTTCGGTCTTTCTTATACAGATTTTAAGATTCAGTTTTGCAGTATTGAAATTGACAAGGATAAGATTGCAGTAAATGTATCTGTAGAGAATATTGGAAATACTTTTGCAGGAAGAGAAGTTGTACAGGTGTATGTATCACTTCCCCGGGGCAGGATAGAGAAAGAATACCATCGCCTGGTTGGATATGCAAAGACAAATGTATTAAAGCCGGGAGAAAAACAGGAGTTAAAGATCCTGTTTGATGGAAAAACTATTGCAAGCTTTTTTGAGGATGCAAATGCCTGGATCGTGGAAACAGGAAAGTATGGTCTCTGGATTGGAAATAATTCAGCCAATCTGAAGCTGGAGGCTTTTATAAATGTGAACCAGGATGTAGTTCTGGAGCAGACGCAGAAACTGGAGGCGTTGGTTGAATTATCTGAAAAAATGGAAGCTTCGAAGAATGTAAAGGCTGCAGAAAAGCAGCTGGAGAAAAGTAGAAATGCTGATTTTCCCACCATACAGTTTGAAGCATTGCAGAGAAAACAAAAGGCTGGAAATGTTGACCGAGAGTCTCTGGCCATGGGAAACTCGCTGGAAATTCTGGCAGAAGAGCTGCCTGTAGAAGAATTGATCCCACTTTTATACGGAAATACTGGTGGTATTAGCAGCAATCTTGGAGCAGCAGGGATTAAAGTGCCTGGTTCAGCTGGCGAAACTTCAGAAGCTCTTTATGAAAAATATGGAGTTCCGGTATTGATCATGGCAGACGGACCAGCTGGTATCAGACTGCAAAGAAGTTATGAGGTAAATCGCGAGAATGATTCTGTTTATGGAATCGGTGTTCTTGGTTCTTTGGAAAATGGATTTCTGGTAACAGAAAAGCCTCACCAAAATGCAGATACGTATTATCAGTACTGTACTGCTTTTCCGGTTGGTACAGCTTTGGCGCAGTCCTGGAATCGGCAGCTGTTGAAAGAGTTTGGAGAAATGATAGCTGAGGAAATGGAGAAATTTGGCGTCAATCTCTGGTTGGCACCGGGAATGAATATTCACAGAAATCCCCTGTGCGGACGAAACTTTGAATACTATTCAGAGGACCCGCTGCTTGCAGGAAGTCTGGCAGCAGCAGTTACCAAAGGGGTTCAGAGTAAAGCAGGATGCGGGGTAACGATTAAGCATTTTGCATGCAATAATCAGGAAGATAATCGTATGGGAGTAGATGTTCATCTTTCTGAAAGGGCTCTTCGTGAGATTTATTGTCGTGGATTTGAGATTGCCATAAAGGAGAGTAAACCTGTGGCAATTATGTCCTCCTATAATCTGGTAAATGGGGTACATGCCGCAAACAGCAAGGATCTGTGTACCAGAATTGTGCGTGATGAGTGGGGATTTGAGGGCGTGATCATGTCGGACTGGAATACTACGGAACCCAAGGACGGAAGTATTCCATGGAAGTGCACAGCTGCCGGAAATGATATTATCATGCCGGGAAGTGAGAATGATCATAAAAGTATTCTGGATGGTTACAGAAGCGGGGAGCTTTCAGAAGAAGAAATTCGTATTTGTGCCAGAAGGGTCTTGAAACTAATTGATAAACTGCGAAGCAGTTATTTGGTTATGAGCAAGTAGTGAAGCGGATTGCGAATATTCGCTTGACTAAAAGGACTGAGCAAGGTATGCGTATGTGTACTTTGCTCTTATTTTTTTCATTTTTATAGAAATTATAAAGAGAGATGTGGTAGTATGGAAAATACCAGCGATACAAAAAGAAAATCTGGGATGGAGCTTGAGGTGAAAGATGGTGCTTTGCTGTGGCAGAGTATAGAAATAGACGAAAGCAAGAAGAGCGTATAAAAGCAGTGGAAAATGGAAGGAGAGTCTAAATGGATGAGCGAAGCAAACGGGCGCAGATGGAGCGGAAGAGGAGAATTCGTAGAAAGAAACAGAGACGTCGGGTTTTGATTAGTGCGCTGGTGGAAGTTTTGATTCTGGCAGTGTTGGCTTTTGCGTTTTGTTGGAACAGAGGACTGGGAACGAAAATTTCAGGCTTTTTCGGACGATTCGACAGACCGCCTGTGAAGGAACTGGATGTGACGGGAGTAAACAGTTCTAATGTAGTTCTAATGGATGTGAAGAGCGGAGCAGTTATTGGTGACTTAAATGGGAAAGAGCAGATTTATCCGGCATCCATGACGAAGATCATGACTGCAATTGTGGCGTTGGAAGCATTTTCAGATCTGGATCATGAGATTACTTTAAGTGAGAATATTTTTTATGCTCTGGACGGACAGGATGCCACACAGGCAGGCTTTCAGCCAGGGGAGAGCGTGAGAGTGCGTGATCTGGTCTACGGCGTAATGCTGCCTTCCGGAGCAGAATGTTGTCTGGCTTTGGCAGATGAAGCATCCGGCTCAGAAGAAGCATTTGTGGAAAAGATGAATAAGAAGGCCAAGTCCATTGGGATGAAGGATACCAATTTTATGGATTGTACTGGCTTACATGATCCAGAGCATTATAGTACAGCATATGATATTGCGCTGCTGCTTAAGTATGCGTTACATAATGATACTTTCCGTGAAGTAGCAGAAAGCCATTTCCATTCTACGCCAGCTACCAATGTACATCCGGATGGAATTACCTATTACAGTACCATGTTTAAAAATATGTCGGATACATCGGTAACCGGCGGGGAAATTCTGGGTGGCAAAACCGGGTATACCTCTGAGGCAGGGCATTGTCTGGCAAGCTTTGCACAGATATATGGCAGGGAGTACATTCTGGTAACTGCAGGCGCCGCGGCGGACGCTACGGGAGTGCCGCACATTCTGGACGCGAAAACAATTTATAACCGACTGGGCGAAGCGGTGGCACAGAAATAAGAAATGACAAATCCAGTGAGGAAGTGAATGCTCTTTTTCTATGCTGTGTTTCGAGTCAGGCTGGTGTTATTTCGCCATTTGCAGGATTGCCACAATATCTTCTTTCGTCAACGGCTGGAAGAAGCCAATGTGTCCGTTTCTGCCGAAAACGCATTTCTCAGCCATTTCCTCGATTTGGGCATCGGTTGGATAAATGCCAAGTTCAGTGAGGGTGGTTGGCATGTCTATAGAGTGGCACCAGGTCTCCCAGGCAGTGATGGATGCGAGAACAGTATCCGTAATATCAGAATCGCTGGTCTGGGAAGCATCAATTCCGAAAACCTTCTCACCAAACTGTGCAAATCTTCCCGGATTTGTCTTATACACATATCTCGCCCAGCTTCCCCAGACAGATGCAAGTCCGGCTCCGTGAGCTACATCAAACATACCGCCGAGTTCATGCTCAATCTTATGTGTGGCGAAATCAGATACCCTTCCGGCACCGGTCAGACCGTTATGGGAAAGGCTTCCGGCCCACATGAGAGTAGCCCGGGCGTCATAGTTCTCAGGGTCTTTTACAGCAACCTGGGCGGCATCACGAACGGAAATCATCAGTCCCTCTGCAATCCGGTCAGTAAGGCTGGTATCTGTGTCTGTAGGGGTAAAATAACGCTCCATAGTGTGCATCATAATATCAGCTGCGCCGCTGGCTGTCTGGTAAGCGGGAAGACTATAGGTAAGTTTGGGGTTCATAATAGCAAATTTAGGGCGGGAGCAGTCGTGCCCGTAGGAACGTTTCATCATACCATCTTCAATGGTGAGAACCATAGAAGAAGACATTTCAGAGCCTGCGGCAGCGATTGTAAGAATAACGCCAATGGGCAGGTTTTTATCTGTTTTAACACGACCGTAAAGCAGATCTTCCATTTCAAAATCATTGGCGATTCCGTAACCGATTCCCTTTGCTGTATCAATTACGCTGCCGCCTCCAATTGGCAGAAGGAAGTCAACACCTTCCGACCGTCCAATGCGGATCCCTTCTTTTACCAGGGAAAGACGAGGATTGGGAACCACGCCACTAAAGTCTATATAGGAAAGTCCGGCTCCATTCAGGCTCTGATGTACACGTTCCAATAGTCCTGATGATTCAACATGTCCTCCTTTTTTTCCATAAATGATCATAACTTTATGCCCACCAAATGCGGCAACCTGTTTGCCAGCCTCGTTTTCCCGGTCTGCACCGAAAAGAACTCTGGTAGGAGTGTAAAAATCAAAATTTATCATGGGAAATGCCTCCGTAAAATATGAAAATAAATTTGCGATTCTTTGCAAAAAGTGTTCTGTGAGCGGTCTTATGCATCTGACATCATTATATATGCTGGAAATGTAAATGACCAGAGCGGATTTTGTAATTTTATGGGATAATTTTTCGAACGATAAAACTTTACTTTTAAGCTGTGATTTTGTAAGGTATGGTTATAGAGGAAAAACAGAAAAACGGTGCACAGTTATTCTTTACTTCCAATATAGAAAACTATATAATAAAAGGAGAACTGACAGATGAAGTAAGTCCGGAGCTGGTAGAATTGCTTCATTATATTGAACATACCACTCAGGACATGGCAGATGGCTGTAAAAGCGAAAGAATACATAAGATGCAGAAGCGTATATGCAGTATCAAATCCAGTGAGGAAGTGAGTGTGAGATATATGCAGAGATGGGAAGAAATGGAAATGGAAAAAGAGGCGGCACGTGAATTAGGACTCGCAGAGGGCAGAACCCAGGGACTTACTGAGGGCAGAACCCAGGGTCTTGCGGAGGGAAGAGCGGAGGGAAGAGCAGAGGGAAGAAGTTCTATGGCACGATTGATAGATAAATTATTAGAAGAAAATCGCATAGAAGATTGTAAAAGAATAGCAAAAGACCCAGAATTTTGTCAACATCTGATGGAAGAGTTTGGAATAGAGTAAAAAATAAAAGTGGAACATTCTTTAAAATTAATAAACAGAATGTTCCACTTTTCCTGTATCGTTATATGTTAGCTAGAGAATATCTGGCTTTTATCGATTTCCCTGGAAAGCAGCTTCTTATAACTGCAATCCATCCCGATTGCTCCAAGTGGTGCAGTGATCAGAATTCCCAGTACAGCCACAGAAAGCACGATCTGCCCGCAGGAAAGTCCCATAGCCATTGGAACAGACCCAATCGCTGCCTGTACGGTTGCTTTCGGAAGGTAGGCAATGGAACAGAACAGTCTTTCCCGCCATGTTAGGTTTGTTCCGGTAACACAAAGAGAAACGCCCAGGGTACGGATCAGAAGTGCTGCAAAGATCATGGCCAGGGCAGCAGGACCGGCTTTTAAGGTATAGCGGATATCTACAGAAGCACCTACAAGTACAAAAAGCAGGACTTCAGCAGCCAGCCATAGTTTCCCGAATTTCTGGGAAAGGCGGGCAGAAACGGAGGCGGTGCATTTTAGCTTCAAAACACAAGCCATGCTTACCACAGCCAGAAGTCCGGAGACGGAAACCACAGGCTTCAGCCATGTCTCAATGGACATAAGCAGGAAAGCCACGCCCATTACTACGATCACTTTCAGGCTGTTTCGCACCATATGACTGTGCGCATAAGCAGTTTCGAAAAACAAGGAAAGAAGATAACCAGCCACACTTCCAAGTGCAATACCCAGGATAATGGAAACCGGAATGTTGATAAAATCTTTCAAATGTGCGCTGCCGCCCTGTGCCATAGTAGAAAATGTGGAAAACAGCACGATCACATAAATATCATCACAGGAAGCGCCTGCCAGGATCATCTGGGGAATGCTTTTGGCTGTGCCGTATTTTTCATCCATCAACTGTACCATTCTTGGGACAACTACAGCCGGGGATACCGCACCCATTACAGCGCCCATCACAGCCGCTTCCAGTCTGGTAATTCCCAGAAAATACGGTGCCAGCAAAAAGTAAGCTAGGATTTCGAAAGTTGCAGGAATGCAGGCCATCATGATGGCAGGACGTCCCACTTTCTTCAGATCGGCAAGATTCAGGGAAAGTCCCGCTTTCAGCAGGATAATGATCAACGCGATCTGCCGCAGCTCCGATGAGATGGACAGAATCGACGGATCCAATACGTTCAGCACATAAGGTCCCAGTAAAATACCGGTGATCAACATACCGATAATACGCGGCAGTTTCAGTGCCTGGCAAATAGCAGCCAAGGAAAGTCCCACAAGAAAAATAAAAGCCAGAGATGTTAACATTGTTATAAATTCCTCCTTTTTACGCAGAAAAGCTGATGCTTCCTGCGACAATTGTTATCACAGAAGTCATCAGCTTAATAAGCGGTTCGGGATGATCCCGGGGAGACATTCATTCCCCTTTGTTTCTGGTGGTATAATAGCACATTATAAAAGTGGTGGCAAGAAGAAATTATAAATCAAATAACAACTTCGGCTGTGCACGTTACTGCTCACTCTGTGACCAGTAACCGCTCCGCGATGCACAGAAAGACGAACCTTCTTGTGACAAGCACAAGAAGTAGCGTTTGCTGCGCAAACTTAATTCTCGGGTTTTCTGTGAACTTTGTTCACGAAAAACACCTCGCGGAATGTTACCAGTGAACAGTAACCTGTGCACAACAACGTGCTTTGTAACATGTAGAATCTAAGTTTTGTATCATTAGGCGTTGGGGGAAGAGAATTAAAACAACGTCTCTTCATTCTCCTCAAATAGTTTATCATTAATTTCAAACAACTTAAGCCTATGAAGCAATCCATAATAAATAATGGCATCTCTCTTTAATTTCGGATAAAGCTGTGCCATTCCACAAAGCTTCAGCAGTTCCTGGGTTTCGTCAACCGTCGCTTCAAGCCCATAACACAGGCACAGAAGACGATTCCGCGATGGATTACGGCGGCCTGCGAAAATCTGATGGAGATATATTTCGCTCATACCGGCCTGTTTGGCAAGCGCTGCCTTAGAGATATGTTTCTTCTCAAACAGACGGTTTAATAATTCTGCCACACTCTTATTTTCAAATTGCTCCTGGTTCTGGGACAGAAACTGGCTCAGATCCGGGGAATCCATAAGCTCCTGCTGTAAACCATCTGTATTTTTCTTTTTCATATTCGCGCCTTTACAATAATTTGTCAATAAGTTAAAATAATTTTAACAATACAATCAAATAAAACTATACTATAAAAAATTCTGAAAAACAATATGCAGTCAGCATAGTGGTTGTTACCCTCTGGCAGTGTTCCATAGCTGTGGGAGTGCCATTGGCGAGGAACAGCTGATTCTCATAGCGTGCAGGTGATATGTCCATTTGGGGAATGATAGTTGGTGATAAGGAGAAATATGGAAATTTATGACAGTCTTTTAGGCGCAGTTTGTGACGAATATGACAGGGTCACATTGATCAAAAAAAGCGAGCGGGGCGAAGTAACCTTGATACGCCACAGGGCAAGCGGAAACCGCTATATTTTCAGACATTTTTCCGGCAGCAGTGAAGTGTACCGGAAGCTTCTTACGGTATCCTGTCCCAATCTGCCCCAGATCATGGAGGTGGGGGAAAAGGAGGGAAAAACAGCTCTTCTGGAAGAATATGTGCAAGGTGATACGCTGGGGGAGATTTTACAGGGCGGACTTTTGACAGTGGCACAGGCAAAGCAGATCACCCGCCAGCTGTGCATGGCTTTGTGGGTGCTTCATTCCCTGGGAGTTGTACATAGAGATGTAAAGCCAGATAATGTGATCATACGTGGAACCGAAGCGGTTCTTATCGATTTTGATGCTTCCAGAATTTATAAAAATGAAAACAGAGAAGATACACAGATTCTTGGAACCACAGGCTTTGCAGCACCGGAACAGTATGGGCTCTCCCAATCTGATGGGCGTGCGGATATTTATGCACTGGGAGTTCTGCTGAACATTATGCTGACTGGGGAACATCCCTCCAGGAAGCTTGCCAGCGGAAGAATGGGCAGGATCGTCCAGCGTTGTACCATGGTAAATCCGGAGAAAAGATACAAGAATATCCTTCATCTGATGGAGGTTTTGTAAAGCATAAAAAGCTTATGGTCTCTGGAAAAAAGCCTGTAAATTTATAATACAAGATGGATAATTACTTACTAGAGTGTGTTTGAAAAATCATTCCCGCAATCTGCACGCCCCACTTTGCGGGAGATTTCACCCGAATTCGGTTGCCGTAGCCCGCTACGGCGCCCTCATCCGAGCGAAATCTCCCACAAATTGTGACGCACATTTTGCAGAAAGCCTTTTTCAAACACGCTCTAGCTGTAAGGTATGTTAACCATAAATATATCGTAATAGGAGAAAAATATGAGTAAAAAATGTATAAAATGCGGACAGCCTCTTTCGGACAACGCTTCTTTTTGTCCTCACTGTACAGCAGTCCAGAAGGAAAAACAGGAGATAAAAGCACCGAAACGATGGAGAAAGGCGGCTTTTGGAGCAGCTGCTGTGGTAGTGCTTCTGGCAGCTGTTGGAGCAGCTTTTTCCCTGCATCACCGTCCGAAGTCCTATGAGGGAGGGGCGCAGGTGGTTTATAAAGACAAAGGAAAATCTTATAAACTGCTGTTGAATTTTTCCGAAGATGATGGAGTAACAGGACATGCCCAGGGTGAACGTACTGATACACTGGCGCAGGGAATGGAGAGTGCCCTTCCATGTCAGCTGTATGTTCTGGATCAGGAGACTGGAGAACTGGCGTGGGAAGAATTTACAGAAAAGGTAGTTTCCTGTAAGGTGGATACAAAACCTGGAGAAAATTCCCGGAAGGTAGATTATGTAGAACCGGTTCATAACGAGAGTTTTCCAAATGCAGCATATGTTTCTGATATTATTTATACCTCAGACAGCGGTACTAACGATATCTTGTGGAACCTGACGATGAAAAACGGAGATACGATTTCTCTTAGCACACGGCTTACCATTGAAAAGCAGGCAGCAGTTACCTATTTTTCTGAGGATACGCCTATGGAGACCACAGAGGAACTGAATGCATTGCTGGCTTCCATTGAGGAAGAAGTGTCATCAGAAACGCCGGTTTACCTTCATCTTCCGGCAGTAACTTATGATGGTGATATTGTTTTTGGAAATCATGTGTGGGGAATTTATGGCAGCTCAGACGGAGATGACGTGACTACTTTCACAGGAACCGTCAGCTTGCGCGGATTGAATGGAAATTACGCGGAAATGTCAGGAATCCAGTTTAAAGGGAATTCTGGAATCGGGGTGAACGCGTATTGTCTTACTTTACTTTCCCAATGCAGTTTTGATGGTTGGGATACGGCTGCAATTGCCAATAATGAAGCCTGGGTAAATGCAATGGACTGTACTTTTACCAATAATAAAATTGCACTGAAGTTTAACAGCAGTATGGCTTATGGTACAGCGCCCAACTATCTGAATAATACATTTACCGGAAATGGAACGGCGGTCTGCATTGAGAATCTGCCTGGAAATGAAGTTCTTGATTTCGCGGGAAGCACTTTTTCAGGAAATGACGTGGACATTGATAATAAGGCAGAGCATTCGGTGGATACGGCGAAGGCGAATTTTGAGACTGCTTCGGAGTAATGCTCTGTGAGGGCTTTTTTATATAGCGTTCAAGTAATATTTTAATAAGAGTTTTAGGGTTACAGATTAATCATTTTGCGGTCTGTAACTCTTTTTATATTACGGCACAATGGCAGATGCCGCCGAGACTCCCTGCTGCAGTAGCAGAATCCTGCAAAGTATGATTTCTGTGCATCGCGAAGCGTGTTGCTGTGAAGGTCGTGAACAGTAATAATTTCTTCTTGTACTATGCTTTCAGGTAATTGCTTTCCTTCCTCCTATTATTATATGATAACTTATCAGTCTCAAATAAAATTACAAAAAATGGGGGTCAAAGGATGAAGAAAAGAACATTAGCGCTGGCGTTGGCATTGGGGTGTGTATTTATGTCTCCAACGCTTTCCTATGGGGAAGAGAATGCAGAGGTAGTTTCAGAAATAGAAGAAGATTCCAGTACGGATGAAGGAAACAATAACTCCTGGGGAAAAGTTGCGGTAGTAGATGACTTCGGGGATGCAACGGGGCAATCTGTTATAAGTACGGTTGTTTCCGGAACCTTTAGCAACACGGCAACAACCGGTAGTGATCTGCTTGTCACAGCATATATTAATTTTGATGAATTTGATTATTGTTATGATTTATCTTTTAAACTTTTAGAGTATAAGGATACCCCTGCTACTTATTTTTCTTCTGATTCTAAAGAATTGAAAATAAAAGTTGGAAGTATAAATACGGTATATGAATATGGTTTGCTAGGTGAGGAACCCAATGGCAATGTTTATGTCAGCGGATCTTCAGGAGAAGATATTGTGAAATATTTATATGAAGGAAATGATATACGTTGTGTACTGAATCTTGGTTCATCCAAATATAGCTTTGCATTGGAAGCAGGCAATATCGCGCAGATAATTGATGAAGGCGGATATGGTGCGCCGTTAGATGAGGAAGGCAGGAAAGAAAGAAAAAGTAAACATGAAATAGAAGAAGCGCAGGAAAGCAGCAGGAAAAAACAGGAAGCAGAGCTTGCACAGGCGGAGAAGGTTATAAAATCCAAAGATGATTTTATTGCTGCATATGTGAATCATACAGATGCGGATAATAACTATGAAAGTGGATTTTATTACTTCAAAGCTCATGCAGACGAGTTTGAGACTTTAACAGAAGAGGAATTATCCTCCATTTTTCCATGTAGATTCCGGTATTATACTGTTAATTGGGCAATTGGCGGAACCACTGGTGCCGGAGAACTTTATGAATATGATGCAGATGGTAATACAAAACAGCTTGGAAGCTTTGGAATAGATGACAGCTATCGCACAAGAGAAGAAATAAATCCCAACTGGCCTGAGATTGATGGAAGCTGGCGAATCGAAGATGGAAAACTGATCCGAACAATTACATCTGGAAATCAGGAAAAACGGTATATTGTGAAATCATTAGACCGTGACGGCTATTATTTATTATGCTTTGAAAGTGCAACCGGCGAGGTGAATGCGGTTATGATGATTGTTTTATATGATGAGAACAATATGCCGTTGTATGAATTTACAGAAAATTAAGTACAAAATAGCGAGAGAAGCTATGCGGGGAGGGACTGTGGTCCGCACAAATTAAACGAAACGGGAGAGACACATTTTGAGAGTTTTTAAGAGTGAAAAATGGGTTAGGGACACCTGATTTACATATTAAAAATGACGGAAGTCTGCCCAAAAAGGGAATCACGAAAGTGATTCCCTTTTATAAAAAGCTTTATTTTATGCGATTCCCCGGTAAAAATTATTCTCCGAAGTATCTCTTAAGCAGACCAGCGAATGCTTTTCCGTGTCTAGCTTCGTCTCTTGCCATTTCATGAACTGTATCATGGATTGCGTCAAGGTTAGCTGCTTTAGCACGTTTCGCAAGATCAGTCTTACCAGCTGTAGCGCCGTTCTCAGCTGCTACACGCATCTCAAGGTTCTTCTTGGTGCTGTCTGTAACAACTTCACCTAATAACTCAGCGAATTTAGCTGCGTGCTCTGCTTCTTCATAAGCAGCTTTCTCATAATACATACCAACTTCCGGATATCCTTCTCTGTGAGCAACACGTGCCATAGCAAGATACATACCAACCTCAGAGCACTCGCCCTCGAAGTTTGCTCTTAAATCAGCAAGGATGTCTTCGCTGACACCTTTAGCAACGCCCACAACATGCTCAGCTGCCCATGCCATTTCATCATCCTGTTTCGTAAATTTCTCAGCCGGAGCCTTGCAGATTGGACATACTTCCGGAGCTGTGTCACCTTCATGAACATAACCACATACACTACATACCCATTTAGCCATAATTAAATTCTCCTTTTCTTATATAAAATTTTTATTTAGTTTTTAATAATAGTAATCATTACTGTTTTATGGTAACATATTGTTTATTGCTTGTCAAGAGTTATTGAAACTTTTTTCTAACAGGATCGAATGTTCACTTAAAGTTTGGTGCTGTGGCCATTGCTTGTCGAGCGGCTGTAATTCCCTACAGAATAGCTATGATCAGAAAATGAAAAATTTATTCAACTGATTAGTGAGACTCTTCCTTCAGGCATTCCTTGCAAATTCCGAAAAATCTTGCTTTATAATCGGAAATCTGACCATCCTTAAAGTCAGCTGCAATACTCTCAAGGCTTTTATCAATATGTTCGCTGAATACGTCCATCACTCTGCCGCAGCGGGTGCACATAAAGTGACAATGGGGAACGGTGCGGGCATCGAATCGGTCTGCTCCGCCAAAGCTGGAAAGCTTCTGTATTTCACCCAGATCAGCGAGAAGAGAGAGGTTTCGGTATACAGTTCCAAGGCTGATGTTTGGATAAATCTGCTTCATATTCTCATAAACAAAATCAGCGGTGGGATGGTCGGTTCTGCCAGTAAGAAACTCCTTAATAGATTCTCTCTGGCGGCTGTATTTCAATGTGGCCATCTGATTCCTCCTTTCTCTCAATAATAGTAATTGTTACTGATATTAATATACAAGATAATTGCAAATTTGTCAATAGTAATTTGGCTAAATTTACACTAAAATTATAAATATTGCATCGCTGTAAAATGATAAATTTGGGTTTACAAACCCATTAAAATGTGATACGCTCTTTTATATGAATTTATAAGCCAAACCCATAGAAAAAGAGAGTACATTTGCGTACCGCATTACAGAGAATCCCCCGGGAGATGAGCAGTTAAGAGTTGCTTTTCCAGGCTGAGAGGGGGTGTGTATGGAACAGATGGAAGATGGCTTTGGAGGGGCGCAGTTGAAGTAATTTAGGCTGCGACAGGAACGCCTGTTATAGCGTAAGGGTATGAAGGTACCCGGTGAGATTCCCGAAGATGGTTTTTCCATCTGTACCGTGAGGCGGGAATGAATAGAAGTGGTAACACGGGATAACTCGTCTTCTCAGTATATTTGAGAAGACGTTTTTTTATGTTGTGACAGGAAGGAGAAGTTTAACCAGCTCTTTTTGTTACACAGAAAAGGAGGAAATACAATGAGTAAACCAAAATATTACATCACCACAGCCATTGCCTATACATCCGGCAAGCCGCACATTGGCAATACCTACGAGGCGGTTCTGGCAGACGCCATTGCGCGTTATAAAAGACAGCAGGGCTACGACGTATTTTTCCAGACCGGAACTGACGAGCATGGCCAGAAGATTGAGCTGAAAGCAGAAGAAGCAGGTGTTACACCTAAGGAATTCGTTGATAACGTATCCGGTCAGATCAAGAGCATCTGGGATCTGATGAACACATCCTATGACAAATTCATCCGTACCACAGATGAAGACCATGAGAAACAGGTTCAGAAGATTTTCAAGAAAATGTATGCAAAAGGGGACATCTACAAGGGAGAGTACGAGGGAATGTACTGTACTCCATGTGAGTCCTTCTTCACAGAATCCCAGCTTGTAGACGGAAAATGTCCGGACTGCGGACGCCCATGCGTACCAGCCAAAGAAGAGGCTTATTTCTTCAAAATGAGCAAATACGCAGACCGTCTGATCGAGCACATTAAGACACATCCGGAATTCATTCAGCCGGAATCCCGTAAGAACGAGATGATGAACAACTTCCTTCTTCCGGGACTTCAGGATCTGTGCGTATCCAGAACTTCGTTTAAGTGGGGAATTCCGGTTGATTTTGACGATAAGCATGTCGTTTA
>OHAU01000561.1_pt1 | contig 51819 bp, 44 predicted proteins | sample 1577181 | NCBI WGS metagenome assembly OHAU01 (sample SAMEA3541472, study PRJEB24748) | human gut metagenome | biome: human gut; feature: human-associated habitat; material: faeces | place: China | collected 2012 | reverse complement strand
CCGAACGGCACGTACGGTGGTGTGAGAGGGAGGAGAAAGTCCTCCCTACTCGATTCAGTTTTCAAATCAAATTTATTCAGACTATATATACACTTGAATTCATATAAAAACATGGCTTGTAAAAAAATTATTCACAGTAATCGCATTTTAACTTGTGATGTTTGCAAGCTAAACTACGGACTTCACTTGGAAGTTTTCCCTTGTACCTTTTGTAATAAATGGAAAATTTGCTATGAGATGTGTATCCAACAGATTCTGATATCTCTTTTATAGGAAGTTCGGTATTTAAGAGAAGAGTTTCAGCTACATTCATTCTTTTTCTTTGGGTGTATTCTGTAATGCTTTGACCATATTTTTCTTTGAACAAATTTTTTAGTTTAGTTCCACTCATTTTAGATATTTTTTCAAGAGTTTCTTGATTTACATTCATGGCGAAATGCTCATCTAAAAACCTTGCTACATCTTCAAGTGCTTTATTATCATCAGACTCAATTTTATATTTTTTTCTATTTAGGTATGTGTCAATCACTATACTTATCCATTCATTTGCCTTGGCTTTAAAGAAAAAATCAGCGGCAGGAGCGTCCATCTTACAATTTAATATTTCCATTGCCACTTTTTCTAAGGCCTTTGTAAGAATAATTTGATTACTTTGAAGTAAAGAGCCATAAAATGATTCTGGATCAATATTAATAGATGATAGGTGGTTTTCCAAAAGTTCTCTTTTAAAGCCTATAGAAACAGAAAGATAATATGAATTATCGTGCAATAAAAATAGAAAGTCATCTCTTATATTATCAAAATCAAGAGTACGTAAAGAGTTTGCGGTCAGAGTTTGATAAGGACTAAATTTTTCTCCGTTTGCACTGACTATGTAGCTTGTGTAAATTGATACATAATCTGCCATACTATATGTGCTATTTTGAATTATTTCTTCTCTGATATAAAAGTCATGTATATCGATAATGAAGCCGTCTCCTTGATAAAACCAATATAGACCTTCTGCATAAGTTGATTCCTCTTTATTCCAACAAAAAGTGTGCCCTGCACTTGAATACTTCTTATTGTTTTTACATTCTTCTACCTTCATATAATCTTTTACAAAATCGTAATATGTCATAATACACTATCCCTTTTAGACAATATTCCAATTAGCCTTATTAATTAAAAACTATTGTATTAGTAATTATAACCGATGTATAATAAAAAGGCAATGATATTTATTATCAACCAAGCAAATTTATATCTAAAAGGAATATCAAAGAAAGGAGATAATATTATGAAGATTTACAAAAAACTATTTGCTTATATGGGAGATAAAAAATATCTTGGGATCTTAGCTATAGTTTTTTCTACTATATCTGCTGCACTTATAGTATATGGATATTATTTAATTTACAAAAATTTAATAGAAAAAACAAAAATGGCAGAAGAATTTATTTATTAGGAGGAATAAAATGGACAATAAAAAATTAAGAGGAAAAGATGTTATTACAATAGGTATATTTACTGCAATATATTTTGCAATCAATTTTGGGTTTATGCTTTTAGGAGGTCTTCATCCATTAATGTGGGTGCTTATGCCTGGTTTTATAGCCTTAGTTGGTTCTATACCATATATGATTATGGTTCAAAAAGTTAAAAAAACAGGAGCAGTCATAATAATGGGGGTCATTGTTGCTATAATATACTATTTAACTGGTCAGTTTAGTTTAATAATAATTGCATCATTAGCAATTGCCAGCGTATTAGCAGAGGTGATAAGATACCTATCAAAGTATGATAGTTATAAAGGGAATTCACTTTCATATGCTTTTTTTTCACTAGGTATGATAGGTTCTCCAGCACAAGTATGGATTTTAAAAGATGAATTCATATCAAAAATGCTTGAAAATGGAATACCAGTAGATTATGTTAATACATTAAAAAGTTTTATTAATACACCAATGTTAATTGTGTTAATTGTAACACCATTTGTTCTTGGATTATTATCTTGTGGGATTTTAAAATCATTTCTATATAAAAATTTTGAGGCGAGAAATTAAAATGTTCAAGCGATTAAAATTAGATCCTAGAACCTCAATAATATTGCTTTTATTGGTAAATATATTTTTCTTTAAAAGTAGATCGGTGGCAAGTGAATTAATTTTAATGAGCTATTTGTTGATTATTTTGACAGTTTGCGGAAATTTTAAATCGGGATTAAAAGTGTATTTAACTTTTATTACTTTTTTAATAATAAATTATTTTGTTTTTCCTCATTCACCCAAGTGGATTGTAACGACATTTATTGTACCCGTTTCTTATGCAAGGAAGATTTTTCCTTGCATAATGGCAGGAACATTGTTATACAAAACGGTGACTGTAAGAGGAATTGCAGGAGTTTTTAGAAAATTTAAATTCTCAGAAAATTTTATTTTAGCATTTATGATAACTTATAGATATTTTCCCACATTAAGACAAGATATACATTGTGTTAGAGAATCAATGAAAATAAGGGGGATTAGTATGATTAAAAACATGGATATATTTGTTGTACCTATAATAAATTCTGCAATTGATATGTCTGAAGAGTTATCTAAAGCAGCTGTAACACGAGGAGTCGAGAATCCAGGTAGAAAAACAACGATAATTGATTTTAAGTTCACTGTTTATGATGTATTAGTGATTTTATCTATTGTTTTAATTATGGTTATATTTTAGGTGAGTTGTAATGGATTATATAAATATAAATGATGTAACTTGTACATCTAAAACGGGATATAAAATATTAAAAGATATCAATTTGAATGTTGAAAAAGGGGAATGTATACTACTTATGGGACTAAGTGGTTCAGGCAAAACTTCATTGACTAAATTAATAAATGGAATTATACCACATTTTGAAGAACAAACTGACTTTGTTGGAGATGTTTTAATAGAGGGAGAATCTACTAGAAATATATCACAATATAAAATTTCAGAAAAAGTTGGTTCAATATTTCAAAATCCAAAATCTCAATTTTTTAATTCTGATGTTGAGGGAGAAATTGTATTTGGTCCTGAAAACATGGGAGCTGATCCAGAGTTAATAAAAAAAAGCTTGAAAAAGACTATTAATAGATTAAACATAGATAGATTACTGGGGAAAAATGTCATCTCATTGTCAAGTGGAGAAAAACAAATTTTAGCTTTTGCATCTATTTTTGCATTAAACACAGATATTGTCGTATTGGATGAGCCATCTTCAAATCTTGATATGGATACAATTGAAACGATAAAAAATAATATTGAAATATTTAAAAAAGAAGGCAAGACAATTATAGTTGCAGAACATCGATTATATTATTTAAAAGACATAATTGATAAAGCATATTATATAGACGAAGGCATAATTAAGAATTGTTTTACACAAGAAGAGATAAAATTATTTAACTCAAAAAAAGAAAATAATCTCAAAATTAGAACTTTATCTACTCCAAAGTTGGAAGTTAATAAAAAAGAATTCAATAAAAATGATGAGTATTTATGTGAAAATTTATCGTATACAATAAATGGAAATCTCATATTTAAAGATATTAATATTTCTTTGAATAGAGGAGAAGTCTTAGGAATAATAGGGAAAAACGGTATAGGAAAAACTAGTCTGTTAAAGTGCATTTCAGGACTTATAAAGAAAAATATAGGAAGTGTTTTTTTAAACAATAAACTTTTAAATAATAAAGATAGATTAAAAAACACATACCTTGTAACACAAGACATTAATTCACAATTATTCACTCGAAGCGTAAAAGAGGAATGTGAATTAAATTTACCTGAGGATAGATTAAATCAGGTAGATATAGTTCTAAATAGGCTTGGATTAGATAAATATAAAGATAAGCATCCAATGTCGCTTTCAGGAGGACAAAAACAAAGGTTAACAATTGCCTTAGCTCTACTCTCAGATAAAGAAATCATAATCTTTGATGAGCCTACAAGTGGCTTAGATTTCAAAAATATGGTAATTGTATCAGAAGCTATAAAAGAGTTGGCAAAAAAATCTAATAAAGTTGTAATTGTTGTTTCGCATGATTATGAGTTTTTAAACAATGTAGCAGATGGAATATATGAAATGGTTTGAAAATAAGAATGAGAAGGATGGTGAAAAAATTTTACCATCCTTCTCATATTATATAATAATTATTTGTTTAGGTTGATCATTTGTTTAACTTCTATGGGATATACACCTTTATATCTTTTGTAAAGCTTACTAAATCGGCTAGGCGAAGTGTAGCCTACTGTTTTTGAAATATATCTAATTTCTAGGTCCGTATTTAACAATAGCTGTTCTGCTATATTCATTCTTTTTCTTTGGGTAAATTCTGTAATACTCAAGTTGTTTTTTTTCTTAAAACTTTCCTTTAACTTTGTTCCACTCATACAAGCGATTTTTTCTAGAAGAGATTGAGGTATGTTGCTAGAATAATGATCGCTAATATATCTTTCTACATTCTCAATAAGTTTTTCATCTTCGGTTGAAAGAGGCTTATAATTTTTCAAATCTTCACTAGCCTCAACAGTTATATAAAACCACTCTTTTACCTTTTCTTCAAAGAAAATTTCAGCTTCAATATTTTCAAGTTTGCAAGTCAAAATATCTTTAACGATCTTACTTATTGGATTAACGATAGAATTTTTAGATTGAAAAAACATATCTTTTAAATCATCTATATTATTTGAATAAGAATATGGTGGATAGTATTTTTCTAAAAAACTTTTTTTAAATTTTACACCTACAAGAAATAATCTAGAATTCTTATGTATAAGATATCTATCCTTTTTGTCGCTTGGATCCATAATAAACATAGAAAAAGGTTCAATTGACTGATAGTGATTAAACCATTCTCCGTTTCCAGATATTACAAAATTAGAAATCAATGCAACAAAATTTTGCATTGATTCAACGCCATCTTCTACAAAATCTTCTTTTATGAAAAGATTATGAATGTCTATTATAAAGTCGCTACTTTCGTAATACCAGTAATAACCATTATATAATTTTGTATTAGCTATATAATATCTCCCCAGAGGATGAAAATAATTCTCGTCTTTTAATTCCGATGAAACATAATTATTTATTAAACTTTCAAAATCTTCCATATGAACCTCCGATAACACGTTTAGACGTAAAAACTCTACTTATATTGTACTATAGATAAAAAAATTATACAATATAGATGATAAGAGTTATTAATAAAGAGGTGATTTTTTTATTTCAAGCTTATCAAAACATTATTAAGGAGGGAAATATGAAAATTTACAAAAGGCTTTTTTCCTATGTGCCTGGAGAAAAACATAATGGATATATAGCGGTGGTTTTATCAGCGCTATCTGCATTTCTGATGGTGTACGGATATTTATTATTATATAAACTTTTAAGAAGTGCAATTGTTGAAAGAGATTTATTAGTGGCTAGGACATTGTCTATTCAGACTGTCATTTATTTGATGATAGGGGCATTAGTTTACTTTTTATCAGGTTTTTTCTCTCATAAACTTGGCTTTCGTTTAGAAACTAATTTGAGAAAGAAAGGGATAGATGGACTTACAGGAGCAAGTTTTCGTTTTTATGACTTAAATCCATCTGGAATTATAAGAAAAACAATTGACGATAATGCTGCTAAAACTCATACAGCAGTAGCACATATGATACCAGATAATTCACAAGCTTTTTTAATTCCAATCTTAACTATAATACTCGCCTTTTCTATTAGTAGTAGAGTGGGATTAGTTATTCTTATACTAACAATAGTAGGGGCTCTTATTTTAAAAAACATGATGGGTGGAGGAGAATTTATGGAATTCTACCAAAAATCTCTAGAAATTTTAAGTGGTGAAACAGTAGAATATGTCAGAGGTATGCAGGTTGTTAAAATATTTGGAGCTACTGTAGAGTCTTTTAAAACTCTTTATAAGGCGATTAAGGATTATTCTAAGTATGCTCTTGATTATTCTATTAGTTCTAAAAAACCTTATGTATTATATCAATGGATATTTTTTGGCATTATTGCAATTTTGTCTATTCCATTAGTTTTTACTATAAATAAAGTAAATAACGCTAATTTGCTTATTGTTGAACTATTCATGATTTTGTTTTTAAGTGGAGTAATGATGGTTTCATTTATGAAAATTATGTGGGCTAGTATGAACATTTTTAACGCTAGGTATGCAGTAGATACTTTGGAAGATTTATATAAAAAGATGAATGAAGATAAATTGTCTTATGGAGAGAATAGTAATTTCAAAAACTATAATATAGAGTTTGATAATGTAACATTCGGCTACAATGAAAATAAAGTATTAGAAAACTTATCCTTTAAATTACAAGAGGGAAAGGTATATGCCTTAGTTGGACATTCAGGTTCAGGCAAGTCGACCATTGTGAAGCTATTATCTGGTTTTTATAAAGTAGATAGTGGTAGCATAAAAATTGGAGAGAGACCCTTAGAAGCTTATAGTAAGGATGCTCTAATAAATACAATCTCTTTTGTTTTTCAAGATAGCAAACTTTTCAAGAAATCTATTTACGAAAATGTTGCTCTTGCTAATAAAAAGGCATCTAGAGAAGAAGTAATGAAGGCTATGGAGCTTGCAGGTTGCAATGTTATTTTAAACAAATTTCCTGATAGAGAGAATACCATGATTGGCTCAAAGGGAGTCTATTTATCAGGAGGAGAAAAACAGAGAATTGCTATTGCAAGAGCAATGCTTAAAAAATCTAAAATAGTAATTATGGATGAAGCTAGTGCTTCTATAGATCCAGACAATGAGTATGAACTTCAAAAGGCATTTAAAAATCTTATGAAAGATAAAACAGTTATTATGATTGCCCATAGAATAAGTAGTATTCGTTCTGTTGATGAAATTTTAGTTTTGGATAACGGTGAAATAATTGAAAGAGGCAGTGATCAGGAACTTATTTCAAAAGGTGGAAAATATAAGGAATTATTAGAGCTTTATGACAGTGCAAATCAATGGAGGGTTAAAGATGAGGAAATTTTATAAAAAACGCTTTTGTCTGACTGATAAAGGGGCTAAAGATCTCACTAAATCTACTATATCGAGTTTCTTGGTTTACTGTATTAATATGGTTCCTGCCTTTATTTTAATGATGTTAACAGATGAGCTTCTTTTGAAAAATGTTAAAAGCCCTTATTTATATTTTGGAGTTTCTGTTGTTACATTAGTAATAATGTATGTTTTGTTAGCTAAAGAATATGATGATCTTTATACTACAACTTATGAAGAGAGTGCTAATTTAAGAATAGATATTGCTGAAACTCTATCAAAACTTCCCCTATCCTACTTTTCAAAACATAATTTATCAGATATATCTCAAACGATTATGGCAGATGTGGAAAAAGTAGAACACGCTATGAGTCATTCAATTCCTAAAGTAGGAGGAATGGTTTTATTTTTCCCACTAATTGGAATTATGTTAATGATAGGTAATTTTAAGATGGGGCTAGCAGTAATGATCCCAACTATTTTGAGTTTTATACTAATACCTATTGCTAAAAAGTCGCAGGTAAAAGGAAACAAGAAATATCACAAGGTACTTAGAGAAAACTCAGAAAAATTCCAAGAAACCATTGAACTTCAACAAGAAATAAATAGTTTTAACTTATCCGATGAAGTGAGGTCTTCGTTATATATGCAGATGGATGAAAGTGAAAAAATACATCTTAAAGTTGAACAAGGCTCTCTTTTTGTAATGGGTTTATCCTCTGCGTTTGGTTTTGTAAGTATTGCAGTGGTTAGTTTTGTTGGCATTAGTCTTATTCTATCTGGGGAGATAGATGTTTTATATCTGTTAGGTTATTTAATGGCTGCTATAAAGATAAAAGATGTTTTTGATTTATCAAAAGAAGGGTTACTAGAAGTTTTCTCTATAGATCCAAGTGTTGAAAGGATTAGGCAGATTAAGGAAACAAAAATTCAAGAGGGTAAAGATGTAGAATTGAATTTGTTTGATATAGTCTTTAAAAATGTAGCTTTTTCTTATGATGAGGATAATAAGGTTTTAAAGGACATTAGCTTTACTGCGAAACAGGGAGAGGTTACGGCTCTAGTTGGAGCTTCTGGATCTGGAAAGACAAGCATATTAAGATTAATATCAAGATTATATGATTATGATAAAGGTCAAATTTTAATAGATGGAAAGGATATAAAAAACATTTCCACAGATTCTTTATTTAAGAAAATATCTATTGTTTTTCAAGATGTTACACTATTTAACACATCTATATTAGAAAATATTCGTATAGGTAAAAAAGATGCCAGTGATGAAGAAGTCATAAAAGCAGCTACTCTTGCAAACTGTATGGATTTTATTAATAAACTTCCTAATGGATTAAATACAGTTATAGGGGAAAATGGGTCAGAGCTTTCTGGTGGTGAGAGACAAAGACTTTCTATTGCAAGAGCTTTTTTAAAGGATGCACCAATTCTTATATTAGATGAAATATCAGCAAGTTTAGATGTGGACAATGAAAAGAAAATTCAAGAAAGTTTGAACAAATTAATAAAGGATAAAACAGTTATTATTATTTCCCATAGATTGAAATCTATTGAAAATGTAGATAAAATCATAGTCATAGAAAATGGATATGTGGAAAGTCAAGGTAATCATAAAGAACTGATAGAAGAATCAAAATTGTATAACAAATTATTAGAAAAAACGAAATTAGCAGAAGAATTTATATATTGAGGGGATTAAAAATGAAACAAAACATGAAAGAACAGTTATTGACTAAGAGTCCTTTGTCTCTAATGTTTCAATTATCTATACCAGCAGTAATTGGGATGGTAGTCATAGGGCTATATCCACTTATGGATGGAATATTTGCAGGACAAATAATTGGCGAGAATGCTATGGCTGCTTGCTCAATAGCTATGCCACTTACATTTTTTAACAATGGGGTTGCAACACTTATAGGGATAGGTTCAGCTTCAATTTTATCAAGAGCTTTGGGAAAGGGCGATAAAGATATTGTAGATAAACTTATGGGAAATCTTATCTATTGGGTGATATTTTTTTCAACAATTATAACTATAGGTGGAATACTTCTAGCACCTTATTTCTTAGATTTAGTCGGAGCTACAGGAGAAATAAAAGAATTAGGAGTTCGCTATTTAAGAATAATATTTTTGGGTTCAATTTTTGTAAACTTCACACAATCAGCCAATATGGTAATGCGTGGTGAAGGTCTTATGAAAAGAGCAATGACTATTATGGGACTTGGAGCTTTTATCAATATAATTTTAGATCCAATATTAATGAAAGCTATGGGAGAATATGCGATTGAAGGAGCAGCTATAGCGACAGTAACAGCTCAAATAATCCAAGCAATTATAACCTTGTATTACTTCAAAAATAAAAGTGAAAATGTAAAAATAGGAAAAGTAAAAAAAGAAAAAGAAATATCAACTGAAATGTTTGGAGTAGGTTTTTCAGCTATGATAATGCAAGTTTTTCTTATGGTTCAACAAACATTACTTTATAAACAGGCTTTTAAATATGGTGGAGATCCAAATGCAATACTAATGTCGGCAACTTTGAGATTTTATGGATTTTCTTTCATACCACTTTGGGGTATGAGTCAAGGTCTGCAACCAATTATTGGTACAAACTTTGGGGCAAAACAATATGATAGGGTAAGAGAAACAATGAAAGTCTTTTCTATAGGAGGAACAGTTCTCGCAGCTATTTTTTGGATACCAGCCCAAATTTTTTCAAAACAGCTACTTGGTTTATTTAAAGTAAGTCAAGATATAATCTCAAATGGAGTTAATAATTTCAGAATATTTTATTCTGTATTCATACTCTATGGAATTATGATTATGACGATAACTTTTTTCCAAGCGATAGGAGATGGAAAAAAAGCAGGAATTATTGTAATGCTAAGACAGTTAATACTACTTGTTCCAGCCTTACTTATATTGCCAAGAGTATTTGGAGCAGGTGCTGTTTGGTGGGCAGAGCCAGTTGTAGATTTTGCTATGATAATGGTAGGATTAGCAATGCAAGCAAAGGCTCTTTCAAAAATGAAAGTGAATAGTTAAGGATATAATTTCTGTAATATTTTTATGGAGAAAAATTTTTCGCAGATATTTTTGAAATAATAATTAGTTATGAAAATATAATTTATGAGAGTAAAATTGAACTTTCTCAAAAAATATTTTTAAAAAACAACTTAAGACTCACTTTGAAATGGGAAAAGATTAAAGATGATTATAAAATTTATTCAAAAAGTAGAGAGATTAAAGAGTAATTATCTCTCCACTTCCTTCCCATAATAATTTTCATAGTTTTTCCTATACTGAACTAGGTCAGAAAATTGCTCTTTATTGAAAGAATACTCTTGCATAAGGGTGTTCTTTTTTTCTTGCAATTTATCGAGTTTGAATAGTATTTCTTTTGTATTTGGTAGTTTTTTATAGTTCTCTAAGATTTCTTTAGCTGCTATTTTATAGACGGAAAGTTCACTATAATATTCTTCTGCAAATTGTTTATCATCAGGAGTTTTCTTATGGTATTTATAGATTTCACGATACTTATTTATAGTATTTATATTTTCCATATCTTGAGATAAACTCTTCATCTCAGTTTCAATTTTCTTTATTTTATCTAACAAGTCTTGTCTATCATCAGCAGATTTTTTGATTAGATCATCGAGCTGAATGATTGAATTTATTCCTTGTTCTCTTAATTTAATTATTGAATCAGCCATTGTTTTGATATTATGTTTTCTTGCCCATACTTCGTAACCTTTAGAGGATTGTGCTTTTTTATTAGTAGATATATCAATGACGTTTCCTACACGTTTTTTAATAGTATTAGCTTTGTTTTTAATAGCTAAATCTATTCTTTCTTTGATTTTTTCTTCGGTATAATCTTCTCCAATAGTCTTTGCTCTTGTAAATCTTTGTTTGTCTTTATGTCGAAAAGCAATGTGTTTACCAAACTTAATTTCATAATCAATAGACTTCATTTTTTCTAAAAATTCTTCCCACGATTTAGATTTATTAATCATTCTATCTATATCAAATTGTAGTTTAGACTTCCAAGAATTTCCTTTCTTGTTTTGGTCATATTCGTACCAAGATTTACCTGCAGTTTTATATTTTCTTTTGTAAGCTTCATAATATTCATCAATGACTGAAAGCTTATTTTCTTTACATAATTCGTCACTTTGATACCTGATTTTGTGGTAAGATTTTTTGTTAGATTGGTAGCATTTACCAGTCTTGTAATTAACATTATTAAAAATAATATGGTTATGGATATGCCCTCTATCTACATGAGTTGCAAGAACAAATTCATAATCTTCTTTTAAAATTTTCTTACATAATTCCATTCCAATTTCGTGAGCTTTTATAGGATCAACCTCTCCTGGTAGAAAAGATTGGATTAAATGTCTAGCCAAAACTGTACCATTAGTATCATTGTCTTCTCGTGTTTTCATAAATTGAATATGGGCAGTAGATGGATGACATTTGAATGAAGATACCAAGACTTTTTCATCAGTTTTTTCACTCTTAGTTATATAATCTATTGCCAAATTAAGAGTTGACTTTATAGGATGTATTTTTGTAATTGCCATACTATTCATCAGAACTTTCTTTTGATTTATTAAGAAGTAGGGAATGGATCTGCCATATTTCTCTTGATAATTTTTCTATTTTTTCTCTCATATAATCAATATCTTTCTTGTAAATTACTCCCGTTTTATTTGTTACTTTTGCAATCTGGTTTATGTTATTTGTTACATTTGAAAGTAGCCATTGAAGATCTCTAAATAGTTATAGGTCTACAATATAATTTTTTCTTCATCTGTTAAATCTATTTCATACTGGATGTCGCTTTTAATTCTACAATCTATCAAATAAAAAAGACCATAACACTTAAGTTATGATCTAATTTTTGTCCTCATGTAAACCACTTGGAACTATTATTTAGTTTATTCTTTTTTACTTCCAGTACCATTTGAGTACCAGTAGCTATTTTACATTTTCTTTATAGCTTGGAATTAAGTCGTTTTAGAAAATTTTGCGATTACTCCCATTCTATTGTTGCTGGGGGTTTTGATGTTATGTCGTAGACTATCCTATTTATATGGTCTACTTCGTTTACTATTCTATTTGACACCTTATCTAAGATTTCCCAAGGGATTCTTGTGAAGTCGGCTGTCATGAAGTCTGTTGTTGATACTGCACGAAGGGCTAGTGTGTAGTCGTAGGTTCTAAAGTCGCCCATTACTCCTACTGTTCTGTTGTTTGTTAGGACTGCGAAGTATTGGTTGATATCTTTGAGTTTTGCTTTTTCTAATTCGTCTCTAAAGATTTTGTCTGCATCACGAAGTATGTCGAGTTTTTCTTTTGTGATTTCGCCCATTACTCTTATGGCAAGTCCTGGTCCTGGGAAGGGTTGTCTGTCTACTAGGTAGTCGGCAAGTCCTAGCTCTCTTCCAAGGTCACGTACTTCGTCTTTAAATAGCATGCGGAGTGGTTCAATGATTTCTTTGAAGTCTACGAAGTCAGGTAGCCCGCCAACGTTGTGGTGGGATTTTATTACTGCTGAGTCGCCTAGTCCTGATTCAATTACGTCTGGGTAAATTGTTCCTTGTGCTAGGAAGTCTACTGCTTTTATTTTTTGTCCTTCTTCTTCAAAGACTCTTATGAATTCTTCGCCGATGATTTTTCTTTTTCTTTCTGGGTCTGTTACGCCTGCTAGTTTATTTAAAAATCTTTCTTCTGCATCCACTCTTATGAAGTGCATGCCTGAGTCTTTAAAGGCTTCTTCTACTTCGTCGCCTTCGTTCTTTCTCATTAGGCCATGGTCTACGAAGATACATGTTAGTTTTTCTCCAACTGCTTTTGATAGTAGGGCTGCTGTTACTGATGAGTCAACTCCACCTGATAGGGCAAGGAGGACTTTTCCGTCGCCAACTTTTTCTTTTATTTCTTTGATGGATTTTTTTGCATAGTTTTCCATTGTCCAATCTTTTTTTGCTCCACAGATTTCTACTGCAAAGTTTTCTAACATTTCTTTGCCGTGAACTGAGTGGTTTACTTCTGGATGGAATTGTAGGGCATAAAGTTTTTTGTCTACATTTACCATGCCTGCTATTGGACAGTTTTTACTTTTTGCTATTACGTCAAAGCCTTCTGGCACTTGGCTAACTCTATCTACGTGACTCATCCAAACTGTTTCTTCTTTTGATAAGTTTTTAAAGATAAGTGATTCTTTTGTTTCGATTTCTGTTTTTCCAAATTCTCTTTCATTTGGTGCTTTTATTACCTCGCCACCAAGTGTGTGTGCCATGATTTGCATTCCATAGCAAAGTCCAAGTACTGGTATGCCTTTGTCGAAGATTTCTTTTTCTATTTGTGGTGCGCCTTCTTCATAGACTGAGTTAGGTCCACCTGTAAATATTATTCCTTCTACATTGTTTCTATTTTCTAATTCTTTTAAGGCCTTGTTGTAGGGTACAACTTCGCAGTAAATGTTAAGATCTCTTATTCGTCTTGCTATTAACTGGTTGTATTGGCCGCCAAAGTCAACTACTAGTATCATATTAACCTCCTCTTCATTTAGTCCATTTTATAATAAATTTTTAATTTTGTATAGTTTCAGCTGAAGGGATTTGATTTAAATTAAGTAATTAGCCTATTTATATTGACATTAAATAATAGTAACAATATAATTTATAGAGATATATTGAACGGGATTTTTATTGTAAAATATGCCATTTAATGATAGAATAATACGTCAGGTAAAAGGAGTGGTAAAATGGGTTTAATGGAAAAGATTTTTGGTACCTACAGCGATAGGGAACTGAAAAAGATCGAGCCCCTAGTTAATAAAGTTATGAGTCTCGAAGGCGAGATGGAAAAACTTTCTGATAATGAGCTTAAAGAAAAAACTGAAGAATTTAAAAATAGAATTAAGAATGGTGAAACAACTGATGACTTACTTCCAGAAGCTTTTGCTGTTGTAAGAGAAGCTGCTTGGAGAGTCCTAGGCATGAAGCACTTTAGGGTTCAAGTTATTGGTGGTATTATTCTTCACCAAGGTAGAATCGCAGAAATGAAAACTGGTGAAGGTAAGACACTTGTTGCAACACTACCAGCTTACTTAAATGCCCTTGAAGGTAAGGGTACTCATGTTGTTACTGTCAACGACTACTTGGCTAGCCGTGATAGGGACTGGATGGGTAAGGTTTATGAATTCCTAGGTCTTAGTGTTGGATGTATTATCCACGACATGGATCAAGAGGAAAGACAAGCTGCTTACAATTCTGATATCACTTATGGTACTAACAACGAATTTGGTTTCGACTATCTAAGAGATAACATGGTTATATATAAGGAAGAAATGGTTCAAAGAGGACTTCACTTCTGTATAGTCGACGAAGTTGACTCTATCTTAATTGATGAAGCGAGAACACCTCTTATTATTTCTGGTCAAGGCGATGAATCTATTGACTTATATGTTAGAGCAAGAGATTTTGTTAACACTCTTAGCCACAGAATTAAGTCTCAAGATGAAATTGATCTTGAAAGATTTAACAGGGAATTCGAAGAAGAAACTGTTGACTATGTAATAGATGAAAAAGATAAGACTGCAACTCTTACTGATAAGGGTATTACTAAGGCTGAAAAATATTTTGGCATTGAAAACTTATCTGATGCAGCAAATATGGAATTATCTCACCACATTAACCAAGCTCTTAAGGCAGCAGGTACAATGCATAGAGACATTGACTATGTTGTAAAAGATGGCGAAGTTATTATTGTTGATGAATTTACAGGCCGTCTAATGTACGGTAGAAGATACTCTGAAGGTCTACACCAAGCTATTGAAGCAAAAGAAGGACTAGAAGTAAGAGCTGAATCTAAAACTCTTGCAACAATTACCTTCCAAAACTACTTCAGAATGTATGACAAGCTTTCTGGTATGACAGGTACTGCCATGACAGAAGAAGGCGAATTTAGAGATATTTATAATATTGACGTTGTTGAAATCCCAACAAATAAACCTGTACAAAGGGAAGACGACAATGACCACATCTATATAAATGAAGATGCAAAGTTCAAGGCAGTTACAAGAGAAATTGCTGAAGCACATGAAAAGGGACAACCAGTCCTAGTTGGTACTGTATCAATTGACAAGTCTGAAGCACTTTCTAAATATTTAAAACGTGCAGGCATTAAGCACAACGTCTTAAACGCCAAAAATCACGAACAAGAGTCTGAAATAGTTGCTCAAGCAGGTCGTTTTGGTCAAGTTACTATTGCCACAAACATGGCTGGTCGTGGTACCGACATTGTACTTGGTGGTAACCCAGAATATCTTGCAAAGAAAGAACTTAAGAAACAAGGCATGGAAGAAGAAATGCTTGAATACGCAGATTCATACTTCAAGACTGATGATTCAGAAATCATAAAGGCAAGAGAAGACTATCAAGCTCTTGTTAAAAAGTTTAAAGTTGAAACTGACAAGGAAGCTGAAGAAGTTAAAAAAGTTGGCGGACTTAGAATCATTGGTACAGAAAGACATGAGTCAAGACGTATCGACAACCAATTACGTGGTCGTTCAGGTCGTCAAGGAGACCCAGGTTCTTCAAGATTCTACATCTCAGCTGATGATGACTTAATCAGACTATTCGCTGGGGACAGATTCAAGGATACAATGCTTAAACTTGATCCAGCAGAAGATGAACCAATTGAACACAAAATTCTTACAAGACTAATCGAGTCAGCTCAAAGAAAAGTAGAAGGTAACAACTTTAGTATTCGTAAGAACGTCCTAAAATATGACGACGTTATGAATAAGCAAAGGGAAGTAATCTATGCAGAAAGAAGAAGAGTTCTTGAAGGCGAAAACCTAAGAGACGACATCATAGCAATGAGAAATGATGTAATCGACAAGACAATTGACTTCTACAACAAGCTAGATGACAACAACAAGAACTATCTTGACTTTGAATCAATAAGAAACTTTGGTGTAACTACTTTTGACTTCGAAGAAGACTTCTTAAAGAAGCTTGAAAATCCTACAGTGGATTCATTAAAGGCATACTTCAAAGAACTTGCTGATGCAAAATACCTTGAAAAAGAAGAAGAATTTGGCGAAGAAAAATTCAGAGAAATCGAAAGAGTTGCCCTTCTTCAAAATGTTGACCAAAAGTGGATGGACCACATCGATGCAATGGATCAACTAAGAAAGGGAATTGGACTTCGTGCAGTTGGTCAAACTGACCCAGTAAGAGCCTACGCAGAAGAAGGCTTTGACATGTTCGAAGCAATGAACGAGTCAATAAAAGAAGACACAGTTAAGATGCTTTACCACGTAGTTAACCCTGAAAGAGTACAAAGAGTTAGAGTGGCAAAGGAAGTTGAAACTGTAAATCCTGATGACGGAAAACAAAAACCTTTCGTTAGAAAAGAAAAAAAGGTTGGAAGAAATGATCCATGTCCATGCGGAAGTGGAAAAAAATATAAAAACTGTCACGGAAAATTTGAATAAGATTTAATATAAACTCTGGTAGAGATGCCAGAGTTTTTTTATTTGTCTTTATAAGAATATGAAAGTTCTATTGTTTAATAAGTATTAAGATAAATTAAAAAAATAAAGAGGCATTGATTAATAAGTCTTAAGACAGATAAAAAAATAAAGGGCGATTGATTAATAAGCTTAAAGACAAATTAAAAATTAAATTTCGATTGATTATAAAGTCTTAGGACATATTAAAAAATTAAAAATCTTATACAAAAAAAATTTAAATTTTTCAAACTTCAACGCGTTATCATATTGACAAAATTTGCGAATGATAGTAAAATGTTTTCACAAATATATATTAACTGCTTCATTTTGCATGAGCTATTACAGTAGATCAAAAAGCTTTATGAGACCCAGTAAATAAATACTTTTTATTTTGCTGGGTTTTTTTATATTGTTTTTTAGTTTTGTTATTTGAAGTTAGGAGAAGGAGGTAAAAAATGAAAATTACAGATGTAAAATTAGGAATTTTATCTGTTCCCTTGAGGGTGCCCTTCAAGACAGCCTTGAGGTCCGTTAACAGCGTAGAAGACATAATAGTGGAGATCCATACCGACACAGGTCATATTGGTTATGGTGAAGCACCACCAACAGGAGCAGTAACAGGAGAGACACAATACTCAATCATAGGAGCCTTCAAAGACCACATAATAAAAACAATTCTTGGTAGAGACGTAGATGATTTCGAAAATCTAATGATGGCTCTAAACTCTTGCATAGTTAAAAACACAAGTGCAAAAGCAGCATGCGACATGGCCCTTTGGGACCTCTATGGACATCTACATAAAATTCCTGTCCACAAACTAATGGGAGGCTCAAGGAAGAAGATCACTACAGACATAACAATATCTGTAAACGACCCAGAAGAAATGGCAAGAGACGCCATAGACGCAGTAAAGAGAAAATACGACACCTTAAAAGTAAAAGTTGGAATAGATCCTAGCTTAGACGTAGCAAGACTAGATGCTATAAGAAAAGCAGTAGGACCAGACGTAAGAATAAGAATCGACGCCAACCAAGCTTGGCAACCAAAAGAAGCAGTGAGAATCCTAGACTCCATGCAAGAAAAACTACTTGACATAGAATTAGTAGAACAACCAGTAAAAGCTCACGACTATGAAGGCCTAAAATATGTAACAGACCATTCAATAGTCCCAGTCCTTGCAGACGAAAGTGTATTCTCAGCAGAAGATGCCATGACAATCCTAAACATGAAGGCAGCAGACCTAATCAACATAAAACTAATGAAGTGCGGCGGCCTTTACAATGCCCTAAAGATAACAAGCATGGCAGAACTATGTGGAGTAGAATGCATGATAGGTTGCATGCTAGAAGCAAAAATATCAGTAAACGCAGCAGTCCACCTAGCATGTGCAAAACAAATCATCACAAAGATAGACCTAGATGGACCGGTCCTATGTTCTGAAGACCCAATAGAAGGCGGAGCAGTCTTCAATGAAAAAGAAATTACTGTAACTGACGACTATGGACTAGGAATAAAATCAGTAAGAGGAATAAAATACCTAGACATATAAAGAGAAATCATAAAAATAAAAAGTAAAAATAATAAAAAGAAAGGAGTAAATTATGGTTATCACAAATGGATTTACTTATATAGCATTCTTAATGTTTATAGCAGGAGCATTACTTGCCCTAGAAAAATACACAAAATGGAAAATATTTAATGTAGTACCACCACTAGTATTCATATATGTATTAAACATGGTATTCTGTACAATGGGTTTATATGCATCAGATGCATGCTCAGACACATACTCAGCCCTAAAGAACAACCTACTATACGCAATGATCTTTGTAATGTTACTACGTTGTGACTTTAAAAAACTTGCAAAATTAGGGGGAAGAATGGTAGCAATCTTCCTAGGATGCTCTGCAACACTTTTCGTAGGATTTGTAGTTGGTTATCCAATATTCAAACATGCTCTAGGAACAGATACATGGGCAGCAGTAGCAGCCCTATTCGCATCATGGGTTGGAGGATCAGCCAACATGGCAGCAATGCAAGCAGCTCTTCCAGTAGACGCAGGAGCCTACTCATGTGCCCTAGCACTTGACACAGTATGTTACTCACTATGGATAGCCCTACTATTACTAGCAGTAAGATATGCACCAAAGTGGAACAAGGCGACAAAAGCAGATACATCAAAACTTCAAGCAGTAGCAGACGCTGCAGCAGCAGAAGTTGCAAAAGAAAAAAGAAGTGCAGACTCAGCAGATTGGATATTCTTAATTGGTCTATCACTAATAGTATCAGCAGTATCACAATTTGTCGGAGCAAAACTATCAGAAACATTAACAAACGCAGGCTTAGCAGTATTTGATAAGGGAACAATAACAACCCTATTTGTAACAGTACTTGGACTAATCTGTGCATTAACAAAAATTGGTAAACTTCCAGCAGTAGAAGAACTATCCAACGTATACCTATACGCAGTAGTGTCCCTACTAGCATCAACAGCATCAGTAGTAGACCTAATCTCTGCACCAATGTGGGTAGTATACGGAGTATTCATCCTAGTAGTACATGTAGTATTAATGTACCTATTATCAAAAATCTTCCACTGGGATCTTTGCATGGTATCAACAGCATCCCTTGCAAACATAGGTGGATCAGCATCAGCTCCAATAGTAGCCTCTGCCTATGACGCATCATATGCAGGTATAGGAGTCCTAATGGGAGTACTAGGAGCAGCAGTTGGTAACTTCTTTGGTATTGGAATGGGACAAATCCTAAAGCTATTGAGCTAGAGCTTATAGAAAAGAAAGTATTCATATGATAAACTATAAGGGATTACAAAATAAAATAGAAAATATAGTTGAAGAAAGTTCCGCAAATATTTCTGCATCCTTTTACGACTTAGACCTTGGAGAAGGATTTTCCATAAATGGAGACAAACAAGTTCCTTCAGCAAGTATGATAAAGCTTTTAATCTTGTTAAAGGCCTTTGATGAATGTGATAAGGGAAAACTTAATCTTGAAGACACCATAAGTCTTGATGATTATGAAAGAGTTGATGGATCGGGGATATTAAAGGAACTTTATAGGAACCACAAATTTTCTATAAGAGAGCTCTTGACTCTTATGATAATTGTAAGTGACAACACAGCCACAAATATTTTAATAGACTTTCTTGGAAGAGAAGAAATAAATAAAATTGGTCATGAACTTGGACTTGAGAAGACAATCCTTCAGAGGAAGATGATGGATTCTCTTGCAAAGGAAAAAGGCCTCGACAATTTCACTTCTTCTAATGAAATTTTAAAACTTTTAAAAATAATTTATGAGAAGAACTTTATTAATGAAGACTACTCTGAGCTTGCCATTGATATTCTTTTGAGGCAGCAGGAGAGAGATAGGCTCCAAAGATTTCTTCCAGAAGATTTAAAAATTGCAAATAAGAGTGGCGACTTGGATAATTTGGAAAACGATGGTGGAATATTTTTTACAAAAAAGAAAAATTACATCCTAGTTGTTTTAGTAAACCAAGCAGAGTCCAATGTCCTTGCAAAAGAGATCATAGGAGAGATTTCTCTAAAAATCTATAAGGAAATTGGAGAATAAGATGAAGAATACTTTATATCTCACAGGAGAAGCTAGGACAAGTTCAGACAATGCCATCACAAAAATTTATGGAGTATTTTACTTGGCCTTCGAAGTGGATGAAGATGGAAAAATTATTGATTCAGACAGCAATACAACCCTTGAACTAACTCGCAAGTTTATAAAGGATATTTTTGCTGGCAAAAACATCAAGGACCAGGAGATAATCACCGATGAAATCCAAAGAAGATACAATGCTTCTTCTACTAAGGCAATAATATCTGCTTACAAAGATGCCTTACAGAGATATAAAAATTTAAAATAAGACTTTAACTACCCTTTCACTAGAGAGGGTAGTTTTTTTATGTCCCATTGAAAGATAAAAGTTTTAAGTCGAAAGAAATTTGAAATAAATTTTGAAAAGTACAAACTCATTAATGGTTAGAAAGTAATTTTAAAGAGCCACAACAAATATACTTGCTAATAAAAAAAATCAACAAAAAAAGAGGGACGAGCCCTCTTTAAAATTTAAATTTTATCTTACATATCTTTTTCTATAAGCTTACCTGTTTCATAGTCGTAAGTGTAAGAGATATCTTTAGTTCCGTTAACAACTTCAACTGTAACTACATACTTGCCGTCTTCGAATTCAACTTCGTATTCGCCAGCTTCAAAGCCTTGACCAGCATCTTTTAAAGCTTCGTCCATATACTTGTCAACTGCTTCAATCATATTTAATTGAACGTCAGCTGTCTTAGCTGAAGTGTTTTCTGCTTCGAACTCATCCTTAACAATGTCACCAGTCACTGCGTCTACTGTAACTTCGTATTCTTTTTCAGCGTCGTATCCATTAACCTTGTAGTAGGCTTTTCCATTTTCAACTTCAAGTTGGAAAGATTCAACTTTTGCGTCAGCATGAAGTTTTTTGAAACCGTCAAAAGCTATCCCTCTATCTAAGTTTGCAACTGCACCCTTATTAATAGCTGTTTCTTCCTTTGTTTGAGCATCAGCAGCCTTCTTGTTTGCATTTTTATTTGCATTTGCTTCAACTGCTGCATTATTTTTTGCATTAGGTGTATCTGCTTTTTCATTCTTTGGACCACAAGCAGTAAGTGTTAATGCAAGTCCTAGTCCAAGTGTTGTCATTAAAATTTTCTTGTTCATTATCTTCCTCCAATTAAAGTGTGTTTTAATTTTGCCTACAATTATGTTACCCGAAATGGCTAGGGATAAACATTTGGAAAAGCATGAAATATTGAAAATAAACGTATAGCAAACTACCAACTTTATGGTATAATGAAAAAAGAAAATTTCCTAGACTGAAGGAAAACATTTTTAGGATGTAGGAGGTGAGATTTTTGGATGTAAAAGCTAATAAAAAGTCTCTTAGCAATATGGTCTATAGGGATTTAAAAGAAAAAATATTGAAGAACAAATTACTTCCAGGGGATAAGCTTATTGAGATGGAAATCGCTTCTAAACTCGACGTTTCTAGGACACCAGTAAGAGAAGCCTTGAAGAAGTTGGAGAAGGATGGTCTTGTTACTAGCTTTCCAAGAAAATCTTATATTGTTTCGAAAATTTCTGTCAAGGAAGCCAAGAATCTTTATATAGTTAGAAAATCTTTAGAACCTCTTTGTGTTGAACTTTTAGCAGAGAAGGGATTGACAGATAAAACAAAGTACTTCGAAGAAGTCAACGAAGATCTTAGAATCGCCATCGAAAATGGTGAAGAAGAACTTGCTCAAAATCTTATTATTGAATGGAACATGGCCCTTGTAAGGTCACTTAACAATGAAATTCTTATTGAGGTAATGACTATGGTCAATAAGAGACTTTACAGGTTTGGTAATTTTATTTTCAGAGACAAGAAAAATTACAAGAGACACTACGATAACTTACAAAAAATTTATAAATTAATCGAGGAGAAAAAACCTAAGGAAGCTAGGAAGGCTAGCGAGAGAACAATCGAGATAATTTACGAGATGTTTGAGGAGCAAGCCGACTATAGAATGTTTAGAAAATAATTAAAAAAAAACACTTGACAGGAGTGTTTTTTTTAATTATAATTATTTTTGTTGTACTGATGGTACACACAAGTTAATACTCATGCACCTTTAGCTCAGTTGGTAGAGCAACTGACTCTTAATCAGTGGGCCTACGGTTCGAGTCCGTAAAGGTGCACCATTCAAAAGCCTGTGAATTTAATCTTCGCAGGCTTTTTGCTTTATATTTTTTAATACATAAAAGTCACATGAATTCGCTTGAATTTTGGTGGGCTGCACACAAATTTATTTTAATTTGTAGATCTTTAAAGTCTAGAGGAAGTATAAGCTACAGATAAAGTCAATTTAGTAGATTAAAAGATATGAAAGTGGAAGATTAATTTATAAATTCAAGTCTCACATTGACACTACGTAATAACACGTGGTAAAATAAAGTTGTCAGGAGGTAGGTATACATGCCGATGACACAAGATGAAATGGTCAAGCTACTAAGAAAGAATGGTTTCGAAGTAGTTAAGGGTGGCAAGGGCAGTCATATAAAGATGACAAAACTTGGCATCAAAAGACCAATCATTATCCCACATGGAGAACTCCAAAAGGGAACTGAGCGTGGGATACTAAAAGAGGCAGGGCTAAAATAGCCCTACTTCTTACATTAAGAGAGGTGGTAATTATGTTAGTTTCTTATCCAGCTATATTTTATTATAGTCCAGAAGAGAAGGGTTACTATGTTTATATGCCAGACATTGAAGGATCAGGGACTCAAGGCAATTCAATAGAGGAAGCTTTGTTAATGGCAAGTGACTACTTGGGAATAATGGCTAGCTCTATAATAGAAGGCGGAGATACCTTGCCAAAACAATCAGCCATAAGTGACTTGTCTATTGAAGATGATTTTCCTTTTAAAGATGATGATGATTTTGATGGCTTCTATGATTATTCTAAGTCCTTTGTTTCTCTCGTTTATGTTGATTTAAAGGACTATTTAGGTAGCCAAGAACTTGTAAAAAAGACCTTATCTATACCCAAGTGGAGCAATGATCTAGGGAATAAATTGAATTTGAATTTTTCTAAGTTACTGACTGAAGCTATTGTAAATATCGCCAAAAATTAAAAATACAAAAACTAATACTTAAGCACTCTTTTTATAAGGGTGTTTTTTATAATAGTATTGAATATTGACCAAGCTATAGATATAAATTTGCCGATTGATAGAAAAATTATACACTCTTGCTTAAAATAAGACAGGACAAAGTAAAATAAACAAGATTAACAATATGCCTAACTTGATAGAGAGTATGATATTTTATATAATTAATCACATGGCTTAAAATATAAAATTTATGACAAGAAAGAATTTTTATAAATACAATTATTTACAATGATTTTATATTCTTCTTTTTGTTTTTCACAATTTATAGTATTATATAAAAGAGTTGGTGATTTAATGGGAAATAATGTGATCGGCTTTTATGATAGCGGAGTCGGAGGACTTTCTGTTTTAAAGGTCGCTTTAAATAAAATAAAAAATAAAAACTTCGTATTCTTTGGCGACACTCTTAGGATGCCCTATGGTGCCAGGACTAACGAAGAAATAAAAAATTATACAATGGAAGTCATGGGTTTCTTCATGGATCTTGATGTTGACCTTTCAATTATTGCTTGCAACACTGCAACAAGTCATGGCCTCAAGGAATCCAATGAAAGATACAAGTACCCAATAATTGGTGTTGTTGAACCAGGTAGTGAAAATGCTCTTGAGAGAACTAAGACCAAGAGGGTTGCTCTTGTTGCAACAAAGTCCTGTGTTGAAAGTGGAGTTTATGACAAGGTCTTAAAGTCCATGGACCCATCTATTGAATTAAGATCTGTTTACTGTCCTGATCTCACTCTTGCTATCGAGAGGGGAGAGTTTGAAGAAGAATACATGGACGGAATTGTAAAAAAATACTTAGACTACTTCGAAGACTACGACTTCGACACAATGATTCTTGGCTGCACCCACTATCCTCTTGTTGAAGATTCCTTTAAGAGAATTTTGAAGAAACAAGGCAAGAAGGTCTTGATGGTTGACCCAGCCTACAAGACTGTCCTAGATGCCATGAATATTTTAAAAATTGAAAAGGACAACCAAGAGATTCCCAATAGGACAATTGACTTTTATATAACTGGGGACATTAATTTATTTCGTTCTACCATGGAAAAGATAGTAGACCTTTCTGACTTTAAGGTAAGCTTCCATCAAGTAGACATAAAAGATTTAGAAAAATATAGGTAATAAAAGAAGGCTTCAAAATCATGAAGCCTTCTTTTTGTTTAAGTCGTAAATAATTTTAAGTCCATAGATGCCCAGGTCGTCATCTCTTATTAAGTCGTACTTAGATAGGTCTAAGAGATGGGCATAGGGGCCAGTGATTAAAATATTTGTGTCTTCTTTATTAAGTGAATAACCTTCCACTATTTCATCAATTATACCGAGGACTGCCTTCTTGTAGGCGAAGAAGAGTCCAGCCTGAATTGCCTTTTCAGTATTTTTTCCAACTATGTCATCAGGCTTTTTTAATTCTACATGAGGGAGCTTGGCGCTACCTCTCACAAGTGAATCTTGAAGCAAGTTGATTCCTGGCAGAATTAGTCCTCCTAGGAATTCTTTTTTTGCATTGATATAGTCAACTGTTGTAATTGACGATGCAGAAACTATTATTATGTTGCCTGTGTACTTTCTTGTGGCAGCAACGGCCTTTATAATTCTGTCTGACCCAACTTCTCTTGGGCTCTCGCACTTTATATTTAAACCAGTCTTAACTCCAGCAGAAATAAAAATTGGTTTCTTGCCAATGAGTTCTCTTCCAATCATCTCATAGGAAGATGAAAGCTCTGGCACAACATTAGAAATTATAATTTCATGGATGTCTGAAAGTTCTATATTCTTATCCATTAAGATGAGTTTAATCATCAGTTTAATTTCCACCACAGACCTATTCCTGTCAGTTGTAATTGAAAACTTATCAACTAACTTCTCTTGGTCGAAGACTCCAAAGTCTGTGGTCCTATTATCTATATCAATTGCAAGTAACATATTAACCCCTTCTTGATTTCAAAGCTTTTATAACTGCTGTAGTAATAATAACAGATAGGATAGCTTCAGGTATTCCTGATGTAACTGATACACCAAGGATTGCAGATTTTGCATTTTCTAGTGGAATGTTAAGAGCCTCAACATATCTCTTGGCATAGATTACATAAATTCCACCAAGGACTAGGATTGTGTTTGTCATTGATCCCACAAAGGCACCAATGGCAATAGGGAAGTCCTTCTCGCTTGACTTAAAAGAATAAATAAAAAATCCAAGGCAAAGGGCAAGTAGTATTACTACAAAAGTAATATTTAGTGTTGACCCACCGCTTGTTATATTCTTATAAAGTAAGTAAGCTAGGAAAATTGAAATTAGTCCCCAAAGTCCCTTAGTTAAGTTTCTCAAGTTCTTATCTTCTAACTTCTTCATTGCTGCGTAAGAGTAGTAGGAAGTTATCCCAATTAAAACTCTTGGCAAGACAGAAATTAGTGGATTGTAAAAGACAAAGGCAACGGGACTTGCACCCCTTAGGATTGCATTTAAGAGTGATGACACTCCAAAGATAAGTCCAACCATGGCTCCCACCACAGGGCCCTCTGCTATGGCACCAATAATTACTGGTATGTGCATAGTAGTTGCATTGATTACTCCAAGTGGAATAAGTCCAAGAGGAGTGAGACTAAGAACAACTGTGATGGCACCAAGCATGGCAGCTATCACTAGCCTTCTGTTACGTTCAGTGTTTCGATTCATTTTTACCTCCGATAGGGTTCACGAGGATACCCTTCTTATTTGCATCAAATTATTTGATGGTCCTATAACTTACAAGCCCTCCTGAATCCTCGGCTGAATAAATTGCATTGGCAATAGACCTTGAGATGGTCTTTGCAGCAAGAATTCCAACTAAATTTATGTCTGCTTCAACTTGGCCAGATGCTAGTGTAAAAATTGTATCTCCATCGTTCATGGTATGCACTGGGTTGATTGACCTTGCATAACCATCATGAGCCATTTGTGAGATCTTATTACAGTTTGCCTTAGTGAGCCTTGCGTTAGTTGCCACGACAGAAATTGTAGTGTTGGCAGGGCTAAATTGATTATAATCTTTAAGCTGCTTTTCGTAAAGGGCACAAGTGTCTAAAAAGATTTTATTTTTTCTGTCGTAAACTCCCGCAATTCTTTTTCCAGCTTCGTAGTCAAAAATATCTCCCAAGGCATTTAATGCAACTATAGAAGAGACTACAAGGTCGCCAACTTTTACTGATGACTGGCCTATGCCTGACTTCATGGCAAAGTCATTGCCTAAGATTTTTCCAACGCTGGCACCACAGCCTGCACCAAAGTTGCCTTGAGTCTTGTCATCTTCTCTTGCATTTTTTGCAGCTTCATAGCCCATATTAAAATCAGGTCTTACTTTTGCATCGCCTACTGCAAGATCAAAGAGAACTGCACCGGGAACTATGGGAACTATACCAACTCCCACATCGAAGCCTGCACCTTCTTCTTCCAAGAACTTCATAAGTCCGCCACCTGCGTCAAGTCCATAGGCAGACCCACCAGTTAAGAAAACTCCGTGGACCTTTTGGACCAAGTTTTCTGCTCTTAGAAGATCAGTCTCACGAGTGCCAGGTCCTGCACCACGAACGTCAACTCCTGCCGTAAAGCCTTCTGGGCAAAGGATGGCACTTGTCCCTGTTAGGGCCAGGCCATCTTCTGCGTGGCCAAGTCTTATCCCCTTAACATCTGTCAAAAATCCCTCGTACATATTTCCTCCTTATTAAAAGTTTATCAACTCATACAAAATTATAAACTTGCAAAAATTTATAAAGTTGTAAGAGTTCGCTAAGTCATAAAAAAATATTAACTCACAAAGAACTATAAAGTCACAAAAACTTACAAAGTCATAAAACTTAATTACTTACAAAATAACAAAAAACCTCATCAAAGTCGATGAGGTTTCAAAAATTATTTATTTTTTCTCTTTTCGTTGACAGATGTAATTTTGTCCTTGAATGTGTAATCCTTGTCGCGTCTGTCGTCAATTTTTACAACAGAGTAAACCCTGTCTGCTCCAGATTCAAAAACTGATTCTTGCATCCTTCTTATTACATCATATAAAACTTTTAAATCCTTATGGGCAATTGTTGTTCCCATAGCATTAAGTTCGTAAGTTAGTCCGTCAACTTCGCCAATGGAGTCAAGGGCACCTGCAATGTACTTGCTCACAGATGTTGTCTTTGTTCCTATAGGTATAAGTGTTAATTCTGCTACTGCCATTTTATTCCTCCTAGTCACTAATCCTTGGCAGATTCCAATTTCTTTTCACTGCCAAGAGTCTAAATATTAAAACTGTAAAAAAACAAATTATCATGGAAACCTGGTCGCCTAAAAAATTTCTCGCAAGGAGAAAAACTATAGAGCCCAAGATGCAGGCGCCGGCATAAATTTGTTCCTTAAAGATAAAGGGGATAGTGCCTGCCAAGACGTCACGAATCATTCCACCGCCAACTCCCGTTATGGAACCAACAAAGATAAGCAAAAACCTCTTATCAAGTCCTAGGGAAAGGGCAGTTGCCATTCCAGTAATAGTAAAGGAAGCAAGACCAATTGTGTCGCTAATAATCATAAACTCATTCATGAAATTTATGACCTGCCTTGATTGAAAGTTTTTTCTAAAATAGAAAAACATAAAAACTAAAATTGAAAAGACAGTGGATATGATTGCGTTAGTTGAATTCTGAAACATCTTTGGTGGATTGATACCAAGGACCAAGTCACGAACGAAGCCTCCCCCAAGAGCTGTGACAAGACCCAAGACGGTAACGCCAAGTATGTCCATCTTCTTCTTGCAACCAAGTATGGCACCGGAAATTGCAAAGGCAATTGTCCCGATGATGTCAAAAAATACATTGAACTCTAAATAATTTCCAATCATAAGGTCATTATACCAAAGTTTAAATTTGTGGGAGTCGGAAATTTCAATAAATTGAAAAAATTTTTTTAAACTTTGTTATAATGTTAATAGTATTGGAGGGACTATGAGCTTACTTATAAAAAACATTTCCTACTTAGATATAGACCAGGAAAAAATTATTGATAATGTAGATATTCTTATAGAAGAAAATAAAATAAAAAAAATTGGAAGAGATTTAGATGTTAAAGCTGACCAAGTTTTTGATGGCAAGGACAAACTTCTTACACCAGGTTTTGTAAATGCCCACACTCACCTTGGCATGTCCTACTTTAGGAATTATGCCGACGACTTGGCACTGATGGACTGGTTGGAAAATGAAATCTGGCCAATAGAAGCAAAGTTAAATCCTGAGGACATATATTGGTCCTCTAAGCTTTCTATTATTGAAAACATAAAGTCGGGTGTGACAACTTTTTGCGATATGTACTATGAGATGGATAAGGTTGGGGACGCTGCTATTGAAGCTGGAATTCGTGGAGTCTTAACTCGTGGCATGACAGATGTTGATGGCGAAGGGGAAGCCAAGCTTAAAGAGTTTGACGACCTTTACAAAAATTATCAAAACAAAGCTGGGGGAAGAATTAGAGTTGTCCCCGCACCTCACGCAATTTATACTTGTTCCACTGATTTCTTAAAGGAAATCTCTAAGAGGTCCTTAGAAAGATACGACAGCATAATTCACATCCACTTGTCAGAAACTATTACAGAAGTGGAAAATTCTAAAAAAGAATATGGGATGACGCCAATTGAGTACGTGAACTCCCTAGGACTACTTGATAGCCAAATAATTGCAGCCCACTGCGTTCACATAACTGATGAAGAAATTGAACTTGTGAAGGACAAAAAATTCTTCCCAGTTTACAATCCATCGTCAAACCTAAAGCTTGCCAGTGGCTTCACACCAGTTGATAAACTTTTGAAAAATAATATTACTATGGCAATGGGAACTGACGGCGACTCATCAAACAACAACCAAGACTTTGTTGAGGAGATGCACATTGGCGGCATAGTCAACAAGGCTGTTACCATGAATGAAAAGGCTGTGCCAGCTATTGAAATTTTAAAAATGGCAACTGTAAATGGAGCAAGGGCCCTTGGCTTTGAAAATCTTGGTTTGATTAAGGAGGGCTATCTTGCAGATCTAACAATTTTTGATTTAGATTCAAATTCTTTCACACCGAGAAATAATTTGATTTCAGCCCTAGTTTACTCAGCCAACTCATCTGATGTTGAGGCAGTCATTTGTGACGGCGACTTTATCATGAAGAATAGGGAAATAGTAAAGCTAGATGAGGGAAAAGTTAGACAAGTGGTCAATGAGAGATGGGAAGACATTAAGAGTAGATAAGACCATGGAAAAGAAAAAGACAAATATTTTTTTTAAAGTTATACTAAGGGTGGCTATTTTACTAATCACTATTGCCATCTTCACTGGTGGTATCATGCTTGCCCTGTCCCTAATTTTTTATGGACAGACCTACTTTAAAAGCGACTATAAAAATGCAAACCTAGTGATGTTAACAGGGACTACGGGTCAGCTATTGGCGGCTATCTTCTTTGTGAAATTTATTTTGAAAAAGAAAATTGACTACATCTTCTTCAAGAGAGAAGGTCTTGCAAAGAACCTTGGTCTTGGACTCTTCCTTGGGTTTTTGCAAATTTCTATTTATGTCTTGCTAGACATGGGAAGGGGAGTCCTTGGATACGAGAGAATTAACTTAAACAATTTAAACTTAATTTTTCTTGCCTACTTCATTGCCTTCTTTATCCAATCCACATCAGAGGAAGTCTTGGTAAGAGGAATCCTAACAAGAGTCCTATTTGATAAATATGGAAGGAAGGTCGCAATCCTATTTCCTTCAATCTTCTTTGGACTTTTGCACCTGGGCAACGAGGGAGTTACAATTTTATCCACCCTCAACACAATCTTGGTGGGATTATTTTTTGCAAAATTGTTGTTCTACTCAGATAATATTATGTTGACTTCTGGAGTCCACGCAGGCTGGAACTTTTCCATGGCAATGATCTATGGATTAAATGTTAGTGGCTTTAGTGGCTTTAACAGCCTACTTAATTTTAAAATTTTAAATTATAACTTGTACGACAAAACCTATGGGCCAGAGGGAAGTATCCTCGTGACCTTCATTGAAATAATTAGTATTTTTATTATATTTTATTTGGAAAAAAGAAAGAGAGATAAAAATGGAAGATAAAAAAATAGTTTACTCTGGGATCCAACCTTCAGGTTCCCTCACTATTGGAAATTATATTGGGGCCTTAAAGAACTTTATTGGCCTTCAAGATGAATACAACTGCCTCTACTGTATAGTTGACATGCATGCCATCACTGTTGCACAAGAGCCAAAGGACCTTAGGAAGAACACACTTGATGTCCTTGCCCTATACCTTGCAGCAGGTCTTGACCCAAAGAAGTCAATAATTTACATCCAATCTCATGTGCCAGCCCACGCTGAACTTGGTTGGGTCCTAAACACAATGACAGGTCTTGGACAACTTCAAAGGATGACACAATTTAAGGACAAGGCAAAGAAGTACACTGACGTGCAAGCAGGACTACTTAACTATCCAGTCCTAATGGCAGCAGACATTTTGCTTTACCAATCTTCCTTTGTACCTGTTGGCGAAGATCAAAAGCAACACATAGAAATTACAAGAGACTTGGCACAAAGATTTAACTCAAGATATTCTGAAACTTTTACAATTCCAGAAATTTTAACTCCAAAAGTTGGTGCAAGAATTATGTCTTTGAAAGACCCATCTTCAAAGATGTCTAAGTCTGACCCAAATAAGGACGGTTACATCCTTCTTCTTGACTCAGAAGACGACACAAGAAAGAAAATCAAAAGAGCTGTAACAGATTCATCTGGCGAGTTTAGATATTCTGATGACCAAGCGGGCCTAAAGAACTTGATCAACATTCACGCTTCCTTCTCTGGCATGAGCCCAGAAGAAATTGTCAAGGAGTACGAAAACCTTGGCTATGGAGAATTCAAAGAAGACTTGGGCGAAGTTGTAGTTGAAGGACTAAGACCACTTCGTGAAAGATTTAAAGAGATTAGGGAGGACAAGGCTTATCTTGAATCAGTTTACAAGGAAGGAGCAGAAAAGGCATCCTATCTTGCAAATAAAACTCTAAGAAAGGTTTATAAAAAAGTTGGTTTTATCCCTAGATAATCAACAATTTATTGATTTCAAAGATTTTTTGTGGTATCTTTTATATTAATTAGGAGGTGGCTTATGAAGAAGCTAATAATTGTCCTTGCAGTGATTCTTCTTGGAGGTTATTTTGCCTATCCAGGGATCCAAGGCAAGATGAATGAGGCAAAACTAAAAAGAGAACACCCTAATGCAGAGATTATCGGTGGAGCCGATGGTCCAACACAGATTTACACAAAAAAATAAAGAGCAATAAAAAAGAGGATTGTAAAAATTTATATTTAGAGAGAGACTATTTGCTGAGATGTCTTTATAAACTTTACAATTGTAGCTTTTTTGCTTCTTTGGTGAAATTAGTAGCCAGAGACGACTTATCTCGTTAAAGATTTTAGAGAGTTTATTGAAAAATAAAAATTAAGGTGGTACCGCGTCTTTCGTCCTTAGGGATGGAGGACGCTTTTTTATTTTTTAATTTTATAAAATTGCAAAAATTCAAAAATTATAAATTATGAGGAGGAAAAATGAAAGAGTTAAACAAAACTTATGATCCAAAGGATTTTGAAGAGAAAATCTATGACTATTGGATGGAAAATAATTACTTTAGGGCAGAGGTTGATGAAAACAAAAAACCTTACTCAATTGTAATGCCACCTCCAAACGTAACAGGCAACCTTCACATGGGTCACGCTCTTAATAACACTATCCAAGACGTTCTAATTAGGACAAAGAGGATGCAGGGCTATTCTGCCCTTTGGCTACCAGGAACTGACCACGCGTCAATTTCCACTGAAGCAAAGGTTGTAGAAAAACTTAGAAATGAAGGCATAAACAAAGAAGACCTTGGAAGAGAAAAATTCTTAGAACACGCTTGGGAATGGACTCACGAATACGGCGGCAACATTGTAAACCAACTTAAGAAACTGGGAATATCTTGCGACTGGTCAAGACAAAGCTTCACTCTTGATGATAATCTTTCCCACGCAGTTGAAGAAGTTTTTATAGAACTTTATGAAAAGGGACTTATCTATCGAGGCAACAGGATCATCAACTGGTGCCCATCTTGTGAGACTTCAATCTCTGATGCAGAAGTTGAACACGAAGAAAGTGATGGCAATATTTGGTACTTCAAGTATCCTTTTGCAGACAGGGAAGGTGGAATTGAAATTGCAACAACAAGACCTGAGACTATCCCAGGAGACCTTGCCATTGCAGTAAACCCTGAAGACGAAAGATACACTGACCTTATTGGCGAGTATGTAATGATCCCAGTAATGGGCAACAAAAAAATTCCAATTATTGCTGACGATTATGTTGAAATGGACTTTGGTTCTGGTGCAGTAAAGATTACTCCATCCCACGACCCTAACGACTTCGAAGTTGGAGCTCGTCACGACCTTGGTCAAAATATAATTATGGACGGCAAGGGCTACCTAAATGAAAATGCTGGTGCCTATGCAGGCTTGGAAAGATACGAAGCTAGAAAGAAAATCATAGAAGACTTTGAAAAGCTCGGCTTCTACATTGGCAAGAAGCACCACCACAACGCTGTTGGTCATTGCGAAAGATGTCACACAGTTATTGAACCACTAATCTCTAAACAATGGTTCGTTAAGATGGCACCACTTGCTAAGCCAGCCCTTGAAGAATACAGGAAGGGCAACTTAAATATAATTCCAGAAAGATTTGGAAAGATTTACGAAAACTGGCTAGAAAATATTCGTGACTGGAACATCTCAAGACAATTGTGGTGGGGTCACAGACTTCCAGTTTGGTATTCAGACTCTGACGATGAAATTGTAATTTCAAGAGAAGACCCATCAAACACTAAGGGACACGAAGGCAAGACTTACACACAAGACCAAGACACACTTGATACTTGGTTCTCATCAGCCCTTTGGCCTTTCTCAACTCTTGGTTGGCCAGAAAAAACTCCAGAGTACGACTACTTCTATCCAACAAATGTACTTGTAACAGGCTACGACATTATCTTCTTCTGGGTAATTAGAATGGTATTCTCTGCCCTAGAACAAACTGGCAAGCTTCCATTTAAAGATGTATTCCTAAATGGACTTGTAAGAGACGACCAAGGAAGAAAGATGTCCAAGTCACTTGGCAATGGTATTGACCCACTTGACATCATAAGAGACTACGGCGCCGATGCCCTTAGATTTACTCTTGTAACAGGTAACACTCCAGGCAACGACATGAGATTTTACATTAAGAGGGTTGAAGCAAATAGAAACTTTGCCAACAAACTTTGGAACGCAACAAGATTTTTAATGATGAATATGTCTGACGAAATCGAAGACTCCAACTTTGATGTAAATAAACTTCACTACCAAGACAAGTGGATAATCTCAAAGCTACAAAAGGTTATAAAATCAATTACAGAAAAAATTGACAAGTACGACATTGGTCTTGCAGCAGATGACATTTACGACTTCATTTGGTCCGACTTCTGCGATTGGTACATTGAAATTGTAAAACCAGTTTTATATTCTGACGATGTGGAAGAAAAAACAAACACAGTAAAGGTTCTTCTTTATGTATTAGAAAATATTTTAAAACTTCTTCATCCATTTATGCCATATATCACAGAAGAAATTTGGCAAGCCTTACCTAATAGGAAGGAAGCACTTATTGTTGCAGCTTGGCCAGAATATAGAGAAGACCTTGTATTTGAAAAGGAAGAAAGGGCAACAGAATATATTGAAAATGCCATTCGTGAAATAAGAAATGCAAGAAGCGAAATGAATATAGAAAACTCAAAGAAGTCCAACACTCTTGTTTACACTAAGGACAATGAAGTTAAGGAAATCTTTGAAGAAATGAAGGGACTTCTTCTAAATCTTGGCTACTCAAACTCTGTAGAAATTACAGATGACGAAAGCAAAAAGAATTCAGAAAATATTTCTATAGTTCTCGACAAGGCAGAAATCCAACTTCCACTAAAGGAACTTGTAGACTTTGAAAAGGAATTAAAGAGACTTAAAAAGGATAAAAAGGAAGCTGAAGGAGAACTAAAGAGAGCCAAGGGCAAACTTGCTAACGAAGGCTTTGTTTCTAAGGCACCAGAAAAACTTATTGAAGATGAAAAAGAAAAAGTTACTAAGTACGAAGAAATCCTAAAGACAATTGAAGTTCAAATTGCAAAGGTAGAAAAAAACCTATGACATACCAAGAAGTTGTAAAAAATATTGAATCCAGGATTGGCAAGTTCAAGTCCAAGGGTAATGTGAGGATCAAAAAGTTTTTAGAAAAGCTTGGGTCCCCCCACAAGAACTTAAAAGTCATCCACGTTGCTGGGACCAACGGCAAGGGATCAACAGTTAACTTTATAAAAGATGTCTTAAAAGAAGACTACAAGGTGGGGTCCTTTGTTTCTCCCCACCTCATAACTTACTGCGACAGGATAAAAATTGGCGATGCAGAAATTTCTCAAGCTGACTTTGCAGAAATTGGTGAATTTATAATTGAAAGGGAAAAAGATATTGTAGAAGAATATGGGGACCTAAACCTCTTTGAGTTTTTGACAATTATGGCAATCATCTACTTCGAAAGGGAAGGGGTGGACCTTGCCATCCTCGAAGTTGGTATGGGTGGACGAGCAGACTCCACAAACATCTTCACAAGTCGTGAAAAATTAATTTCTCTTATCACATCAATTTCTATGGACCACATGGAATACCTTGGCGACACCATAGAAGAAATTGCAGATGCCAAGGCTGGCATCATCCAAGAAGGAGGCCTTGTGGTAACAACCAATAGGGATCCAAAAATTCTTGGAGTAATAGAGAAAGAAGCAAAAGAAAAATCTGCAGAACTTTTCTACACCAAGGACCTTGCAAGCGAGATTTTAAATTCAGACCTAAGGGGAATTGATTTCAAAGTGAAATTAGATGATGTTGAAGAAGAATTTCATCTCACACAAATTGGCGACTACCAAGTTGAAAATGCTATTGGAGCAATTTACGCCCTCTACCTCTTAAACAAGAGGGGAATTTTAAAAATTTCTCTTGATGACATCAAGGCGAGAATAAAAAGATCAACTTGGAAGGGAAGGATGGAGATTGTTTCAAGAGACCCACTTATAATTCTTGACGGAGCCCACAACTTTGATGGAATCAAAAGACTAGTTGAGTCCTTAGACAATTTTAAATTCAAAAAACTCCACCTCATTATGTCAATTCTTGCAGACAAGGAACACAAGAAGATGCTAGAAGAAATTGCATCATACACAGATGAAGTTGTCTTTGTAAATCTTGACTACAAGAGGGGAACAAGCCCAGATGAACTTAGTCGCGAGGCAAGTGAGTACGGACTTAAGGGTCAAGTCATGACAATTGATGAAGCCCTAGCCTATTACAAAAAGTCTTACCAAGAAGGAGACTTGATATTAATCACAGGCTCTCTTTACTTCGTAAGTGAAGCAAGATCAAAGATTTTAAACTACGATTACAGCATTTAATAAAATAAAGAATTGTAAAAAAATAAGACCATGGATTTTTGTTTCCATGGTCTTTTAATTTAAGTTAAATTATTTTGCTTCTTTAGCAGTTTCTTTAACTTCTTCTTTAGCTTCTTTGACGTCTTTTTTCATTTCTTTTTTAGCTTCTTTAACGTCTTTTTCCATTTCTTTTTTAGCTTCTTTAGCTTCTTTCTTTTCTTCTACTTTAACGTCAGCCTTGAAACCAAGTTGTTCTTTAGCTTCAACAAGTGCCTTAAGTTCATTTGTGAATTGTTCAGCAGTAGCTTTTTCATCAGCTAGTAGAGATTTTGCAGCTGCAACAGCATTTTCAAAGTTAGATTTTACTTTGTCGTCAGCTTTTTTGTATGCTTCAGATTCACGAACTTCTTTTTCGTTAACAAGTTCTTTTTTAACAGCTTCTTTAAGTTCTTCTAACTTAGGAGCAACTTTTTCTTCTTTAACTTCTTTTTCAGACATTAATAGAACAGTGTTAGTAGCCTTGTCAAAGTCAACGCCGAATCCAAGAGCTTCGCCAAGATCTCTTAACTTGTAGTAATTGCTGTCATCAACCTTGTAAGCAGTAGCTGTAAGAGCCTTTTCGCCAACCATTACCTTGTCGTTAGTAAGCATACCCTTAGACATAGCCTTTACTTCTTTTTGGTCAGTTTCAGCAACCTTGTAGTCAGCACCCTTAGTTAAAGTTACAAGAGCATCCTTGTATTCAACACCAAATTTAGCCTTAGAGTCTTTAAGAACTGCAGCTAGGTCTCTAAGTTTGAAGTAGTTGTAACCATCAATGTTGTATCCATAGATAACAACGTCTTTTCCGTCAAGTTTAACCTTTTGAGTGGTAGCCTTAACGTCAACAGTTTTAACTTCTTTTACTTCTTTTTTAACTTCTTCTTTAACTTCTTTAACGTCTTTCTTAACTTCTTCTTTAACTACTTTAGCATCTTTTTTAGCTTCAGTCATTTTTTCTTCAGCTTTTTCTTTAGCTTCAGTCATTTTTTCTTTAGCATCTTTAGCTACTTCTTTTCCAGCTTCCTTAGCGTCTTTAGCTAATTGTTCAACCTTAGATGGTTCTTTAGCTTCTTTCATAGCATTTTCAGCTGCAGCGAAAACTGGGCTAGCAGTAGATAGTAGCATTACTCCAGCTAGAGATAGTGATGTTAATTTCTTGTTCATTATAATTTTCCTCCTAAAATATAAGTTAACCTTATTATACATAAATTAATTGATAAATCAATTAAAGTGAGTAAAATAGAGAATCATTTTAAAAATTTTAATAATTCTGTAACATTAATTCTTGCTATAAGCGTAAACGAAACCACCACTTGCATCTACAGTGACTTCGCCAGACTTAGTGTAGAAGACATAAGTGCCAGCATCAGGGAGGTAATCCCTTTGGTCCTTGCTAAGTTCCTTATCTTTTAAAAACCTCTTCTTGTTTCCAACAAGGGTCATGAAGTCACGAGCAACTTTTCTTGACTCACCTTCACTCAAGTGCTTTTCCAAGAAGGGATACTTTTCGTTAGGGAAGTAGTCAAACTTATAAAACTTTAAATTATTATTCTTATCAAAGATAAATCTCATGGATAAATTTTTCTTTTCATAATCCTTTAAAAATAATTCATAGACCTTGCCGTCTTGAACTTCTTCCACCCTCATGACACCATCCCTTAAGTAGTCGCCCAGGTCAGTGACCTTTCGTATCTTATTAATAAGAGCAAGGTCCTTGACATCCTTAAGAGGGTCAGGGTCTCGAGTGGCATCTCTCTCATAGCCATTATTGATGCTGCAGTAAAATTCTTTTTCATTCCACTCAAGCTTGGCATTCATTGCATTGGCAAGTGCCCTAGCAGGTACATAAGCAGTGTCATTTAAGATAAAAGTTGGCGAGTCAATTGTAAAGACCATGTCATCAATCCTGTACTCCTTAGAGTCAATGTAGAAAACAATCTTTTTTCCCTTGTTAATAATCTCCACCTGCCTTGTGTCGCCCTTCCAAATAACATCAGCTCCTAGGTTTTCAGAAACAAGCCTAAGAGGGATGTGAATCCTGTCATTCTTAACAACGAAATCCTTCTTGAAGACGATGTTATTGATGACAAGAGTCATCTTTTTCCTTTCACTAGCGTAGACACTGGTGAAGAGTAAAAGAAAAGATAGGATAAATAAAAACTTCTTCTTCATGCAATCACTCCTTTAGTTAATTATAACACTAATAAAAAATTAAAAACTTACAAAAAGCTTAAGAATAAGAGAAAAGAAAAAAGTCCCCCTAAGGGAACTTTTAAGAATTAATTATGAATTTTTATTTCGCAATTAAAAGATAACTTTTTTTGAGACATACTCTTTTATGATTGAAGAAAGCTTGCAAGCAAACTCTTCTATCTTTGGATTTTTATATACGACAGTGATTGCTGAAAAGTCTCCATCAATTTCTATAAATTCACAATAAGAAGTTGAATTAATCATCTTAAGAGCTGACTCATAAATAAAAGTTACACCCTTATTGGCCCTAACCAAGCTTACAGAATTCATTATAGTGGATGTAATTTTAATATTCTCAGGGTAGAAGTTCTTGGCTTTAAAGATGTCCTCTACGGACTTTCTTAGATTTTTTTCACGATTTAACAAGAAGAAGGTTTCCTTTGAGTAGTCCTCTAAAGAATTATTATCATCTTTATAAATAGACTTGGGAACCATTAAATAAATTTTGTCGTTTAAAACGTGAACAGATTGTAAGTTCTTGTTATTTATATTTCTGTTAGTTATAAATAAATCAATCTCATCTCTTAATAAGGCATCTTCGAAAGAAGTGGAATCATACTTAGTAAGACTCAACTCCAAGTTTGGATAAACTTCTATTAACCTAGGTACAATGTTTGGAATTATGTATTGAGACATAAAAGTCAAAGAACCTATCCTAATGTATGAATTATTTGAACTTTTGGATTCGTTTATTTCTTTTAGCATTTCCATTTCTAAGTCTTGGAACTTATCTATGTAATCAAAAAGTATTTTGCCTTCTTGAGTTAAAGCTAGGGGAGACTTTGACCTATCAAAAATTACAAAGCCAATATTGTCTTCGATCCTCTTTAAAGTCCTACTTAGATTTGGTTGAGCAGTAAAAAGTTTTTGTGAAGCCCGGCTTATACTTCCACACTCTCTTATTGTTGTTAAAATTAAAAGACTTTTATGGTCTAACACTTATATCACCAAAGATATTATATCATAAATCATATATGAGATATAGTAATTTAAGTATTTGCTGTGGTAAAGTAAAGAATGCTAAAATTTAAATATAGATATGAAAATGTTTACTCAAAAATTTTTATATCAAAAATGTTAGAAGATTGTGTAATTAAAAAAAGAGGTGTTTTATGGAAAAAGTAAAAAAGAAAAAGGTTCCACATACTTTAGTAATTCTTATGATTATTATTTTATGTGCAGTTGCTCTAACTTGGATTATACCAGCTGGAGTTTATGAGAGAATTGAAAATGCTCAAGGCGTTAAGGTCATTGATCCAGAAAGTTTTCATTATATTGACAAGACGCCAGTAAATCCTTTAAAAATATTTAATATCAGTTTAGAAGGATTCAATAAGGCAGCAACTTTAATATTTGTAATTTTATTCTCAGGAGCTTCCTTTAATATAATTACAATGAGTGGAGCTTTACAATCACTAATAGGAGCTGTTTCTAAAAAGACAGAGAGCAAGGAATATCTTTTTATTCCAATACTAACTCTTATCTTTGGACTTATTTGTACAACTCAAGGTGTAAATACCTTCATAGGATTCGCCCCAATTATGGTTATGATTGCCTTAGCGATGGGCTTCGACTCCATAGTAGGTGCTTCAATTATATTGCTTGGTGGAGCTGTAGGTTTTTCAACTGGAACTTTAAACGTTAATACAACAATAGTTGCTCAAGAAATTTCGGGTCTAGCACCATACTCAGGTCTTTCCTACAGAGTTGTCTGCTTTATAGTTTTCTATATTGTTACAAACTTGTACTTAGTTAAGTATGCTCTAAAGATTAAAAAGAATCCTGAGCTAAGTTCTATGCATGAACTGGATAAACTTAGAGTTAAGGACGTAGATTCTCATGATGAATTTAATGCTCCAATGGATGCAAGAAAGTGGGCAGTTATAATTTCATTATTTGCTGCACTAGGACTTATAGTTTATGGTGGAGTAAAATTAAAATGGAAATTAGAAGAAACAGCAGTTGTATTTGTTTGGTTATCAATAGTAGCAGGTTTTGCTGCTGGATTCAAACCATCACAAACTGCTAAGTACTTTGTTGAAGGTGCTAAAAAAATGGTTGGAGCAGCCCTAATTATTGGACTTGCAAGAACTGTTTCTGGTGTGCTAGATGCTGGTAACATAATGGATACTAGTATCCACGCTATGTCTGGATGGCTTAACTTCTTGCCTCAATTCTTAAAGGGACCAATGATGTTCATCATAAACTTAATAGTTAATATGTTCATAACTTCTGGCAGTGGACAAGCAGCTGCAATAATGCCAATATTTGCTCCTCTAGCAGACACTATTGGACTTACAAGACAGACTGCAGTTCTAGCTTTTAACTTTGGAGATGGATTCTGTAACTATATCCTACCAACTTCAACAGCCCTAATGGGAATCTTGGGAGCAACAGACATACCTTATGACAAATGGATGATATTTATGGGTAAATTATTTGGAATTTGGATCCTAGTTGGTTCAATTATGATGATTGGGGCTCAAGTTATTAACTTTTAAAAAAATATTAAAAGGAGAAAAATGAAAGACGTAATTATAAAGGAAATTGATAAAATAAAAAATAAATTATTTGAAATGTCAGATGAGATCTTTGAGCACCCAGAACTTTGCTTTAAAGAACACTTTGCAAGCAAAGTCTTAGAAGACTATCTTGAAGAAAATGGCTTTGAAGTTGAGAGAGGCTTAGGAAGTCTAGACACTGCCTTTCGAGCGAAGTATTCTAATGGAAATGCCAAGTACAACATAGGACTCTTATGCGAGTATGATGCACTTCCTATGGGTCATGGTTGCGGCCATCAAATGCAAGGCCCATCAATAATAGGAGCTGCCATAGCAGTAAAAAATGCAGTGAAAGACCTTCCCTTTAACCTAATTGTTTATGGAACACCTGCTGAAGAAGGCGGTGGGGGAAAAATGATTATGCTTAAAGAGGGTTACTTAAAAGATATTGACATAGCCCTTATGATGCATGGCGGACCAGCAACTCAAGTTGATGTTAAGTCTATGGCACTGTCATCAAGATTTGTAAAATTTTTTGGCAAATCATCTCACGCAGCCCTTAAACCAGAAGCAGGTAGATCAGCTTTTGATGCTCTTCTTCTAACCTTCCAAGGCGTAGAATTTTTAAGAGAACACGTGAAAGAAGATACGAGGATGCACTACACAGTTCAAACTCTTCCAGGACCAGCAAATGTTGTTCCAAGTGAAGCAGAAGGTCACTTCTCACTTAGGTCTTACAACTCAAAGTATTTAGATGAAGTAGTGGAAAGGTTTGATAATATTGTAAAGGGTGCAGCCCTAATGACAGGAACGACTTATGAAATTAGAGAAGACAGAAGACTTGAATCAAAGATACCTGCCTATATCTTAAATGATTTAATAATGAAAAATGCTGAGGAACTTGGAGCTCCAAGAATAAAAGGAGCAAGAGAAAAGACAGGTTCAACAGATTTTGGAAATGTAACTTATATAATTCCAGGATCCTGTGCAAGGATAGCCTTTGTTCCAGAAGGAACAGCTTCCCACTCTCAAGAATTTTTAGACTTAGGTAAGAAAAAAGAAGCACACGACTGTGTTGAGTACGGTGCAAAGATAATTGCTACAACAGTCTATGATCTAATAGAAGATCCTAGCCTAATCGAAAAATCTATAGAAGATTTTAAAGAATGCAAATCAAAGATGTAAAATGAAATCCCCTTTTTATCGAGGGGATTTTTTAATACAAAAAAAAGTCCCCCTAAGGGAACTTTTAAGAATTAATTATGAACTTATTGCCACATGATTTGCATGTAACTCTTATTTTGCCCTTGCCTCTTGGGACCTTCATCTTTAACTTGCATGAAGGGCACTTGATGTACTTGTAAGTCTTCCTATTGTCGTACCTAGTCTTGGAAGTGAAGACCTTCCTCCTAAGTGGCTCAACGCTATCTAAGAATTTTTGATTTTCTTTGTACCTTGCGTTGAGGTCGCGAGAGAAGATCCTGTAATAGGAATAAATTATAAGTACAAGGGCAACAGTTGGTAGGCTTGCCTTCTTTACGAAGAGATTAATAATCAAGAGGACAAGAGCTAGGGAAGTGATGAACCTGCCCAATTGATCTTGACCATACCTGCCCACCATAAACTGTCTAAACTTATCTTTGATTTTCAAAAAATCAACTCTTTCTAATTTTATAATCTTATAGGTCTAACTTTGCAATATGATCCTTGATTACTCCAGCTGTCTTTTTAAGTCTACCCAATTCTTCTTCTGTTAAGTCAAGCTCAAACTTTTCTTCAATACCATCTTTACCAACCCTAATTGGAGTTGAGATGTATAGGTCATTAAGTCCGTAGTGTCCTTCCATTAAACAAGAAGCCTTTAGGACAATTTTTTCGTCATTAGCAATTGCTTGGATGATATTGTTAACAGTGTTGCCAATACCATATTGAGTTGAGCCCTTGCCCTTGAAGATGTCCCAGCCACGACGACGAGTGTCATCTTCAACTTGGTCCTTGTCAAAGTCCTTAAATAGTTCTGGGTGAGTTTCTTTATACTTATCAAGAGGCATAGAATCAATCATAACTTGTGACCAAGGAACGAATTGACTTTCACCATGTTCGCCAAGTACAGTAGCGTTAACAGACTTTGGAGAAATGCCAAGCTTATTTGCAATTACAACTTGGAGTCTTGCAGAGTCCAAAAATGTTCCTGAACCAATAACTCTTGAGTCATCGAAGCCAGAAACTTTATAAACTTCATAAGTAATAATGTCTACAGGGTTTGTTACAACGACAAAAATTCCCTTGAAGCCAGCGTCAACAATTTTTCTTACGTAGCTTGCAACTTCTTTCTTATTTAACTCAAGCTCATTAAGTCTATCTTCTTCAGGGATCTTGCCAGAGCAAATTACAACGACATCACGGTCGCCCATGTCTTCATACTCGCCAGCTCTAAACTTAACATCCTTTGGATAGAAAAGTCTTCCATCATTTAAGTCAATGGCTTGAGAGATTGCTTTTTCTTTTATAACATCATTAATAATAATGTCAGATGCAATACCTCTCATGGCAGAAGTGTATGCTACGATTTCGCCAACAGCTCCAGCTCCAATAATACCTAATTTCATCTTTATTCCTCCTTATGTCCTCCTGGGACAAATTTAATAAGAAGTCAAAAATCTTCTTATTAATACCATATTATAGTACAGTAAAACCTAAAAGAAAATAAAAAAGTAAATTAACTAAGCCTTTACAGAGAAAAATAAAAATAAAAAAATTGTAAATTTTTGTAGATTTTTTTAAAATCACCTGTTATAATAAAGAAGCACTTGAGAGAGGGAGAAAAATTCCTCAAAAAATATTTTAAAAACTTTTTAAAAAGTGTTGACAAGATATTAAAAAGTGCGTATAATAAGTTTTGTTGTTAAAACTTCATGCGGGAATGGCGGAATTGGCAGACGCGCTAGACTTAGGATCTAGTTCCAATGGAGTGGGGGTTCAAGTCCTCTTTCCCGCACCAACATCAAGCACACGATTTATGTCGTGTGTTTTTTTGTGTCCTTTTTTAAGATATAAATTATAAATTTTATAGATAAATGATTTTTTGTGTGATAATATAATATTACTTATACCTAAGAATAAGAATAAAAAAGTATGAGAGAAAAGTGATTTAAGTGCAAAAATATGAGGTTTATCACACTACTTATAAGACATTTGGAAAAAATATTCTGAAAACCAAAAGTTTTAAATGTAGTGATGGAGAAAGTGAATGGTTGGGAAAGGGAGTATACTTCTGGGACAATCTATATACTGCCAATGATTTTTGGCCAAAGGCAAGAAAAATTAATAAAAAAGATATTATGGTGCTAAAGGCTAATTTAGAAGTAGACAAAGTATATATCTTAAATCTAGATGAAGAAGATCAACATAAAAATTTTGAAGAATTTTGTGATGATTTAAAGGGAGAACTAATAAAAAGGAATGTATATATTCCAGTAGGAAACAGAAAAAAACTATGGTGCTTCTATTTGAATTATTATAAAAGATTATACGATGTAGCACTAATTACTAGAACTTTTACAGCAGGAGGGCATAATAAAATTTTTGATGTAAATCGAAAACAATATTGTGTAAGTGAGAAATTTAAAGATTCTATAATAAAAAATGTTGAGGAGGTTGTGTGATGTTTTATAAAAAAGGTGACAATATATATAGTAAAGAAATATTGGATGACGTTTGTAAGGATATGAATATACAACCGACTTATGAAGTTCAAGATTTTTTTGTAGAAAATTCTGTAAAATATGACGATAGTATTTTTAATGAAGAAGTAAGTAATAAAATTAATTATAATAAATATAATGATTCTAGCTATAAAATAAGTGGATCTGATTTTGTTTATTACAATAGTGATCCTAAGACGCTTTATATCAATAAATCGAAGTCGTATATTAATAACAAGAATTTAAAAATTGAAGTTTTATTAACAGAGGCGGCATAAAATGAGTAATAAAAAAACGAATGAAATAAAAGGCAAAATAGCTTTTGAAGAATATAGAGTCTTAGAAATAAATTATAAACTTAATAGAGAGTTTGATTCTGATGAACCTATAATAATGTCCTTTGCAATAGGTCACGATTATCAAATCTATGAAAATGGAATGAATGTTCAGATGGGAGTAAATATATTTGAAAATTCAGAGAGCAATGGTTATCCCTTTGAAATGAAGGTAGATGTCGAAGGGGTTTTTTCTTTTGAAGGAGAGGTTGATGGCGAAAAATTCTTAGCCAATGCCTTATCGATTTTATTTCCTTATATTAGAGCTATTGTCTCATCCTATACTTCATTGGCAAGCATCCCACCTTTTACACTTCCAACAATTAATATTCAACAATATTTAATAGACTCTGAGAGTAATAAAAATAATGAATAATATAAATTAATCCAATATATATATTGATAAAATTATAAAAGATTTTTTGATTCCACAACTTTAGTTGTGGTTTTTTTATTATTTTAAATTCCTTTAGATATTAGATAATAATTTAAATAATAAATTAAAGACTCCACTAAAAATATATAAAAACATTAAAAATCAAAAATATTTACAATTATTTTACATTTACAAATTCACACGAAAAAAGATTTTTTATCGAGTATAATATGTGAGGGAGGACTTATGAAAAAAACTTTTAAAATAATTTTCGGACTAATACTAATTTTAATACTTTCAATATACATAGGAGGACTTTTCTTCTTCACTAACAGGTATATGCCAAGAACCTACATCAATGGAAGAGACTTTGGGCTTGTAAAAAAATCTGAACTCAAAAAGACCTACGAGGACCTTTCAAGAAACTTTGAACTTGAAATCATCTCCAAGGACAAGAACTTAAATGACAAGATAACTGCAAAGGACTTTGGATATGTTGACTCTATAGGAAGTGAATCCATAGACCAAACAGCCTTCTACTGGCCAGTGGCGTCCCTTGTGCCAAAGCACTACAAAGTTGACAGTGACCTAAAGTTTGATGCAGAAGCCTTAGATGAAAAAATAAAAAAACTTGAGCCAGTCATGGGTCAAAAGGACCACTCACAAGATGCAAAAGTTATTTTCGAAGATGGGGAATTTAAAGTCCAAGATGAAGTCCACGGCAACTTTATAAAGATGGATGAATTTAAAAATTCCATCCTAAGTCACTTTGGAGACTTGAAGGGAGAACTTGACCTTGCAGGAGAAAACCTCTACCAAGAACCAAAGATCACTAAGGATTCAGAATATATAAAAAATCAACTTGCTTCTTATAAAGACGTCTACAAGAAAAAAATAATTTTTGACTTCGACGACAGGAAGGAAGAGTTGACAGGTCAAGGCATAATTGCCATCTACTCCAAGGCTGATAACGGAACCCTTGCCCTTGACGAAGAGAAACTAAAACACTTCGTAGAAAGACTTGCTGCCAAGTACGACACTTATAGGACAAGCAGGATCTTTAACTCAACAGGACTTGGCCTCATGAAAGTTGACGGAGGCATCTACGGTTGGCTAACAGATAGGAAGGCTACAAGAGAAAAAATAAAAGAAGCCCTTGCAAAAGAAGAACCAGTTACAATTAAGCCAGCCTACAGGCAAGATGCAGTATCAAGAAAAGTTGATGACGTTGGCAAGACCTACATCGAAGTAGACCTTGCAAGACAAAAACTTTGGTACTACAAGGACGGAGCCTTACAACTTGAAACCAATGTTGTAACAGGTAACCCAACCAAAGGCAATGGAACACCAACAGGTACTGATAGGATTTGGTCTCGTGAAAGAGATAGGTACCTAACAGGAGAAACCTACCGATCAAAAGTTTCCTACTGGGCACCAATCAACTGGTCGGGAGTGGGTCTTCACGATGCATCATGGAGATCAAACTTTGGCGGAAACATCTACAAGTCAGGTGGATCTCATGGCTGCATAAACATTCCAGTTCCAGTTATGAAAAACCTATTTCCACAAACCTTTACGGGCATGCCAGTTATAGTTTATAACTCAGCGACCCAAAGAGTTAATAATGCTGGGGGACAAGTAGTAGTTGGTCAACAACCACAAGTGCCACAACAAGCTCAAGGACAATAAAATTAATTGCAAAAACAAATTGATAATTAATATAAATTAACTCCACATAAAGCTTGAAAAAAATTTAACGAGTGATATAATAAAAACAAGAAATAAATAAATATTTTAAATCTTCAGGGAAGGGTGCAAATCCCAACCGGCGGTAAAGTCCGCGAGCGCAAGCCGAATTGGTGCAATTCCAATACCGACAGTAAAGTCTGGATGAGAGAATGATTTAAACTTTCACGCCCCGAAGGTTCGGGGTTTTTTTATGCCCCAACAGGAGGTAAAATGAATAAAGTAAATTCAAGTTCAATGATAAGAACAAAAGACATGACAAAAATAGGAATGCTATCAGTAATTGGTTTTATACTAATGTATTTTCAACTACCACTTACCTTTGTAGCACCACCCTTTATGAAGCTAGACATCTCAGACCTACCAGTACTAATGGGGGCCTTCACAATGGGACCAGCCTACGGAATCATAATCGCAGCCCTAAAAAACATAATGCACATAATCTTTAAGGGCACAATGACAGCAGGAGTTGGCGAACTATCCAACTTCATCATCTCATCAACCTTTGCCTTCGTGTCAGCCTACTTCTATAGAAGACACAAGACATACAAGGGAGCAATAGTCTCCTTGACAATAGGAGTCCTTGCCATGACAATACTTGCAATGATCTCCAACTACTTCGTAGTATTCCCACTATACGGCAAAGTAATGCCAATGGAAGCAATCATTGGAATGGGCGCAGCAATCACATCAAAAATCACAGGCCTATTCACAATGATGATCTACTCAGTCCTACCTTTTAACCTAATAAAAGGATTCACAACATCAGCAGTGATGATGTTAGTCTACAAAAGAGTCTCACCACTCTTTAAAAACTAAATAAAAAAGATTTAAAAAGATTAAAGATAAGATAAAAGAGCAAGCTGTCGCAAGGCAGCTTGTTTTTTTTATCCTATATAATATAATTTACAAAGGAAACATTTTAAAAATTACAAAGAGAGGTAGAAAATGAAAATACTTTGCGCAGGCCCAACATCAATCGACCCAAGAGTAATGGAAGTAATGGGCAAGTCCCTTACCAACCCAGACATAGACCCAGAATACGAAAAGAAACATAGACAAGTAGAAAAGAAAATATCCAAACTCCTAAAGACAGAAGCCACATCCTTCATCATGCTTGGCGAAGGAATGATAGGACTAGAAGGTGCCATCATAAACCTAGTAGAAAAAGGAGACAGAGTCCTAGTCCTTAACAACGGAGTCTTTGGAGCAGGTTTTGCAGACTTTGTAAAATACTATGAAGGAGTGCCCTACATATACGAAGACGACTTCAGAAGAGGCTTCGACATAGAAAAACTTAAAAACTTCCTAGAAAAAGACCACGACTTCAAAGTAGCAACCATGGTCCACTGCGAAACACCATCAGGCATCACCAACGACGTCAAGACAATATGCAAGCTCCTAAACTCCTACGGAATCCTAACAATAGTAGACACAGTATCAGGCATGGGAGGAGAAGAATTTGACTTCGACGACTACAAAGTCGACATCGCCCTAGGCGGAAGCCAAAAATGTATCTCAGCACCAACAGGCCTAACCCTAGTGACAATATCAGAGAGAGCCAAGCAGGCAATAAGAGATAGAAAAAAATCAGTTCCTTCATATTATATGAACTTTGAAAACTACTACGCCTACTCCGACGGCTTCGCCTTCCCATACACAATGAACGAAAACTTGACTTACGCCTTAGACCTAGCCCTAGATTTATTATTTGAAAAAGACTCACTAGCCCTACACAAAAAATATGCAGAAGTCACAAGAGAAATCTTTGAAAAAGCAGGCTTTGAACTCTACGCCAAAGACTCAAGATCCAATACACTTACAGCAGTCGTGGTCCCAGAAGGCTTCATAGCAGAAGACATAATCGGAGCCTTGAGGAAAAAAGGAATCCTAATCTCTAAAGGAGCAGGGGACATCTTCGAAAAAGTATTTAGAATAGGCCACATGGGGAACAACATCTCCTACGAAAACTTCTTAGAACTCTATGAAAAGTTAGATGAGGTCTTTGGGGAATTAGGGATCGAGACAAAGGTGTCTTTAAAAGAAGAGTTTCAAAAATTAATGGAAAAATAAGATTTTCTTTAAAGAAAATAAGGAAAAGAATTTTAAAAAGATTTGCTTTAAGTTGTCGACATTTTGTCGACAAGTGAAATAGAAGTCGATGCTTATGTAAAAGAATTAAAGATTCAATTTTAAAAAAATTTTGTAAAACCTAAGGTTTTGATTTTTCAAATTCTAAAGGGGTCGAATTCGACACGTTTATAAAATTATTTCTAAAGCCTAAGGCTTTAATTCTTCTCTTGGAGGGGATTTAGGGCGTTTCGATTCGCCCTTATCCCCTCCAAACCTCCCCTTACCACCCCCAACGACCTGGCAGGGGCCTCTGCCAACAACCCCGAGCGGCAGACAGCCTAAAATTCAAAACTCGTTAAGCTTACACTTTTGAAATTTAAAAACTTAACAATCAATTAAGATTTGATTTCAATTACTCATAAAGTCAATAGCTTAACTCAAACAGTTGAATTTTTTAACGGCTGTCTTGCCTTACGGGGTTTTTCAACCTTAGTTAGTGGTTTTATCTCTACATATTTTCAAACTTATCTTGAGTTAGATAGCAAGACCTAACAATCTTAATAAACTTTTTAATTAAAAGAAGCTTAGTCAGTATTGATTAAGCTTCTTCTTTTTATAACTTTGTAATTAAATATGAGCTTGTAACGTCTGATGGCATTATAAGAAACTACAACTTCACGATTAGTTATGACTTTATAAGATATCATAGCTTCACGAAGAAGGATAACTTCACACTTAATCGTGAGCTGATCGAGTGCCCCAGTTTGTAGAAGTGTGATGAGGTCGTAGCATTTGCCAATACGCTGAAGAGTTATAAGGCAGTAAGCAAAAAGGCTGGAGGGGTTAAAGAAATTTTCTTTTAAAAGTTTTTGTAAAGCCAAGCTTTACGATTTATCTATAAGGAGGGGGAGCCATACCCATTCGGGCACGCGGGGGCTTATTCGATCGCCCTTACCTGTGCCTGCGTGGCATCCCCTCCAAACCTCCCCTTACCACCCCCAACGACCTGGCAGGGGCCTTACCCATTAATACGCAAAAAGCCCTCCGACTATTAAATAGTAGAATACAAATTGTCGCAAGCTCCAATTTGCGAACTGACCTACCATCAATTTGCAAAAGCAAATTGGGTTAGGTCATGTCAACTCACTCGCTCCGTCCTCTTGAACAGTGAAATTTTTTTTAACGTCTTCGAACTTTTTGCTTACAGCCTTATTAGCTTGCAGGATATTAGCAAACTTTACGACCTTATAACATTTCAAAGAGCTGGGGAATAATTGCCAACGTTACAATTGAATATAAAGTTATAAAATATAAGCTTAATCCTTTATTGATTGGGCTTTTCTTAGTATTTATGATATTATTGCCAAAATCTCGGCAAATAGAATATAATAAAAGAAAAAGCAAAGGAGAGATACTTTGAACTTAAAAGACTATCTTGGAGAAACAAATCTATACGACAAAAAAGAAAAATTAGAAATAAATAAGCCAAAGTCTTGGTTAAAATCTGTGTCAGCCTTTGCTAATGGTAGAGGTGGGAAGCTAATATTTGGAGTTAAAGAAGATAATACAATTCTTGGACTTAAAGACTATCAAGATACTTCCGAAAATATTTCTGAAATCGTAAAAACTAAAATGGATCCGAATCCAGAATTTGATATGGAAATAGAGGAAATTGATGGAAAAGTCATATTGATTTTAAATATATTTGTTGGGAAAAACACACCATATTTTGTAGTTGATGGAGGAAGCAGAACTGCTTATAAAAGAGTAGGAAATCAAAGTGTCCCTGCAAGTCGAATTGATCTTTTTAATTTGTCTTTAAAGGGAGAACATACAAGTTACGATTCACTTCAGTCAAAGAAAAAAATTGAAGATGTAAGTTTTAAGGAACTTAAAATCGAGTACAAAGAAAGAACGGGAAAAGATTTTGAAGAAAAAGATTTGAAATCTTTCGGACTTGTAAATGATGAGGGAAATCTAACCATAGCAGGAGCTTTATTTGCAGATAACTATCAAGTTTATCAGTCAAGGGTATTTTGTACTAGGTGGAATGGGCTTACTAAAGCTAATGGGAGAATGGATGCCTTAGATGATATAGAATTTGAAGGAAATATAATTTATCTTTTAAAAGCTTCTTTAGACTTTGTGAAGAGAAATTCTAAAAAGATGTGGAAAAAAGGTCCAGTTTATAGAATAGAATATACTGAATATCCTGAAAGGGCAGTCCAAGAAGCTCTAGTAAACGCATTAATCCACAGAGATTATTCTGTGATAGGAAGTGAAGTCCATGTAGATATCTATGATGACAGACTAGAAATATATTCTCCTGGAGGAATGTATGATGGAACTTTTGTTCAAGATCTAGATCCATTAAATGTATCTTCTACAAGAAGAAACCCAATTATAGCGGATGTATTTGCTAGAATGGATTTGATGGAAAGGAGAGGATCTGGACTTAGAAAAATAATAGAAGCTTATGAAACAGAAGAAAATTATAAAGAAAATTTAAAACCAGTCTTTAAGTCAACAGAATCTTCATTTACTACAATTCTAAAGAATTTAAATTATGACACTCAAAATGTCACCCAAAATGACGGTCAAAGTGAGGGGCAAAATGAGGGTGAAAATGAAGGTCAAAATGACGGTAAAAAGTTAAAACCAAAAGATAGACGAAATAAGATAGTGAAACTTATGAAAGAAAATTCAAACATAACAACAATTGAATTATCTCATATATTATTGGTGTCTGTAAGCACGATAGAAAGAGATTTAAAAATTCTCACAGATGAAAAAACAATCGAGTATATAGGTAGTGCTAAAGATGGATATTGGAAAGTAAACAAATAAAATTAAAAAAGAAAATAAAATTCTCCCGAAAATAATACGATATTCGGGAGAAATACTTTGAGCGAGAGAGAAATCTTTCGCTCTTTTTTTATTTATGGAGGTATTAATGAAG
>OHAU01000555.1_pt1 | contig 52105 bp, 47 predicted proteins | sample 1577181 | NCBI WGS metagenome assembly OHAU01 (sample SAMEA3541472, study PRJEB24748) | human gut metagenome | biome: human gut; feature: human-associated habitat; material: faeces | place: China | collected 2012 | reverse complement strand
ATATTGATCAGAAGATCATTTCCATGTATGCCAAAGGAATGACTACCCGGCAGATCTCCGAAACCATCGAAGATATTTATGGCTTTGAAACTTCTGAAAGCTTTATTTCTGATGTGACTGATAAGATCCTGCCACAGATCGAAGACTGGCAGAACCGGCCACTGGACGAGGTCTATCCCATTCTCTACATTGATGCAATCCATTATTCTGTAAGGGATAATGGTGTGATCCGAAAGCTTGCCGCTTACGTGATTTTGGGAATCAACACGGAAGGAAAAAAAGAAGTTTTAACCATCAGTGTTGGCGATAACGAAAGCGCAAAATACTGGCTTTCCGTTATGAATGAACTGAAAAATCGTGGTGTCAAAGATGTATTAATCATCTGTGCCGATGGTTTAACCGGAATCAAAGAAGCGATTGCAGCAGCTTTTCCAAAGACGGAATACCAGCGCTGTATTGTACACCAGGTAAGAAACACGTTGAAATATGTCCCGGATAAAGACAGAAAAGCCTTCGCTACGGATCTGAAAACCATTTATCAGGCCACAGATGAAAAGAAAGCTCTGGCAGCCTTAGAGCGTGTAACAGAAAAATGGACACCGAAATATCCGAATTCCATGAAGCGCTGGAAGGATAACTGGGACGCAATCTCGCCGATCTTTAAATTTTCAACGACGGTCAGAACGGTGATTTATACTACAAATGCTATTGAATCCCTGAATTCTACCTACCGGAAACTGAATCGCCAGAGAAGCGTATTTCCAAGCGATACAGCTCTATTAAAGGCACTGTATCTTGCCACATTTGAAGCTACGAAGAAATGGACCAGTACGATCCGCAACTGGGCACAGGTGTATGGTGAACTGAGTATTATGTACGAAGGACGCCTCCCAGAGTAACGAATAAACAGGCGAATAAGACGGGCGGAAAACCGCCTGCTCTTGACATGCCATTCAACAACTGTTATATATAAAACAAGGGTGAGAAGCCTGATTTTCAGGCTTGCCACCCTTGCATATCATAGAAGAATCTTATTTACAGACTTTTTCTCACAGTCTCGCGCAGGAAAAATTCTAAAAACTCTTTTCGTCATATACCGTACCGGATTAGAATCTGATTCCCAGCTTTTCGCAATAAGAAATCCACCAATCAAAAAGAAGATTTTTACTCCGAGCGCCTGAATTCCTTCTCCCCATAATGTAGGAAGGGTATAGCCACCAATATATGCCATATGTCCAGCCATAACCATTATTGCAGCAACAAACCTAATGATATTAAAATTATTGTCTCTTTTCTCCCTCGCCATTAAATAATTTCTTTCTCCATTTCCTCTTATATTTCACTTATGTGGATACATCACTTTGATTTTCTTTCCTGTTCTAATGCATCCGCACATTCTTTCCAGCCTTTTTTCGCACTTTCTAACGCTTCCGCACATTCTTTCCAGCCTTTTTTCGCATTTTCTAATGCTTCCGCGCATTCTCCCCAGCCTTTTTTCGCATTTTCCAATGCTTCCGCACATTCTTTCCATTCGGTACGGGTTTCTTCCAATGCCCCTGCACACTTTTTCCACTCAACACGAGTTTCTTCCAGTGCGGCTGTACTTTGCGCCAATTTATCCTCTACATTTTTAAGCTCCGCATTTTTTTCACTCACCATTTGCTGCGATTGCTCTAATGCTTGCTTTAATTCATCAATGTCTCTCTGATTTTTTTCCTCAAAGGCTTTCGCTTTCTTTAACTCATCTGCACACTTTTTCCATCCTTCTTCTGATACAAAGACTTGCTCTTTTAAAGTTCTTCTCTCATTTGGAAGCATTGAAAAATCCTTTTCCTGCAAATCTGCCCCTGAAAAATCAAGCACCTGATTCAGCTTTCCTACAAGATTATTACCCTTTTCCTGTAAAAGTCCTTCTAGATGATTGGTGTTTGCCTCTTTTTTGTTTTTATAATAGGTCAGTACAAACAAATGCTGAATCGCATTAAACCATGGATTTAACTGAATCAGTTCATACACGTTTGGATACTTTTTCTCCACTTCCTGCATAAACTCGGTTTCCCCGAAAGTACTTCCTATATATTCACAATCCAGTGCAAAGTCTGCTGTACTATTAATATCTTCGATCCACTCAATAAAAGAATGTCTGGTAAAATATTTCGTGTGTGTATTATCCAGCACACCCGCTTCGCGATAATTAAAATGATCATTAAGCAAATTTAAAAATATATCTGCATTATTCACATTTGGAACACTGATCAGGATTTTCCCTTTATCTTTCAAGTATCTGACTGAGTTTTCAATAACCCTTGTAGGATTTATTACATGTTCAAGAATGTCGATCAAGGCAATATAGTCAAATTCAAAAGACAGACTTTCTAATTCTGCAAATCCTTCATCCGCATAATCAGGCGCTTCAATATTTGTGCAGAATATCTTATTATATTTATATTTTTCCGATGCATTTCGACATGCTTCTGAATCAATATCGATTCCATATAATTGGCATTTTTTATTCAGTAGCATAGCACCAAATTTGCCCTCACCGCAGCCAATATCAAGCACTGTACTTTCTGCATTTACCTGGCGTGCAAGTATCGCAACATTTACATTGTCATTATCTTCATTCACTTTGAATTCCTCATTATGATATCTGTTTTCAGACGAGCGCCATACTAACTGATTCTTTTTTCCATTTCCGAATTCCACACGATCACATCCTTTTATAATGTTATTTCCCTGTTGTCATTAAAATTTTATTTATTTTCGTGCTATCGCCATAAATAATCTTGGAATCATAAGGTCTGTCAGGAAATGCTCCATATTTCAATTTAATCGGAAGTCCCTTTTCTTTAATGAATGCTTCCACCTTATCTTTCAGAGCAACTGGATTTCCTGTGCAGACATTTATAATTCCAGTAATTTCATCCTGTGTGCTTGCAGCTACGATTTCCATTGCAAGATCTTTTATGTCAATGAAATCATATTTGTTTTCACCTGAAGTAAATGGAAATTCTTCTTTTCCATCTTCTACTGCCTGAAGCAGCTTTGTGAAAATAGAACTGTTTCGTCTGTCATCTCCCAGAATGTAATATGCTCTTAACCAGTAAATCTTCACATCTGAATTCTGGGTTAGCAGTAAAAGAGACTGTCTCAATGCATTTTTTGCAATACCATACTGTGATAATGGATTACACGGAGTATTTTCATCCACTGCACCTTCCCAGAATCCAATCTCATGCATGGTTCCCATAACTGCGATTCTTTTGCAGCCGCCATCAATTAAATTCTTCAGAAATGTAAAATGCTTTGATAAGTTTTCCATATGCTTTGGTGAATTATGCACAAATCCATCCTGCCATGCTAAATGAATACATAAATCAGGACATTTTACCTTTTCATAAATTCTGTCATCACCGGAAAATATATCCACATCCAGAATTTCAGCTCTTGAATCAATTTCCTTATGGTTAAAGTCAATTGCATAAACCTCATGGCCTTTTCCAAGCAGTTCTTTTACTACATATTTTCCCATATAGCCGGCAGCACCAGTTACCAATACTTTCATTGTCTTACCCTCCTAATCTAAAAATATCCTTTGTTATGCAGTTTTCTCTTTTTAAAACATTTTTTCAACGGGAAAATATTCAGCAGCGTATTCACCCATCCTTTGGTTTTCACCCGCCGTTCAAATTCCCCTTTCACATTCACAACATCGAGCAGTCTTTCATCTTTAAGTTCCCACACGATTTCCGGATCTGAGTTAATGAAAAATACTCCCTCTTTCGTCTCCAGGCCGTTATGTACACAATCCTCTAACGTAAGTACTTTTTTCTCTCCGTTTGTAAACCAGATATCCACACTGAAATTTTTCAGCATAAACAGTCCTTCTTCACATAAATCGAATCGCATTGCTGTTAAATCATTTGTTTTTTCTTCAAATAGAAACCAGATGTCAAATTGCGGTGCTTCTGCCTTATTCACGGCCTGAATCACCTGATTATTGCTAAACCTTTCACCTTTACTGAAGAAAAGTTGACTTACCATTTCGCCATTGGCATTTACAAGATTCTGAGCTGCACCAGCTGTTGACAGCTCTATGATTCTTCTGATATTTCCTGCCGGCAGAATAATATTCTGACTGTTGTAAGTCTCTTGTACAGAATGATACGTTGCATCCCAATTTTCCTGATCATGCAAGGTGGCAGATGTTTCAATGTTTTTCCAGAATCTGTAGATTGCTGTCGGTGCTTCAATATCGGAAACGCCGCATAAAAAAGCGGTTCTCATAAAATATTCCCAATCTTCTGTCACATTAAGGCTTTCGTTGAATATAATTCCTGCCTTCTGAAAAATATTTACAGGAAACGCCAGAGTCATCAATGGGCATCTGTTAACAGATAACTGATTGATCAAATTAAAGGGAACACAGTAGTTTGCAGACGGAGCAGCCACTGCACAATATCCCAGTTTTTCCAGATTTTCCCAGTCCTGTGCAAATGCAAAAGAATGAAGAATACGGCCCTCGTTTTCTTCTGCACACTTTTTAAATTCCTCTACCCAGTTTGAGAAAAGAATATCATCATCATCAAAAACAGCTGCATACTTGCCCCACGCATGGGAAAAACCATAATTCAGCGGAGTTGTTCTGGTTCCTTCATTCAGACGAAAGAATCTTATTTTCTTTCTGAATTCCTCTTCCTGATCTTCCAGAATTTCTTCGATCAACTTACCATGTTCTTCATCAGCTTTATGCGCAATCAATAATATTTCAAAGTCCTGGCATTCCTGCGCCTGCAGACACAGCAGGGCTTCACGCAATCCCTGCTCTCTCTTTCCCTGCGTACGGATAATAACGCTTAAAAAAGGAGAATTTTCCTTTTTTTCACCTTGAATGACAGGAAGATATTTCTCTTCGTATAATTTCTGGTTTTCTTCTGTATTTAAATGCTCTAATCCTTTTAAATACAGCCCAACATTACTGTTCGCTGAAAATTCACCAATAATATCTTTCCAACTATTATTATTTTTATTATTCATACTCATTTCCTCAAAGCAATTAGTGATTAAACTTAAATCGCATCTTACAATATTCATCCCCTAAAAATCTTCCGATTTTATGTTCTGGATCTATCATTTGGGGTAAAGTACCCTCTTTTTCTCTTTTACGATATTCCTGCGCTGCTTTTTTTTCGCTTTCACCACCATGAGTCAGATACTGCTGGCAAAGCTTTTCTGCCCTTTCCGGATTTGACCATTTATAGGCAAGAAGCATGGCTGCTTCTGCAGAATAATATATTTCTGCGGATGTAGGCTGCCAGGTTCCTGATAAGGACAGATTTTTAGCATGATATACAATAGCGGATGGCATATAAATGATTTTATAACCAGCCAAGCGCACACGCCAGGAAAAATCCAGGTCATCACAATATAAAAAGAAGGTTTCTGCATCAAAACCATTTATTTTATTGTATACCTCTGTTTTAAACACAGTACAGGCAGTAGATGCCCATTCCGTTTCTCCTGTTTTTGTATTATATTCCTTTGCATGCTCCAGCGGAGTCTGTCTTGCCTCCACCATTCCAACCTCTTTCAGTTTAAGAGGTTCCATCAGCTTACACAGACAGGTTGGCTCCAAAATAACATCTGGATTCATGATCATCATAATATCAGCATCTGTATTCTCAGCCATCAGATTATGACCTTTGGCAGTTCCGGAATTAAATCCAAATACTTTATATTCAAATTCAATTTCCGCCTTCAGCATTTCACGGATATCTTTCTGTGTTTTTTCATCCAGAACAGGAGTTGGTGTAGAGTCACCATAAATAAGCCTCACCTGCAGATCTCCCACGCGTCTGTGATAGACTTTTACAGCCTGCTGAAGGGCTTTCATTGCTTTCACCAAAGCGTCTACCTGATTTCCATAAATTACAGATTGAATTTGTAATTTCATTATTATTTCTCCCATATTCGTTTTTTTCCATATACAGCCAGTCTTGCTGCACTCACAGGAATCTCATAGGATTCGTGTTTTTTTCGTACTGTTTTTAATGCCTCGTCTAATTGATGCTGTCGTTCTTTCTGAATCTTCTGTTCAAAAGGAACTCTATACAAAGATGTTGTTTTTTCCACACAAATATACTTTGTCCTTTGTGCATACCTTACCCATAAATCCCAGTCCTCCAGATAATCCAGTGAGCTGTCAAAGCCCCCAAATTCTTCATAAAGACGTCTCGAGAACATAATGCATTGTATTGGTATAAAATTATGATAACACAGCTCTACTTCATCAAATGCAGTCGTATATCGCTTATTATAAGCTTTAATATGGTATTTGTACGGAGAGGTGCTTTCTACAACAACCGGAGTCTCAAATCCAAATGCATATGCTGCAAGATATTTTCTGTTCTGCGCCAAAGCCTGTACCAGGGTTTCTACATGATCCGCAAAAAAGATATCATCATCGTCCAGAAAATTAATATATTCCCCGGCTGCTTTCGATAATGCAAGATTTCCCGCTTCTGAACGTCCGGCTTTCTTTCCGGTGGAATAATATCGGATATTCAAATCTGAAAATTCTTCTACGATCATTTTTTCAGCAGAAGCCTCACCATCTTCCACCACTATAACCTCTATATTGGAATACGTCTGATTTCGGATGCTGATCAACGCTTCTCTTAAAACTTCTGCACGCTGACAGGTTCGCACAATAATGGAAACCAAAGGACAAAATTCACAATCCTTCTGTGTTTGGATTTTATTGTCACGCGTAATTTCATAATCCCACTCCAGGAACTGTCCCACCTGCGCCCTGGCATAACTTTTATTATTAAAAGAAGAGATACATGAAAAATGTGCCGCAAAAGCCTGAAGCAATTGTTTTTTTGCTCCCGGATAGGGGGCCCGATGTAAAAAAAACACTATTGCAAACTGAAAATAGCCTCTCATCACATCGGAAAAGCTGCCAAAACGATATCGCAGCAGCAGATTATTAATCAGAGAATTTACATACTGCGCCGGCTTCACCGCTCCAATGCTTTCGTACGAATAATGCATTATTTTCACAGTCGGACAATATTTAATTTTGTAATCGGATGCTCTCAGACGCCAACTGAAATCCACGTCCTCCGCATACATAAAAATATTTTTATCAAACCCCTGAAGTTTTTCAAAAATTTCTCTGCGTACTGCAAATGCTGCTCCGGACATCCAACTTGTAATGCCAGTAACAGGATCATAAATTTTGGGATGCTCATATGGCAGCTGTCTGAATTCCCAGGCTCCGATTTCTTTCGATGACTCTGCAATTATCTCTTCCAGCCGCTTAAAAGTATCTTCGAATACCTCTGTATCAACGTTCAAAAAGCAAACAATTTCATCCTTTCCAAAGGATGCTCCTAGATTGTTAGCATTTCCAAAACCCTGATTCTGTTCCTGCTGAATAATCTCAAAACGGCTGAAGTCGTCTTTCTTTTCATAAGCAGTCAGCAATTCTACCGTCTGATCACTGGAATGATTATCCACAAAAAACAACTTCAGATCTGAAGAAAGTGCCTTTGCCTTCAGCAGAGAATCCAGGCACCTTTTTATCCATTTTTCAGAATTATATGTAACAATTACAATATCCATATTTTACCCACAAATTCTATAGAAACATTACATTTTCCTGTCGATTGGAAAAGGCTCTGATCTTGCTTGGAATTTCAATATAAGAAGAATTGTAACCTTGATTTACGACTTCCAGTTCCATAATACCATGAAGCCAGGTAAGCATTTCATGCTTAGACTGTGTACCCTGACCTACCGCTGCTCCTACCAGATAAACACCATTCATGATACGCGGCAATGTATATTCGTACACGATCTCAATAATGTCATTTTTCTTTCCGTTGACCACTTCGCCCTGATTAATAAAATTGTTAATATCAAACAGAGGAAGTCCTTTATTATTCTCCAACACAAATCCAACAATCAGGCTTGGTGCATCTTTCATACACTCAATTACTACATGAGTTCGATAAGTTTTATCAACGTACAGTCGATTTACCGCTTTATCTTCGGAATCTGTAAAAAACAGAGAACGGATTGCCACACTGTCATTGTGAAAACGATCCTCCACAAAACTGATCTTGGGATATTTTCTCTCTTCATCAATTTTTTCCATGAAGACATTCCCTGCAACTTCATCCTGAATATGTCCGGCCACATATTCTGCTGATTTTCGCTTTTCGTCCATATACATATCACAAATATGCGCAGCTTCGCCAAAGGCTCTGACCGTACCATGATCAAGCCATAAAACTCTGGAACACATCTGGCGTACACTTCCGATATCATGAGATACAAAAAGAATCGTAACGCCATTTCGTTTTAACTCATCAAATTTTTTAAAACACTTGTTCTGGAAGAAAATGTCTCCAACACTCAGTGCTTCATCTACAATAAGAATATCTGGTTCCACATTAATCGCAACTGCGAAAGCCAAACGTGCAAACATACCGCTTGAGTAAGTTTTCACCGGCTGATTGATAAAGTCTCCAATATCCGCAAATTCTACGATTCCGTTAAGGCGCTCATCCATTTCCTTACGTGAATAACCCATCATACGGCCATTCAAATATATATTTTCTATTCCAGAATATTCTTCATTAAAGCCAGCTCCAAGTTCCAATAAAGCAGAAACCTTACCTTCTATCTGAATATTTCCTGCTGTCGGACTTAAAACTCCGGTTACAATTTTCAGCAAAGTAGATTTACCGGCACCATTCGTTCCGATAATCCCCACTGTCTCGCCTTTTTTCACATTGAAGCTTACATCCTTAAGCGCCTCAAAAGTTTTACTCTGCTTCTTGCCAAAGCCTAACGCTTCCTTTACACGATCAGACGGTTTATTATATAAGCGATATGTTTTATTCAAATTTTCTATATTCACTGCATAATTTTGCATTCCTAATATCCTCACTTCTATAATACGTCAGCAAAATGCTGTTTTAATTTTTTGAAGCAGCTCATTCCTATTAAACAAAAAGCCAACGCAATCAGCCAATAATACAAATTCCATCCGAATCCATATTCCCAAAAGCATTTTCCACTCATCAATGCGTCACGATAGCCTCGTACCGGATAAAACAAAGGATTAAAGTTCAGTGCCCACTGTACCTTTTCATCAAAAATACTCATCTGCCATACAATCGGTGTTATCCAGAAAACAATCTGTAGAACAATGGATACGATTTGAACGACATCCCTAAAAAAAACAAAAAGTGATGCAGTGAAATACGATATTCCAATGCATACAAGAAGCATGTAGACAATATAATAAACTAACTGTAACCAATACACACTTGGCATCTGTCCATATACGATAAATAATATCGCTGTAAAACCAATTAAAAATAATTGTACAAAAAACACAGATACAACTCTTGCAACTGGCAATATATTAATATTAAACAAAACCTTTTTTACAAGATAACTGTATTCTACTAAGCTTGAAGTTGCATTTGTAATAGAATCACTTACAAAAAACCATGGCAATAAGCCGGATACCAGCCATAATATGAATGGATAGCCGTCTACATCTCCATTTTTGAATCCAATCTGAAAGATGAACCAGTATATTAATACCGTAATAACCGGCTGAACAAATGCCCAGAAAAATCCCAACACAGAACCGGCATATTTTGTTTTAAAATCATCCAATGCAAACTGACTAACAAAAAATAAATTTCCTTTCAATTTCTCACACCATTTTTTCATGTATTCCACCTGATCATTTCAAATATTTGTCCTTTTAAATCGAAGTTATCTTATCATATATGTATATAAAACGCAAGAAAACCACATGAAAAAGTATCTCTCAGACTTACTCTTCTCCCAGCATCTCCAAATAAACCTCACACGCCCCCACAGTCTTCTCCATCATAAACCGAATCCGCTTCTTTTCTGTCCCATAGCTTTTCTTGGTTGCTGCACCGCTTTCATGTTTCACCGACATGGAAGGATCATACACAATATTATAGCCTTTTCGCTGACAGCGCAGCGCCAGTATATATTCTTCGTAGAAAAACCGGGTTTCCGGCTCAAAGGCTTTTTCTTCTTTTTCGACAAATGATGGAGTAAAAATAAGACAGGCGCCAAAAGGGACAATATTTTTCTGAAGCTGACTATAAAGTGTCATATGTTGTTTCTGATTTTCTATCTTGTTTTTTTCCGCTTTTTGAAGCATATGGTAAACAACAGGATACATGACTGGATAAAAACGTAACGCCAGGCGGTTCATTTTTATAGTATATTCTGCTTCTTCTTTGGTTCTAAGTCTGGTATCCATTGGGTTCTGATGTTCACCGGTACTCTGCCTGATCACATCGGGACCCAGAACATAGCATTGATTATTTACATAACTTTTTTCCAGTCTGCTGATAAAGTCTTTTTGTGTAAATTCAATGTCATTATTCAAAACAATGATATAGCTTTTCCCAAAATGTTCTCTGGCGTACTGATACCCTTGATTATTTGCATAAGAAAAGCCGCCATTTTCTTTTATCTGCAAAACCTTGATTCTGGAATTCCCCTGATATTTTTGGAGCAGTTCCTGTCTGTCTTTTTCTTTTTTCTGAATGTCGTTGTCTACGATCACAATCCGGATACGTTCCTGCTGTTCCATTGCCAATATAGACCTGACACAGGTATCCGTTACTGAATAATCTTTATAATGTAATATCACAAAGCTTACGTATTCCATTTGTTTTCCTCTTAATATTTCTACTGAAATTTTACTTCAACATTTAAAATATGAAGCATTGGAAATAGCACGCCACACAATCTTTTTTGTTATTTTTTTTTACTGATCAGCCAGCCAAAGGGCCTAAGAAGTTTCGTTTTTAATAAAAGAATCAATACTTTTACTGCTGCTTTCTGCGTAAATGGAATGTCCACCTTTGCATTTAGCTTTGCTTTACTGTTTTTCCAATAAGCTGGAAAATACATATTTACCGTACAGCTGATATAATCGCACAATTCCCTGATTTTCTCCCATCTTGCTCCCGGGGCGAGCTGAAACAGACAGGTTGCAAAAATCCTCATAACAAACAGCTCATAGAATTCCGGACTGTTCTGAATTCCAATTTTATTTACTCTGGTTAAAGTATTTTCCAGGCCTTTATACGGAAGAGAGTATTTTTCCAAACCTTTGAAATTGTGAATCGCTGACGATGCGTGCTGCACATAATAATACCCGCATTCCGGCAAAGTGTTAATTCGCGGACATATAGCGGCAAAGAACAAAGAAATCGGCATATCTTCCCCACGCTCACCGCTTTGAAATTTCACATCATATCTTTTCCACAGTTCTCTTCTATATAAATGAGAACATACTGCTGAAACCCGGAATGTCCATTCTTCGTTTTCCAGACGCTTATACACACCTGGAACAACTCTGTTCAGCTCTTTTCCACCTTCATCAACATAAGTCAGACCACATATTACCATATCCAGGGTTTCTTTTTCGGCAAGATTGTACATTAGCTCAATATAATCCTCTTGCAGATAATCGTCTCCGTCTACAAATGTGATGTATTTTCCAGTTGCTTTTTCTACGCCCTGATTTCTGGCTGCGGCTACGCCTTGGTTTGCCTGTTCCAGCAGAACGATTCTGCTATCCTTCTGCGTTAATTCGCGCAAAATTCTTCCACTTTCGTCCGTGCTTCCATCATTGATTATAATGATCTCCAGGTCTGGCAAAGTCTGTGCCATAACCGATTGGATACACTTTTCTACGTATTTTTCGCTATTGTATACTGGAATAACGACAGACACTTCTGGCATGTTTAATCTCCTTGCTTCTTATGCGTTTTTTCTGCTTACTCTTTTCAGCCCAAAAGCCTTTTTCAAATCCGTTCTAAACGAATTTGAAAAAGGCTTTCATTACTTCTTAACAACTAAAACAATTTATTTATATTAAATGCCGGCAAAACAACGCTATCAGTATCTGGTTGCGCTGTAAGCAATGTAACCTCACTCCGTAAATAAGGCATTAAAATTGCTACTGCATTCTTATCAATAAGTGATTGCGTCACATTATCAGAGAGCGCATCTGAATTCTGTATCTCAAACAGCCCTGTCAAACTTATCTTTAATTCGTACTCTTCCTTTTTATCTCCATCTAAAACTAAAGTAACCTTATATATATTATCCTTATTTTTTCCAATTTGCACCTGCAGGCTGAATTTTAGCTCATTATTATTTTTGAATCCTTTTCTCTCAAATTCAATTTTTTCAAAAAATATTCTTTTCAGTGTCAATATGCTGCTATAATCACCCATATTCCGCTCCTTTAAGCTGCATTTGTCAAATTATGATCAGTTTCTTTCTTTAAATCTATATTTACACTTTCAAAATCTTCCCGCGTAAAATAACTTCTAGTTATCGACACAAATTCATTATAAAAAAGATTCTCTTGGGTATCAGGCAATAACTCACCAACAATTTGAACCGTTCGTATTAATTCTCCCGATATGTTTTTTTCACAATTTGATACTAACCTTAATGGGGAAATTTCAACAACTGGCATTTTAAAAACATTTTCCAAATGTTCTTTTTTATTGACGATAGGAAAATATTCATTTTGAGATATATAATGAACTTCTTTTTCCATTTTTGTAAAATACTCTATATCTTCATCAAATTCACCAGGTTCTGCCATAATGTAAGAATCCTTTTTAGGTAAGTAAGTACTTTCTTCTTTCCACTCACTAGAATCATAACTACAAATATATTTTCCCTCATCATAGTTTATCGAAAACTGTCCAGTGGAGTAAGTTGTTATAAGTTCCCGAATTGTAATTTCATCACACAGCATTCTAACAATATTATCCGGAGTGGTTTTTCCTACCAACCATTTAATTCCAGTTGCGTTATTTTGACAGCATATTACAACAAAAATTTCATTCTTATCATTTTTACAAGTAAATAAAATAGGATAGACTGATTCAAACAAAATCTTATCCCAATATAACGTACCATTTTTTTCAGTTTTTACAAATTTGCGCATTTTCCCCATCTCTTTTTCTAATATAGTCCTGAAGATGTACTTCAAAATCCGGAATCAATTCAAATGCCTCATACGGTGTTGCATCTTTATACAGCCACCAGTCAACATGGGAATCTCTCTTTTTTACTCGTTCTCTGGTTCTTTGAGTTACCCCATATATAGGCAAAGTGTATCCTATTGCAATTTTAAAGGGCACATGCATATCTGAGTCCATGGATGCAAATCGTTTAACATGTGTAGGCTTTTCATATACTGATAATGAATATTGCCCAGGATCATCTGCCGAAAGCATAGGTTGTAATTTATATCCATTTTGTTCATAGGAATTCATAAACGACGCCTTGTCACACTTTCCACTCCTGCAGGCCCTATACACCTGAATACTTTCTTCTTTAGCACCTGCGGGTAATTCAAATCTCTCAAAATAATCTGGAAATATCTTCTCTATTCGTTTCTGTGTCAATACCTCATTCATATAGTTTTGCCTTTACATACTTTTCCCAACAGAACTTTTTATATACTTGTTATCTATTTCATCATAGCATATTCATATTTCATTCGCTACCATAAGATTTTTATTTTCTTATAAATCGTTCGAGTTATTTCGAGCTATTTTTTAATCCATGTCTCCTCGACTATTCTCACACCTCATTAGATTCTTCACTCTTCTGGTAAACCTTCTCAATCATTTTCGCAACCCACCCCGGCCAGAATTTCCGGAACATATATAAGTCTTCCGCTCTTCTTCCGTTTTCCTCAATCAGTTCCGAGGTTGTGGATTCCTGATGGATCCGGTGCTCCATTCCTGCCCTTGCAGTGTATGCAAACTCGCCTTTTCGCCTGGAAATTTCTTCCCATGCCTGCCAGTCAATGTTGCTTTTCATGTTATTTTTAAAGGAAAAACTGTCCAGATTTTCTTTTACAAGGGTGACTGCAGGGCAACAGATAGCCGATCCTATAGAGAGAATTCTCCTCCGAACAAAGCGGTTTTTCCAAAAGACTGTCAGTTTCAGAGGAGTCAGAAGCAGACGTTTCACCTTAAGAAGCCGGTTAGTTGTCACCGTTTTTCCATTTCGAAGTTCATTATAGTCTGTAAAAATAATAAGAGGATGGCGACATTTCTTCGCAGCTGCCAGCACATCCTCCGTGTAGTTTACATAATATCTGTCATCTTGATGAGCGAGGGTTACAAGCGGTGTTGTTGCACAGCTATAGGCAAAATTCCAGTCTCCGGCAAGACCTTTTTCACCGTGGTTTATATGAACAGGTATTCCATACTTCTCACCAATTCCATATATATATGAATTGGGAGTTGAAGTCGCGATCAGAATTCTGGTTCTGACCTTCTGCGCCAGAAGAGACTGTACACATTCTTCCAAATACGGACTCTCACCGTACGCGCATACCGCAAATGTATGAAGATTTATTTTATCACTATTATCAAAATTCTTTAATCCCATATTTTTCATTTTCTCTATAAACTTTTAGATATATTCATTCCAGAACATGTTTGAAAAAGGCTTTCTGCAAAATATCCCCCAAAGTTGGGAGTACAGATTGCTGGAATGATTTTCAAGGAAACCATTGGTCATCTTCCCTCTCCAATACCAATTTCAGCCTCTATCTCCTGCTTTTCTACTTCTTCCCGTTCCAATAACGTCTCTTTCTCATCTACTTTATCAATCTTCTTATTCTCAGCCTTGGAACGAAGCGCAACTTCTGCAGATAACACTCCAATCTTGTCTTCCAGCTGAGATACAATAATAGATAAGGTAAATATTTTTTCCACCAGCAGGAAAATGATCACCAGAAACACCAGATTACTTGGTGACATAATTCCGAATATACGACACAATTCATAGGAAATTTCCGGAAAGATTGCCAGCAAAAGTAAAATGGCCGCAAAAAAAATCCAAAAAATAGCGTCCTCCATTTTGACTTTATTTTTTCGAATTTTTCGAAGAATCCATCCAACAGTCAGAACAGAGGCAATAATAAGTAAACCTTTCAGCGTGTCGCTCATTTTTTGTCTCCTTTCTCTCGTTTACGCACCCATTGAAAAATAAAAATAGAAAAGAACATTTTCATCATATACCAAATGGAATTTTTGAAATCCAGGTAGCTGGTTCCGGCAATTCGCTCGTGCATTTCTACCTGCACTTCTTCAATCTTTACCCCGCAATTCAAAAGGTATGCCAGAGTATCCGGTTCCGGACTGTAATTGATATCGTAGCCAAAGCGTTTGATCATGCGCTTATTAAAAAGGCGCATTCCGGAAGTTACATCTCCAATATATTTCCCGCCTGTGGTTATCATGATGGCGTAGGTAAGCAGCTGGCTTCCAATCATTCTGGAATTAACAGGCTTGCGTTTGGTCTTAAATCTGGACCCAATCACAATATCACAACCGGTCCGCTCCATCTCCGTAATCATATCCTCTATATACTTGGGATCATGCTGACCATCGCCGTCCAGCTGGAGAACGTAATCATATCCATAATAGTTCGCATAGCGCATACCGCTTTTGATCGCGCCGGAAAGTCCGGTGTTTACAGGAAGATCCATGAAATTATAACCGCGGCGGGCACATATCTTACGGGTGTCATCGGTGGAGCCATCATTGATCACCACGTAATCATATTGAGGATAATTCTTTTCCAGGTTGTCTACTACCTTTTCTATACATCCAGCTTCATTGTAAGCTGGTATAATGATCAGAATTTTTGATATTGTTTTTATTGAAGCCATGAATTCTCCGTTCTGTGTTTCTCCACAATCTCCACCAGTTCCCGTGCTCTCGCCTCAAAAGAATATTGCTCCTTAATCAGCGGCCACTGCTCGTCGACTTTTGCTTTCACTTCTTCATAGTTGTTCTCAATTTCCTTCACGCACTGGTGAAATTCTTCTTTATTGCTATAGTACAGCACTGCTTCCGGAAAGATTTCCCTGAGCTCATCGCAGCAGTCAGATATTACCGGGAGACCGCAGGCCAGGGCATCGAAAATGCGATTATTCACAAACTGATAATCCAGCATGTCTTTCCAGTGGTCGTTCAATGTGACGCGGGCACTTCGGTAAAGGGCGGGAATCTGGCTATTTTCGATGAAAACGTCCTGTACCATGGTCTTATCCGGGCCTAACATGGCTTTCCAGCCGGCACCCCAGATTTTCAGCGGAAGTTTATCCTGTGCTGCCCATAATACACAGGGGCGGGCCACACCACGGGAATTTCCAATAAATAAATAATCTTTTCCACGGCTACATTCAGCTGCCTGATCCGGGTAAAAAAGCTCAGTGTCTGTACACTGAAGCAATGGATAAACAGGAACCGTAAGCTTCGCCTGAAGCTCCCTGGCATAATGGCGGGAACCTACGCATACAATATCATAGAGCTGGTATTCTTCTTGAGTAACCATCTCCGGGTGGCTGATATTCCACATAATGTAGAAGCATTTGGTGTTCCGGCGATCCGGACGGTAAAATTCGCAGCCTCGAAGTACAAGAACCACATCTGCGTTTACTTCACAGTCCCAGTCTTCGTGCAGGTCAATTATAGTGTACATTCCCATTCGATCCAGGTAACGTTTCAAGGCAACTGCATACGCATAATCGCCCCAACGGATCTTTTTTTCCTCAGGAGCAGGACATTTGATCACCCAGATCTGACGTTCTTTCGCTTCACGCTGCACCTGTGCAGCCCGTTTTCCCCAGTCGTCCCGGCGATGCAGTTCCTGTGACACATATTCCTTCAGCTCCAGCATGGACTGGCTGTTTTTCTGAAGCTCCAGGAGGATTTTTTCCTGGCGTCTATTCTCTTTTTCCAGTTCACGCAGCTTATTGTCCATATAGGTGCGGCTTACCGGAATAAAGCTTCGTAATTTCTGTTTCAGGGTATTCCAAAAGCTCATATAGAAACTCCTTGTATAATAAGTTGTCAATCGGTAAAAATCTGTTTTTGAGTCTTTGGCTTTTATTATAACGAAATATGACAGGAAACGCAACTCCCCACAGCAAATCACCAAACAGGACAGTAGCGCAGCGTTACTGCTCACTGGTAACGTTCCGCGAAGCGCGTTACTGTGAACGAAATGAACAGTAACAGCGCAGGCGCTCTGCAATTTTCGCCTGAAACAGTAACCCTTCACAATTTTTTCACGTTTTTTTCTACCTTTTATCACTAGGAAAGTAATTTCGAATTTGCTATAATAGTTTCACGACATCAGAGCATGTTTAAAAAAGGCTTTCTGCAAAATGTGCATCACAATTTGTGGGATATTTCATCCCCATCTTTATTCAACAAACGCATCAAACTTTTCTGACATTATAAATCTTAGGAGGATACCGAATTCATGCGAAGAAAAAAGAGCTTACTAATACCGGCTGTGCTGGCTTTTTCCCTTTGCACCGGTGCTGTTGTCCCAGTACTGGCGGAGGAGACCTCACAGACAGCTGATGCAGCAGATAATGAACAAGAGGCACATACACAAAGTGCTACAGATACTTCTGATTCCCCTTATGAAAAAGGCACCATCACAGACACTGATTTTCAGAGTGAATGGCTGAATCTGAAATTCACACCACCGGAAACAGTAGTCATGAATACAGAGGAAGAGCTTCAGTCTGTTATGAAGCAGGGACAGACTACTCTGGAGGAAGCTTCCGGGGTGGAACTTGAAGAGGATGCTTTGTCCGGCACTGTTTATGAAATGATGGCTTCTTCCATCTCTGGTTTTCCTAATGTTTCCTTAGTTGTTGAGGATGCCGCTCTGGAGAATATGACTGTCGACCAGTATTTTCTGGCTGCACAGCAGATGTTGGACGCTACCGGGATGGGCTATACTTATTCAGACGTGACAGATATACAGATTGCCGGGCAGGATTTCCGTATTATGGAAACAAGTGTGGCCGTCAATGACTATGAAGTTCTTCAGAAATATTGTACCCGCAAACAGGGAGGAAAGTTTGTCTCCATTATTTTATCATACACCACAGATACCACAGCAGAAGCAGATGAAATTCTGGCAGCTTTTACTCCATTAAATACAGACACGGAGGCTGCGCCTGCAGAATAAACTATGGTCTATACTCCCTTAACCATAAAAGCCATAAAAATTGCATATAAAGCACACGAAGGACAATATGACCAAAGTGGGGTTCCTTATATTCTTCACCCGGTTCATCTTGCAGAACAAATGACAGATGAAACTACCACCTGCATTGCCCTGCTTCATGACGTTCTGGAAGATACTGCCCTGACTCTTCCTGATCTGGAAGCGGAATTCCCAAGGGAGATCACAGAGGCAGTCCAGCTGCTTACACACGCTCCTTCCGATGATTATCTGGATTATGTGCGCAGACTTTGCGAAAATCCGCTGGCTCGTAAGGTAAAGATTGCGGATCTCGCCCATAATTCAGATGAAACACGGCTTTCTTCCGTCACGCCGGATCCAATGCAGCTGAAGCACTGGCGGACGAAGTATGCAGCTGCAAAGGAGATCATACGGGAATACGAGAATATCCCATAAAGTAGAACTCCAGACTATGTAAAAAGGTACTCTGTTATATTGGTATCAACATAATTGATATCAATATAACAGAGTACCTTTATTATATTTTGCAAAAGCAACTGTTAGATTTCTATTATTTCACCCGCAAAATCGACCTCACCAGTTCCAGATGCGGTCTGTCTGCATCCTTCTGGAACACGGCCACATGGTTCAGGTCTGCGCCTCCATCTGTATATGCCGGAAAAAGAAAGCCACACTCCGGCTCACCTGGCTCGTATTCATCTGCAAGAGGACAAATTACACAGATCAGATATTCAAAAACAGCTTCTGATTCCCCCAGCCGCTCCTTATCTGCTGCCTTTGCCGGAATATCATATCTGTCGTGGAAAATATAAACTGCATAAGGTCTTCTGCTTTTATAATTCTCCATTACAAGATCATAGAAGCTGTCCATAAGAGCATCGTTTTTCAGCCCACATTCCCGGATTGCCATCAAAAGCTGCCACACGGTTCCTGGCCTTCTGTCTGCATCTGCAAATTCATAACGTTTCAGATTTACATTTGTTGCTGCAAAAGGAACTACCTTGGCAAGCTCTATGTTTTTCTTCTTTTCTGCGGCGGACAGCTTTAAAAAATTCACGTTAAAGCTGCCGTCAAAGTCCCCGTCCTTATCCACATAACATCCCGCAATCCTTGTAAAAGAACTCCGGGCAACATTCATCCTCCTGGTCAGCGCCAGCATATCTTCACGGTCGATTTTGTTGGTCATGGTTTTCTCCTGTGTATGCGCAAAATGTTTTTTCTATTTTACCATTCCTATGCGCTATACACAACTGAAAGTAAAAATATCTCCATTTAAAACGCTTTTCTAATCCGCTCCAACGCCTCCGTCAGCGTTGCCCTTGGACACGCCACATTAATCCTCTGGAATCCTTCGCCTGCTTTTCCGAAAATCTTTCCACTGTCAAGCCAAAGTCTGGCCTTATTAAGGATCAAATCCTCCAGTTCCTCAACAGTCAGGCCTGTCTCACGGAAGTCCAGCCACACCAGATACGTGCCTTCCAGATCTGTCATCTTTACCCCAGGCAGATACTTTTCCACATACTCTTTTGTGTAATTGATATTTGCCTCCACATAAGCATGCATTGCCTGGTACCACTCTTCACCTTTGGAATAAGCAGCCTCTGTTGCCACCAGTCCCAGAACCCCGAGCTGGCTGGTTCCTGCCGCATCCAGCTGCTTCCGGAATTTTCGGCGAAGCTCCGGATTGGGAATAAAAATATTGGAAATCATCATACTTGCAAGATTGAAAGTTTTACTTGGGGAAGTGCAGGTAATGGAAATATCCTGAAACTCCTTTTTCAGACCGGCAAACACCTGATGCTTTCCCTTAAAAACAAAATCCTGATGGATTTCATCACTGACAACGGTCACACCATTCTTTACGCAGATATCTCCTATTTTTTCCAATTCTTCTGCGCTCCACACTCTTCCCACCGGATTGTGCGGATTGCACAGGAAAAACAATTTTACATTTTCCTCCACGATTTTCTTTTCAAAATCCTGAAAATCGATGTGATAACGGTTGTCTTCTCCCTGATAAAGATTGCTGCTCACTACTTTTCTGCCATTGTCCTGAATAACTTCTGAAAAAGGATAATAAACGGGAAGCTGGATCAGCACACTGTCTCCCGGCTGCGTGTATGCTTTTACCGCCATCGCCAGGGCAAAAACAACTCCTGGTGTTTTGATCAGCCAGTCCTCCTGGATCTCCCAGTTGTGGTGAAGCTTCATCCAGTTTGCAATGATTTCAAAATAAGGAGTCTGAACCTCACTGTATCCGAAAATTCCCTCTTTTGCACGCTCTACCAGCGCATCCTCAATATAAGAAGAGGTCTCAAAATCCATGTCTGCGACCCAAAGAGGCAGCACATCTGCCGGCTTGCCCCTTTTTACTGCAAAATCATATTTCAGACATCTGGTATTTTTTCTGTTAATCACTTTATCAAAATCAAGATTTCTTTCCGCCATATAATTCTTCCTCTGTTTCTGCAAATACTTTTTCAAATTCATCAAGAAGATCCTGGGCATCCTCGATTCCAACAGAGAGGCGAAGGGTTGCCTCTGTAATTCCGTTGCGTTCCCGTATCTCCTTCGGCACATCCGCATGCGTCTGGGTAGTTGGATATGTGATCAACGTCTCCACACCGCCAAGACTTTCTGCAAACTTGATCATCCGCACTTTTTCCAGAACAGAAAGGGCAAACTCCTTGCTTTCCAGCTGGAAGGTAAGCATGGAGCCAAATCCTCTGGCCTGCTTTTTCATAATCTCATATCCCGGGTGATCTGGTAATCCCGGATAGATTACTCTGGTCACTGCGCTCTTTGTTTTCAGCCATTCTGCGATTTTGAAAGCATTTTTCTGTGCCTGCTCCATGCGGATTCCAAGAGTTTTGATACCGCGGAGGATCAGCCAGCTGTCAAAAGGAGCCAGGCCGGAGCCTGTGGTTTTAATAAGAAAACGAAGCTTTTCACTGATATCCTCTCTGTTGGTTACCAGAAATCCTGCCAGGGTATCATTATGTCCGCCCAGGAATTTGGTTCCGCTGTGCACTACAATGTCCGCTCCCAGTTCCAGTGGATTCTGGAAGTATGGAGATAAAAATGTATTGTCTACTATGAGAAGGAGATTATGTCTTTTTGCAATTTCCACAAGTGCCGCAATATCAGTGACATTCATCATGGGGTTGGTTGGAGTTTCGATATAAATTGCTTTTGTGTTTTCGTTTACATAACTTTCCACATTTTCTTTCCAACAGTCGATTCTGGAAAAATGGATCCCGTTTTTCGAAGAAACATTGTCAAAAAGCCGGATGCTTCCGCCGTACAGGTCTGCATCTATGATCAGATGGTCTCCTGGTTTAAACAGCTCCATTACCAGAGTGATTGCTGCCATTCCAGTGGAAAAAGCCAGTGCGTCAATTCCGTTTTCCAAGGTTGCTACAATTTTTTCCAGATGCTCTCTGGTCGGGTTCTGCAGTCTGCTGTAGTCAAAGCCTGTACTCTGGCCTACTGCCGGATGCTCATATGTTGCTGTCTGATAAATCGGAAAACTGATAGAGCCATAATTGTTACAACAGCCTTCCTCTTCTTCCAAATGTAAACATTTTGTATTGATTCCTCTTGCCATGATTTTCCTCCAGATTCGTATAATCGCGTTCAGAGAAATGTTTTCTCTCTTTTTTGTCTGAACATATCATAGCAAGATAAGAGGATTTTGTATAATTCATTTTACCTTGAGTTCGTTATAGAATATTGCTATATCTGATTAGATATGTTAGATTTGGTGTATTGCCAATTTCAGAGCGTGTTTGAAAAAGGCTTTCTGCAAGATGTGCGTCACAATTTGCGGGAATACTTTTTCAAACACGGTCTAAAACACCCTCTGCACCAGCAGCATATACAAAATCGTTCCACCGCCAATACTAAGCAGTGTATTCTTTTTCCACTTATGCAAAAATACGATAAACAAAATCGCAATGGCTTCTGGCAGCCCATAAGGTCCGCTTCCGTTCCTTCATAGTTACACTCTTCGCGATGCACAGAAATCATGTTTCCCATGTTTTCGCGCCGTACTTCTTGGGTTTTCTGTAAACGAAGTTCACAAAATATCTCTTGGGATGATATCTGCTGAATAGGAGCAGGCATTAATTACCGGCCAGTTCCCTGATAGCATCTGTCAAGGTCGTGTACTGCTCTTTCACCTGCGCGTAAAGCTCATCACTTCCTGCGGTTTCTCTTCCTCTTAATACCTCCGTAAGCTCTGCACTGACCTTATACAATTCTGTAAATCCAAGGTTCAGGCACACACCCTTCAGGGTATGGGCTGCACGGAATGCTTTCTCTCCATCCTGTGCGGCAAGACCATCTGTCAGCTCCTGAAAACTTGGATCATTAAGAAATTTCACCGCAAATCTTTTCACAAGCGCTTCGCTTCCCAGTCTTTTCAGAACTCCATCGTAATCTGAGCCAACTTTCTCATAACATTCTTTTATTGTCATTCCAGCCTCCTTAATTTTCATTCCGGTTCCCTATGTAACTGCTTTCTGCACTTTATTATATTAAATTGAAAGAAATTTGTCCACAGGTTTCTAGAGCGTGTTTGAAAAAGGCTCTGACATTACGCATCAGACCTGGAATAAGCATTCTTCATCTGATTACTCAGCTCATAAAGCACTTTATTCAGTGTGTCAGAAGCCTCTTTTTTCACCATATCCGCAATTTCCTGGTTGGCCTGATGGCGAAGGGACATTCGCTTCGCTGCGTCAGACTCTTTTTCCAGAAGAGCGTCATATTTGCCAATCAGCTGGTGGCCTTTTGACATTACACGCTCCTGATAACGTTCAATATGGAAAATGGAGCTCTTATAAGAAGCATCTGCCATGGCACCGATCATGCGGCTTACCCAGTAGAAGCTGTCAGTGGTTACTTCCCTGGTGGTGCTGGAAAAATAGTCCGGAGTGGTATCAATTGTGGCATAAAACGGCACCAGCACATTAAATGCATTGGATGCAAATGCAACCCATTCCAGAATATTGCAGTCCTTTTCCATGCCTGGTCTCATCTGGATCAGAGACAGGAAATCTGTACGGTTCACACCGATAGAACGGAATGCTCCGCGCTGTTCTTTTTCTCCATAGGAAGCATATGGATCATAAGAGGTTCCCTGATAATGGGAGGACAATACATATTTCACATCCTCTACAGTAATCTTTTTTTCCGGAATCATGCACCATGGCAGATCATCAGAATATGGAGTAAATTCTGCATTTACGCCATCCCAGATTTTTGTCTTCGGGTTCAGGGTCCTCAGCATATACCATGCACGTGGAGTATTATAAACATGGTCGGAATCGTCATGGCTTCCGAACGCATCTCTTGGATTCAGTACACCATCCATGGAAAGATCCAGGTGATTTTTGCTGATAAATTCTTTCAGGTCAGCGGAACACATGTATTCCAGATCCGCATATTCCTCACATGGGCACCGATATTTTTCCTGATCCCGCAATGCTTTTTCCAAGTCAAATTTATCAATTCCAAGCTGATTTGGCATTACTACATATGCCTCATCCGGAACCTTTCTTGCCATCCAGTGATGGCCGCCGATGGTTTCCAGCCACCAGATTTCGTTTTGATCCTGGAAAGCAATTCCATTCATCTCATAGGTTCCGTATTTCTCCAGGATACTTCCAAGACGGATTACCCCTTCGCGGGCGCTATGAATGTATGGAAGAACAATGGATACAATATCTTCCTCTCCGATTCCACCGGCTGCTTCCTCCTTACCGTCCTTTGCAGGCTGATAGGTTACCAGAGGATCCGCGCCAAGTACCCGGGGATTGGAGGTAATCGTTTCTGTAGCAGTCATTCCCACATTTGCCTCATTTACACCGCTAGCTGCCCAGAGTCCTTCGCCGTCTACTGCATTTGGCACAGATGTATAGCCCATTGGATCATCTGGAAGATCAATTTCCACATGAGAAATCACAGATTTATATTTCCGCGGCTGTTCCTCCGGATGAACCACCACAAATTTTTTTGGCATATAATGACCGGAACCGGAATCGTCATTTCTTGCGATCATGGTAGAACCATCATAAGATGCCTTTTTTCCAACTAAAATTGTAGTACAACCCATTTAAATTTCCTCCTGAAAATATTTCGTAATCTACTATGCACTATGTTAGCACAATCGGGCATTTTATGGAATACAAGATTCCGGAAATCAATTATTTAACGGTTGTATTGCCTGCCATTAAGCTTTATACTTATCTTATTCCCGTAGCAAAATGATACGCGAAAGAATCCTGCCCATCAGGGCTTTTCTATAACTTAAAGGAGCATTCCTTATGCAGACATCTAAAGATTATTTGCATGTTTTTCTCGATATGGGCGACGCACTGTTAAACAGCGGCGCAGAAATTTTCCGGGTGGAGGATACCCTGAACCGGATGGGCTATGCCTGTGGTGCTACCCATATGAATGTTTTTGTCATCACGTCCAGCATTGTTATTACTATGGAATTTCCCGGAGATGGCGCACGGACGCAGACACGACGCATTCATGAATGTGGGGGGAATGATTTCACCAAGCTGGAGCAGCTCAATGACCTGAGCCGCCGCTTCTGCAATCATCCGGTTTCTGTTGCGGAGCTGCGAAATGAATTTGAGAAGATCAATGCAAACAGACCTAAGCCTCTTTGGAAACTGCTTGGAAGCGTTCTTGCAGCCAGCAGTTTTGCCCTTTTCTACGGCGGCACCATTCCGGATGCCATTACTGCCGGCATTGCTGCAATCCTGATATGGAGCCTGCAAAAATATCTAAGACCAGTATGTATGAACGAGGTTACTTTCCAGTTTGCAGCATCTTTTCTCACCGGCTGCGCCATTTGCGGATTTACTTTGCTCTGTCCTTTCCTTCACATGGATAAGATCATGATTGGTGATATTATGCTTCTGATTCCAGGACTTATGTCAACTAATGCAATCCGCGATGTACTCATTGGTGATACCCTTTCGGGTATTATCAGGCTGATCGCCGCGTTACTTCTTGCAGCAGCACTGGCACTTGGTTTTATGGGCGCAATTATTCTTTTTGGGAGGTTTGGACTTTGATCACAATGACGGTTATACAGCTGATTACCGGAGCTATCGGATCTGTGGCTTTTGGTCTTCTTTTTCACATGAAAACTAAATATCTGCCGCTGGCTGCTGCCGGTGGTTTTCTTAGCTGGCTGGTCTTTCTCTTTGGGAAGAATCTGTGGGGAAGTGTTTTTCTTCCGGCACTGCTGGCTGGTTTTATTGCTGATGTGTATGCGGAAATCCTGGCAAGAATCTGCAAGGAAACTTCCACTTCTTTTTTCGTTACTTCCGTGATTCCGTTAATTCCCGGAAGTACCCTTTATTACTGCATGAGCAGTATTGTAGAGGGAAATCCCATGCAGGCACTTAAATATGGGAGGGATACCTTTCTCTTCGCATTTGGAATCGCCGCGGGGATGAGTATTGCGTGGGCGATCTGTTATTTTCTTAGAAGTGTTAAAGCACGATAGTTTCTTACTCACAGTTTTCGGATTTCCACCCTGCGGTTCCACCAGCCCTTTTTCCAAACCATGAGAAAAACCTGAAAATCCAGGCTGTCCCTGGCGGTTGTAAAAGGCTCTTCTCTTAATACCTCCGCATGGATTCCGTCCCGGGTCAGTTTTTCCTGCAGTTTTCCCGCTTTTGACAGCAGGCTTTTTAACTGCTGATCAGCCTCATTTCCAAAAGTCCGGTCAGGATAAGCCGCCGCTGCGCTTTTTATTTTTCCGGTAAGAAGATCAATCACTGCACTATGCTTATTCTTGTGTAATGCCCTGGCAAAAATCCTGGCGATAAATGGAGCTGGAAATTTCTTATAAACATGCAACAACCGAAGCAGCGAAAAATCCCGGGCTTCTTCTGCCAGCCCTTCCATTACCTGAAATGCTGCTGCAGACGGCTTCCAGGGGTCTTCCTTTGGCACAATATACTGTTTCGGCACTGCCGGATAACAACAATAATTCAACGGTGGAAAGTCCGCCAGCTGCACAAGTGCCCTTTCTTCTTCTGTACAAAACTCTTCTCCCAGATATTCCAGCTTATCTCTTGCAATGGCGATCCGATATTCCAGCTGACGCAGATATTCATATCCAGGCACCCAGAAATGACCGATCTCCCCATAGTTATAAAGATAAACCTCCAGATCCAGCATTCTGAAAAACAGAGTGACTACGTTCTCCCCCTGCCATACTACCAGTATATATTCATCCCCTTCCTGACTTAAGGATGATTTCAGAGGGCCTTCATAATTCTCCAGATAAGAGCCTGTAAGTCTGGCATCCCGGAAAATGAGAAAGCTTTCTACGGCATCATTCATCAAATAAACAAGGCGGATATCACCTGGAATTTTCTCTTTTCCCACTCTGGCAAGGCTGTCTTTTTCGCCCTGTTTTCCCTCATTATTTTCATATGTCTCATAACATTCCCATTCAGCCTGTGCTCCGTTTTCTTTCGGAAACAGCAATTCAAATTGCTCCTGTTCCAAAAGCTCCTCCAGCATTTCAAATGTATCCTGCATCTTGTGATTACCTCAAACTGTTCGATTCCTGTTTCCAATTTCACTTTTTATTATATGGGTATCTGACAGAAATGTCAAAATAACGACAACAGATATATAGCTATAAAATAAATAGCATACAATTTACAGCTTACATTTTTCATATATTTTCTATATACTTTATATTATGGATAAAGAAGCTGTCGTTCCATAATATAAGAACCCGCAGGCAATCAGGAAGCGGTGAAACCGTTCCATAGATTGCCAGAGCATGTTTGAAGAAACTGTTTGAAAAGGGTTTTCTGCAAGATGTGCGTCAGAATTTGCAGGAGATTTTGTTCAAATTGGAAAGCAGCTTAAATGCGTGTAAAATCACAGGTAAGCCAGTTCGGCACCTGTTAAAAAGATTGGAGAACGAATATGAATCAGATTGATTACGAAAACTTAGGATCCCGAATGAAAGAACTGCGAATCAAAATGAAGCTTACCCAGGCAGAAGTTGCCAAAGCTCTGAATGTAACTCCTGGCTACATCAGCAACGTGGAGAATAACCGTACTGCAATGTCCCTGCGTATCCTTATTTATTATGCAAGGCTGCTGAACATCTCCCTGGATTCCCTGATTGGCAGAATTGATTCTGAATACCGTGAAACTGCCCTGGACCGCGAGCTTTCCGAGCAGGTACATAAAATGAGTATTCCAGAGAAACAAAAGCTTCTGAAAACCATGAAGGTATGGATGGAAGAAGATTGATTCTGAACGTAAAAGGGGCTGTCTATTTCCTGACAGCCCCTTTTGTAACTTTATGGTGTTTATAGTATTATATCAGATTTTATTCCCCCCCATTTCTGTGATAGTATCACATACTTTTCTTTTTTGCCTTGCGGACCAGTTTTCGGATCAGGACTACAATAAGAATAATAATTACAAGGAAGAGCAGGCAGATCAGCACGATCATTACTGAGAATCTATTGGGATTTTTCACCAGATCAATAATATTTGTGCTGTCATCTACAACCTTACGGTTATGAGTGACTGCATAATATTCCGGTACATTAGCAATTCCATCCCCGTCTGTATCTTCAAAAGACTGCATGTATCTTGCAATAGCATCCCACGCTTTCAATTCCCTGCCATCTTCCATGATTGCCTGATCTTCCAGATTTTCAATTGGATTTCCGTTCTTATCCTTTGGTTCAAGAGACAACAGACCATAGGACATTTTCATTACAGAGCCAAGCATTTGTCCTGTATACAAGTCAGTCACAACATGGTACAGTTTATCATCCTGAATTTCAATTCTTTCTCCATCTTCTCTGGTCAGATAACAGTCCGTCACCTTATTCAGAATCATTCGATGAGGATTATATGTAAAATTCAGTCCGCTGCAATACAATCTTGCAGTTGTCATAAAATCCGAAACAGAAGCGTCTACTTCTGCTGCCAGCTTCAATTCTTTTCCTGTCAGATATGCATTGATAAGAGGATATCCTGCCACACCGTCTTTTCCAATTCCCAGAGAAAAAGAATTGTAAACATCCTCTACTGTAATATTGCCTTTTGTATATGTGTCACGGACCGTTCCGCTTGGCACAACCGCTACGTCTACCGGATTCCCATCGTAATACTCTGAATTTTCCACAGCATATACATACGCATCAGACATAATATCGCCAAGATTCAGTTCTTCATGCTTTGTTCCCATCTCTTCCAGACTGTTAAATTCAATATCGTTCTGAGCCAGAACTTCATCCCTGGTGTACCCAAAATCTGCAAGATAATTGGTGTCTACTGTATCCATTAATTCATCAATCCGTTTCTGTGTTTCCTGATCCGGCTTGATCTCATCAGACACAGGAATCAGCTCATAGGAAGTCATTTCCCAACGCCCGTCCTCCTTCTGTGTCATTGAAAGTGATCCAAGGTTTCTCCCATACTCACCGCAGGATACAATATATGTATTCCCATGCTTAATGGCTTCATTCAGCTCTGTATGGGAATGTCCACTGATGATCAGATCCAGATCCGGCACCTTTTTTGCAAGGATTTCATCCTCTGACTTATCCTCGTCCTCCCAGGTTCCGCCGTGAGACACACATGCGATCATATCCACATTCTCGTTTTTCTTAATCTCAGCTACCGTCTGCTTTACTGCTTCTACCGGATCTTTAAACAGAAGTTCACATGTAGGCGCACATTCCAGGGCATCTTTTCCAAATACACCAACCACAGCAATTCTCGTATCACCCTTTTGAACCACAACATAATCTTTCACGCCGTACGCTTCAAACGCTTCTTTGATCTGCTTCTGCCCATCTTTTAAGCCATCTTTCTCCATAGCATCCCAATCCACATTGCACACTACGATCTCCGGCACTGTCTCACCGGAATTTATGGCTGCTTTCAGCATATTTGCCAGTCCCTTTGACCGGTAGTCGTATTCGTGATTTCCAAAAGTAGTCACATCATACCCCAGATATCCCAGCATTCGAAGCTCCGCTGCCTCCGTATCATATACGGTCTGGATCAGTGTACCCATGGAAAAATCTCCGCCATCCAATACCAGGGTATCTGGATTGTCTTTCTTCTTTTCATCCATCAGGGTTTTTATTTTCGCAAAACCGCCAACTTCTTTTTGCTGTCCATCTACAATTGTTGAAAAGCTGTCCAAATGGGAATGAGTATCATGGGTAAACAAAACGTCTACCTTTTTCGTCCCAGCTGCTGTCACAGGAATATCCAGTACAAGCAGAAGCAGTGTTGCAATTGTTAATACAATTGACAAAATTCGTTTCCGTGTCTTCATAACTTCTCCTTTTCATTCAAAAGATCTTCATCTGATTTCTATAGCATATCTTCTGCCAGCATCTCCTGATATCCGGCTGTCCTGTATTTTCCGATCAGCGCTGCCACCGGCTTTAACCTTTCATCCGTTATCCGTTCCAGTATTTTCAGCCGCTTAGGTGATATGACCTCTTTGGACCTGCATCTTTCGTAATCCGCGGCTTCCATATGCCAGTAATAAAATTCGCCCTTATAATACTGTGACAGTTTCTGTGCGATCAACACACCTTCCGGATCCAGATCTCCTGCATAATAAATCCGTGTTTCGGATTTTGCAAGTAAATCCAATGCCATCAAACCTGCCAGTCTTGGCTGACCGTTCATGCACATATATGCTTTTTCCTTATGATCTGTTTCTTCTTTTCCACAAAGCATGGCAAAAACCGAAGGATTTTCCACAATATATATTTCATTTTGGGGACAATAGAGTGCATCCCATTCTGTAAGCACTGCAAGAGGAACCTGTACAATATGCTGTTCTTTCGCAAAACCTGCCATACCTTTATGATAATTTCCATCTTTTTTCACAGCCTGCACCTGATACAGCATGGTATAATTGGAAACATCATCCAGCATGATTCCTGCCAGCAGATAACTTTTCTGACGCTTATACGCAGGAAATATTGCAGATGTCTCTACTGTAATTCTTCGTATTTCCAAATCCATCTGTATGATCTGATATAAAAAATTCCCATCTGCTGTTCCAATATCAAACGCATGTGGATTGCCTGTCCGCATAGCTGCAAATACGGCAAGGTACATCTTTGTGCTGCGATATGGCAGATTGTTATAGATTTCTGCTCCAAGCCGCAGCATCTTGTCCCATTTGGCCAGTTCCTGACTCCCGTTGTCTTTCACAATGCTTCGCAACGATTCTAAGGCTGTCTCTACAGGAGTTTCTTCATAGTCTCTCTGAAAAATATCCCATATACGCTCTTTTTCCTGTTCTCGTAAGGATTTTTGCTCCTGTCTTCCAAGCAGTGGCTCTTCAAAAAAATTCTCCAACAGGCATTCCGGCGTTATCTCTTTATATCTGCTTGTTTCCAGCGCCTGTCTGAATTTTTCTGCTGACACCGTTACACTTTTCTGACTGTGAAAAGATTTTCCAAAAAATCCTTCCAGTTCTTCAATATCTGTTGGTTTCAGATTCTTCAGAATTACTTTCCCACCAAACCTTCCGTAAGAAATATATTTCTCCCGGAAGCCTTTCAGAACCTTCTCCCAGACCGGGCTCAGGTGAAAATAAGCCAGACAGTCTTTCATTTTATTTTCAGATTTATACTCCTTCTGCCTGTCCAAGCTCTATTCCTCTCTGTTCAACTTCTTCCTCGTGTTCTAACAATTCTTTCCTGTGACCATTCCATAAATAAGGCATAACGGTTACAAATTTCGCATTTCCCGGACGGATTAACTGATAGATTGCCAATGCGTCCAACGTATCACAATCTCCCCACAGAACCTGTGAGTTAATAATAAAATCAAACCGGAATTCTGTCATCAGACGGAACATATCGCGAATATTTTTATTATCTACTCCGGCAAATGCCTCGTCCAGAGATATCAATCTCGGTGCATCTTCTCTTCCTCCCTGATACTTGGCCACAACTGCTGAAAACAGCGGTACATACATGGACATTGCCTTTTCTCCGCCACTGAAGGTTCCGAATACACTATTTGTCAGCTCCTTCTGACGTTCCCCGTTTTTCTGGGAAAACAGCTGGAATTCAAACCATTTACGGTAATCCAGCGTATCCTTCATGATCTGATAGAAGGATATCATTCCCGCACTGTCTTTCGCATTTCTTCGTGCCTCTGCCACTTTGGAACGGAAATGGGCAGACAATCTGGCTGCCTCATCTTCACTCATCAGCCGATAATCTTTCTTCAGTAATTCTACCAGTTCTTTCGTATCCAGCTGGTCTTCCTGTTCTGCAGTCTTACTTCGCCATCTAAGGCTAAGCTTTAATCCGCTGGAGGTATTCATACCGTTCATCAGGGAATTCATTTTCTGTACCCATGTATTGGAACCGTTAATCTTTCCACGGATTTTTCTGCTTACCGTATTGGCAAGAATGTCTTCAAACAACTCCCGGTCTCCATCTTTGATCAGATTCTCCAGCTCTGTGATGTCTTCTTCAAGATGCAAAAGAAGACTGGCAAATGATATCTTTACGCCTTGATATCTGGCCGAAATGTCCAGTCGTTTTGCAGGAAATTCCGTTTGTTCTTCTTCCGTAAACAACTCATTCTGCATTAAATGATAGTCTGTAAGAAAGCCTCTGTTTTCAAAATATACCTTATTCAGATCGCGGATCACACTGTCTTTATCCAGCGCTTTTACATCTGATTCCAGATAACTTCTGATATGTGCGGCATCTTCCGGTATCTCTTTTGGTATTTCCACATAATGCAAAGCCTTTTCCATATCATAGCATTCTGAAAAATATTTCGTTTTCTTTTCATATTCTTCAATTTTCTTCTTGTTTTCGTCTAAACGCAGTGTCAGTTGTCCCACTTCGTCTTCTTCATGTGTCTGTCTGCTTACGCATACACGTAATTGCTCCGGATAATCCTGCAGCCAGTTAATACATGCATCAAGCCGTTCTTTAATTTCTTCGTAATCAGTCAGACGCAATTGTTCCTGAATGGAAGTCTGTTCTTCTGTCTTTCTCCTGATTTCTTTTTGAATTTCCTGCAGATCATACCGTATCTGTTCCATATCTGCATCCAGATCTTCCAGATGTTCTTTTCGCTCTCTCAGATACATCAGACTTCTAAGATACATTTCATGTGCAGCAATCAGGCTGATCAAATGCTTTCCATATTCTTCTGCTGCTTTTTTTGCTTCTTTAAATATATCATAAGAACAGGTCAGATATAGTGCTTCTGCAATTTCCAGTGCTTTCTTTTTCTTTTCTTTCAGTATCTCGGCCAGTTCACGGATCTGATATTCCAGTTTATCACTCTCTCGCTTCAGCTGTTCGCACTCTCGTTCCTCGGCCTGCAGCATCCGAAGTGCTTCTCTCATATCTGTGTCTTTCGGAAGATTCTCGTATTCTTTTCTGAGAATAACTTTTCTGTCAGACAGCTTTCTATGCAGTTCCTCCAGCTGCTGTAATGCGGTTTCCAACTCTGTGATTCTCTGTCTGCACTCTTCTATCTTTGCCTGTCTGTGTTTTTCACGGGCCTTTGTTCCAAGGAATCCTGCCTCATATTCTCCTGTTACAGTTCCGGCAAGCACTCCCATTCCGTAAGTTCCATCTTCTGCAACCGTAAACAAGCTCTCACTATCATATGCAATACTTCCGAGAATTCCGGTCAGACGCTGATTGGAAAATATGTCGTTCACTTCTTCATTCAGTTCCAATACATCTAACAGACTTCTGTCCGGCTGCAAATTCTTCTGACTGTTCTTGCAGACAAACAGATAGTGATCTTCACATCCTTGTTCTGTTTTCAGAACCTGCTCTTTGTATTGCTCATCTATTACCAGTGCATCCAGAATTCCCATCTTTAATAAAGCTTCTTCCAAACGGTTACAGGCTTCTTCTTCCAGATTATCTCCAAATTCTATGACCTTGTAAAATTCCTGATATGGAATTCCAAGAGCATCCAGTCTCTTACGGTTACGTATAACTGCCTCTGAGCGTTCCGGCTGTGGTTCTTTCTGATTCTCCCATTCAGCCAGATCAGCCCTTATTTCTTCCAATTCCTTTTTTGTATTCTGGCTCTCTGTATCATTTACCGAAAGTTCAGCTTCGATTTCCCCATTTTTCTTGATCCATACATCTGCAATCCTCTGACGAACTTCAGCAAAATCAGAAGATTCCTTATACGCATCTGCAAATATACTTAATTCTCTTAATAATTCTTTTTCTAATGCCAGCTCCTGGTTTGCACCGTTCCACTGATACAATGCTTCTTTCCATTCATTCTGTGTCTGCACAAATACAGATTCCAGTTCTGACACTTTTCTCTGAAGAGTATCCAGTTCACGAATCCGTCTTTCTCTTTCTTTTATCAGATCATCCTTCTGTCTTTCCAGACGATCTGTCTCTGCCAGTATCTCTGTTCCCTCATTAATTTTTTCTTTTGTGTTATCAAATTGCTGCTGGTGTAAATTGAATTTGTATGGTTCTTCCGGATGTTTTTCCAGCTCTTCCTTCATAAATGCATGCTCTTCAAAGGCCATGGTATCAGCCTCATCCTGCATCTCTTCTATAAGCTCTTCCAGTTCTTTTTCTTTCTCATATTTCCTGTCTTCTTCTGTTTTGATCTGATTCTGTGCATCCTGATATTGCGTCTGCTTCTGCTCCAGAAATCTCTGCTTTTCTCTCAGATTTTTCTGTTGTCCGTTTAATTCTGTAATCAGCTCCGCTTCTCTTCGCTTCAATGCTACCGCGTCGCTTTTGTTCAGAGATTCTTTCTCTTTCTCCATGGACTCACGTTTCACATCCAGCTGCTGATGTTCTATTTTCAGAGCTTCAATCTTCTTTCTGCATTCACACAGCTTTTTCTCCTGTTCTTTTTGTTGTGTCCTTGCATTTTCCAATTTTAGCCCAGCCTGTTCGCAGCGTTCTGCTTTTTCATATAATAATTTCTGATTATATTTTGAAAATACTGCCTGAATCTTTTCTGCTGCCTGTTTGGCTTCTTTTCTGTTTTTCAGATTCATGGTCATGGTATCCATATTTTCAATGGCTTCCGACATAGGACGCAGGTCATCATCAGACAGAGGCTGAAGGGAATCACTTAAAATATCATTGATTACAGATGGCTTAAAATCCTTGGAAAGCTTCGGTGTACGCAGTTGAATCAGAAGATCTATCATTTCCTTATATTCTTCTGTTGTCTCAAATCCAAAAATCTGGCGGTTCACATACTCCATATAGTCAACCTGCCTGTCGATAACGCGGCCGCCATCCCCAATTCTGTTTTCCAGTTCTTTTTTGGAAAGTGTAACCTTTTCGCCTGAATCCTTATACAAAAAGAAATCCTTACCGATACGTCTTCCATCGGTCAGACTAAAATACCATTTATCCAGATTCTTTCCTCTTCTTGCGCGGATACCCATTCCAATTGTTAAATATGTGTCACTGTTTTGTCTTTTAAGCTCCAGATACAGATAGCCAGTGCGTTCTTCACGTCCGTCATCTTCTTCCAGAAGATAACTGCTCATCTTACGATCCCTGGAACCGAAGGGATCCAGTCGTTCCGGACTCATATTTCCATCCAGAAGAAGGGGCACCACACTCTGCATGGTTACTGATTTTCCCGATCCGTTTGAACCTCGAAGGAGCATTCTTCCCTTCACAAATGGGAATTCCTGTTCGTCATAATACCAGAAATTAATCAGCCCGATTTTATTTGCCTGCCATCTGCTATTCATCATTTCTTCCTCCCATATAATCCTCCGGATAACTTCCCTGTATTTTTCCGGTGAGCGGACATATTTTTATCTGATGAGTGGCCTCTTCTTTTCTTATAAACATCCACAACTCCATCTCATCCAACACACTTTTTACAAATTCCCCTTCCGGCATCTCGCGATAATTTTTCGAAAATCCACTTCCATATTCCTGTTTCATTTCTTTTATCATATTTTCAAATTCAATCCCATCTATAAGACAGGTTTCATCCAATCCGGTCTTCCATTGACCCTTCTCAATTTTCTTGCGTATTTCACGAAAACACAAAAGCAAAATATCGGATATGGAATTATTGCCGGGAAATACCGTTCCCATCCTGCAGTCGTCTCCGGATAGCAGATATGCACTTCCTTTATGAATGTGCACATGACAGTCAAATATCTGCTCCAGTTCTTCGCTTAATCTGCGTCCGTAATATTTCAGATATTCAAAATCCTCCGATGAGCCATCCTCTTTATACATACCAGGTGCAAAGATCAGTCTTTTATAGACTCTGTGCCTTCTTGCAAAGCCTCGGTCTTCATCCACTTCAAACCAGTCACTTTCCTGAAAATCTTTCGGTTTCGTATATTCCATAATGTCTTTTGAAAAGCTCTTCATAAAATACCTGGATGCACCTGTATTTTCATAAAGCACTTCTCCTCCTTCGTCATCCATGAATGCCTCGTCTTTTCCATCTGTAACTCCAATAAGCCCCTGGTCTGCTGCAAATCTCATTACACGGATCAGCTTCCTTCTATTCGTATACAATGTCCAGTCGGAAATTTCCCCAGGCAGATTTGCAGTAATATATTCCGTCAGCTGTGATATGATAAACTGCTCCTGTGCATCTTTGTCTTCCAGAAACATCAGCAAAATACAGAGATAGGCATATTCTTCTTTTGAGGAAAATTTCTGAATACCCATAAAGCTTTCCGGTATCACCGGAATCTTCTCCATCTTTATCAGAAGTGAATTGTCAATGATCTGGCAGCCCATTTTCTCTGTAGTAAATTTACGCAGTTCTCCAAGAGCATCTCTTAATTTATAATAGGTTTCCTTATCTCTGGATTTTAATACCCATCTTTTATTTAACAGGATCTCCAGTTCCTTCATCACGTTTCCTCCTGAAATACAATTGACAGATCAGGCATGGTAAAATTACCATCCAGACAATGCACAACACAGGTCTCATATGCCCGGCTTCTGTCTAATATATATCTTCTTCCATCATCCGTTCTTGCGGAAAAATCCGCAGATTCCATGGCATCTGACAGCCATTTCAAAAGGATCTCCCTGATTCTTGGTTCCAGTACCGGTAATTCTCCAAAATGAATCCTTCCATTTACTTCCAACGCCTGCAATTTTTCCATTTCTTCTCTCTGTTTTTCCAGCATTTTACGTCTTGTTTCCTGCTTTTGCTCTGCTGATTCGCGGATCGCACTTCTTCTGGATTTCTCCCTGTATGTACGTATCCTTGGCTTTAAACTGATTTCCATGGGTTGTTCTTCGTATACTCCGATATTCATGCTATCCGTTTCACGTACCAGATCTCCGGCAATATGCTGCGGGCACTCCATGCCAAATACCATTGCAGACATTTTGTGGGCTTCTTCCATATCCTGGCATTTCAAAAATAATTCTGCCACTTTGCGGTATTCTTCTTTTCTGTTAGCACCTAATGCATTCTTTTCACTTAACTGCGCTGCATATCTTGTGATCCTGCGAATAATATCATTTGTTGCATCAAAAAGCTTTCCCGCTTCATTCTCCTGACCTTCCTTTCCTACAAACCAGTCATAGATACTTTGATAACGGCCCTTTACTTTCTGCCAGATCATTTCCTTCGATACTTCCACATCCATTCGCGGTATCGACAATTCATAATCAACTACTTTTTCAAATACCTGGTTTTTCATCTCTTCCTTCTGCTGGCATAAGCTTTCTTCTATCACACCCACATTTCTCTGTAATCCTTTAATAAAGCTGCGCAAATATTCGATCAACCGGTCTTTAAACACCAGAAACTGCTTCGTATGCATCATTTCTTCTGCCCGCACACTGTTCAGATCTCTGATATAGTCCTGATAATTCTGATTCAGGCGTACAAAATCATTATTCAGATCTGTCCACCAGGTATATACTTCATTTTTATCTCTTTCCACCATCTCCGGAAACCGTTCTATACCTCTTCGTATCCGCTCCAATAATGTGGGTTCTAGGGATGCACCTTCAATAAACAGATTCTCAAGTCTAAGCACCAGACGTTCTATCTCTACACTATATTCTGTCATCTGATAGCGGTACTTTTTGTTCTTAAATTCTTCAATGGATGCCACCTTTTTCGTATCCTGGATCGTATTCAGATTCTTCCATTCTGTCAACATTGTAAGATCCTGCTGACACTGCTCTGGTCTGTAATCTGCAAAAAAAGGATCCTTTATCATTTCTTCGTAAACCTCTTCCTGGTACAGCCAGTATTTCAGTTTCTCGTAATGTTCAAAAAAAATACGCATAATACAGCGATATCTGCTTACATTATCTGCATTTAAATATTTCGCTTCTGTCAGTGGTTTGATTAATTTATCTGATACCTGCATGAGGCCTCTCCTTCTTTTCATACATGGGGTCACTTATATATAATGTCGGAGGCAAAAGTCCCCGACTACGATACTTGCGGATTGTTTCACCGATTACATTGTATCAAGACGTTGGCCAGTCGACCAGTCCTAATCTGTAAAAGCTACTATTTTTTTGCACGAAAAGAGGCTGCAGGAATTCTATCCTACAGCCAATTTCGCTTTTTTGTTTATTTCACTTTTTTATTCGAACTCAATATCAGCAACTATATATTGTGTCTAATCACATTATATATTGCTATATTTTGTATTATTATTCTTAATATTCTATGCTCTCTTTATCTTTTTGACACTTTTTGCAAGCATTTTGCAATCACGTTCAATATATAAGAACTATTCCCATAAATCTAATTCCTCTTCCGTATAATTTTCTTCTCCATTTTGTATGCCACTTTTTGCCTTATCATAATCACCTTGATTAGTCGGAAATTGTGATCCTATTTCATTCGCTTGGCTCATTTCGCTCTGAATTTCCTCTGCCCTTTTCATAACATCCTGTTCTGACAACAATTTATCCTTAATAAAATTTAATGTAAGACTAATCTTTTTACTAATTCTTAGATACATATCTGCAGCTTTTGCATTTCCCTGAGCTTGTTTTTCATAATCGCATATTTTTTGTATACTCGCCAATATAGTTGCTATTATAGTCAATATTAGGGCAATTATTTCAGCCATTTTACTTCCTTTACCAAACACTACTGTAAGCAAAGTAGTCCCCGTAATTGCATTTAAAAATATTTGTATAAAAGATAATATTCTATAATATCTACGTTTTCTTTCAGCAGCATTGTAATGCTTTTTCTTTTCGTAAATTGCGTCTGCTTTAAACTGCTTTAACTGTTTAACTATACTATCCATCAGTTCCCCTTTCTATCATATATTCTTTTTAATTCTATCAAAATTTCTTTACACTCAGTCTTAAGACCTGCATTCATTACCTTCATTAATATATCCCCATGACAATTTCTTAACCTTTTTCCACTTCCACAAGGGCATAACAAGTGACCTCTATATGAAAAATTCGCTATAAAATGCATAATATCAAAGACTTGTCCCCATTCTTTAACATTAAACAATTCCTTTATATATTCCAAATCGCCCATAATACCATGCGATCTCTCTCCAAACGGATATATACCATATTCTTCATAATAGCGATATGTATATAAGTAAGGTACTATATACATATCAACAAAGCTACTTATATCTGTATTTTGTGAAAAATACATCTTTAGCTCAAAATCAGAAGCCAAACACAACTGCCCATCATCGTACCGATGAGGATAATTTTTATCAATCCTATTTGATACCTCTTTTACTACTGGTATTTGCAAAGAACTATCACCTAAAACTGTAATTTCCAAATTAAATTTTCCAGTCAGCCGAACATCATTATAAATATGATCCAGGTCAAATTCTCCTGTAAAAATATATTCTTTTTCATGTTCAATAATTTTAAGCGTAGGATACTTTTCTCTCATGGTTACAATATCACGATTATCAATTTTCATAGGCTACTTTCCCCATGGTTTAGGTGTATTAATAATGACATTTGGCACCACACTATCATAGTCTTCCAATTTTACATTCTTCTTCACATAGTCTCTTCCAAAATTATTTTCTAACAATGCTACAAAATCATTGTCTTCAAGATTCATTGAATCTAGACAATCTTTTTTCATTGCTTTTACCCATTTAAAGAATATTTGTGCCTTTTCCGGGTTATCATTCCATGAATCAGCCAAATTATCCTTTGGATTGACAGGATTTATAATATACCATATACCTTTACGTTTACGAATAATATTTTTATCTATATATTGCCTAGAGAACTCTTCTTCTTGCAATGTTTGATTATAAGAATAAATCTCAAAATCATTGGCAATTGCTTGCAGTAATTCAAACACATTCATTGATGGATTCATACCATATGCAATTTCTGCACAAATTGTAGTAATTATAGCAGAAGTTGGTTTTAAATTTTCTTTTTTAATTCTACAATAATATACATCTCTATGATGCTTCAAAATCTGTATAACGCGTTGCAATGATGAACGTTCTAAACCTTCTGGTATTTCTTCAATACTATTATAAATTGTTCTATTCTTTTCCAAAAGAATCTTTTTCCTATTTTCCCGATTAAAATCCAAAAAAGGCTTATTTATTGTTTCAAACCAATTTTTATATGCTCTCGGATTACTTGTGAACCAATAATAGTTCTCTCCTCTTTTATCTGTAATCGCAACCGCAAGTTCAGCGTTTTCTCGAGATACCCCAAGATTTATCATTGATTGAACAACATCATTTGATTCAGAAACACCCGGTACAATGTCAATATTAAATCCTATACCATTAACTTCAGCATATTCCAAAGTCCAACATTTATCCCACTCTCTATTCTGTAATTTTTCTTTATATACTTCCGATTTACAAATAGTTTCTTTTATGATATTTTTCACATATTTAGCAGTTGTTTTTTCCTTTAACTTTCCAAGACAACAAATAAAATCCAAATCATAATCCGCTTCTTTAGATTCCCTATATGGACGAACTACTGTACCTAAGCTAAAAGAACCTTGTGGGAAAATATCACATTCTACCCCTTGCTCCTGTAAATATGTACCAACAGCCTTGTATTTATCCGTTGCATTTTTATACATAGTCGGTGATATATCCAACCCTTCAATCAATTTTAATATATCCTGTTGTCTTAATTTCGTCTTTCTCATATAAATCCTACTCCTCTATTTGCATATTAATCTTCTCAATCCACCTACTGTCATCACTCTCAAACAGCTTTATAAACTTTCCAAAATTACTGCTACCAGTAACAGAATCATCCGAATCCAAATCTTTCACTCGTCGACTCATATCTTTATAATTCTCCACAGTAACGTATTCCATAACCTCTTCAATCTGGTCTGCTCTTCCTTTGTAATTTTCAACTCCGGTATATTTTTTAATCAAAGGAGCATTTACCGGTTTAGCCGGAGATTTCAAATTTTCATCTGTCCAATGCTTAGATATAATCTGCATTGTGCAAGGATTACCAAATATAATCACTGCATCTGCAGCAGTATTCACGCCATGAAATACATTAATCTTACGCTTAATGTCCTCATATTGCTCGTGAGGTTTCTTTTCTGTATCACAGAACACAAGCACAAGTTCATCTGCTCCATTTTGATATCGGTCCTGATACCTCGCTGGGATATTTCCATTTCCACCAGCATTTACCAATGAAATATCATATTGCTCATTCCATACTTTTAAAATTTTTAATCGTTTTAGATACTCATATTCCTCATTGCCTTCACAGATAATACAGATTTTGTGATTATCCAAAAACTTAGGGAGTTTATTTGGCATCGGCATCATCCCCCTTTACATTACCTTTAATACTAAGCAAAGAGTTAATCAATTCAGGATCAGGTAAAGCACCAAGTGCACCTTTTCTATATTTTTCCATAACATCCGTCGTATCCCTCACTCCCTGCTGCGCAGTAAAATCAGCAAGTGAATATACAAATACACCTTCCTCATCTTTATGCACAAACCAAATCTGCTCCTTCCGGAACATTCTCTTGCAGTCCATGAGATTTATATCATGAACTGTAAATATCATCTGTGCACTTGTATTTAATTCATTATTAAACATCGCAACAATCGCCCTTGTAAGCTTAAAATGAATACTGCTATCCAACTCATCCACCACTAATATTCTGCCCTGTTCAAGTGCTTCAATTACATAACTTGCAATAGCTGCAATCTTCTTTGTTCCTGTGGAATCAAACATCATACTTGGTACATGAACACCTTTATATGTGGAAACTAACCTAATCTGATCCATAATATTCTCCGGAATATCAAGCACTTTCTCATCTGGCTTTTCATCCCCTTCACCAGTTTTCAGTTGTATCTTATCCATATCCACATATTCAAAGTTATCCATATACAGGTCTGCATTTTTTATAAACTCAACAACCTTTTGCTGTAACTGATTCTTATTTTTCATGAGTTCAATTGTGTGTTGCATAGGTATGTTATTCATATTGATGACATCAATTTTTTCTGCAAATCCGACAAGAATCTGCTTCATCTCGTTGACATGTTCAAATTTACTTGTATCTACTACATAGCATAGCAAATTATTTTTAGATACTACCGACATCATAGCCTGCACAGTTTCATCAATACATTCATATATTTCGCTAATGGTATCCTTTTTCAACCAGCAAACTTCTTTTTCATTGTTATATTGATCTTTGAATATCTCAGAAAATGATTCATATATATATTCTTCTTTTTCTGCATCATATTTAAAATCATAAGAAAACTTTCTTCCAGATGCCATAAATGTAACACCTAACTCGCATACATCACTATCAGTAAATATATTTGTTATCAGTCCATTCTTCTTATTTAAAAGTACATTTCTTATTGCCCTAATGCACTTGATTAGACATGTTTTTCCTGCATTGTTTGGTCCATATATTCCTACAGTTTTAAGCACATTAAAATTATTCTCCTGATGAACGTTTGCTCCAAATTTTTTATTTCGCATATCTGCTTTCATCGAAAATGTAATGTCATCCTCAAATGCATAACAGTTTTTTGCTCTTATCTCTATAATCATAGCTCATTCCTCCAAGTCACTTTTCTTCTTTACTTATCATTATTATATCATTAATTATTTTTTATGCAACTTTTTTTCACAAAAAATATAATTTAGAGATTAATTAAACTTAACATAGCAAAAAGGACAGCCTCCCAGCCGCCCTCTACATCACACATACACCACCTTCCTCACCACAATCTCCTCCGCACAAGCAATAATGTTATTCATCTTCCCCACCCACATCATCTGATTCTCTGCTTTCAATTTCTCTGTCACGCCTTGCTTTTCCTCCATCTGTTCCACAAGTCTGTCCCGCATCTCATAACATTCCTCGTCAATCTCATGCAGATATTCATTTAGTCTTCCATGTGTTATTGACCTTTCTCTTGCCGGAGAAAGGTCTTTTTTATGCTTGTTTTACCATGCCATAACAGTTTTCCTCGTAAAACTTTCGGTTTGCCTTGCCAGACAAAACGATAAGATTCGGATTGATAGCAAGCATGCGATCATTGAGCTGCTTAATAATCTTATAGCCTTGTGCTCGGCTGACGCACCAATCATCACAGACTTCTGTAACGTCTACATACATATTTTTATTCATAGGCTGATTCCCCCTTTCTTCACTTCAATGTCTTATGAAAACATTTTCGATTATTTAACGCGTACATTTTTGTACTTGTGTAATTATGGTATAATATCTATTTTGTTTTGTCAAGTACTTTTTTGTACTTTTATTTTATTTGATATTAACTTTTCTGTTCACTTTTTTGTTTGTTCGTGGTACAATAATGCTATTAAACAAGAAAACACTTATCGTAAAGGAGATTTTTATATGACTCTTGGAGATAAAATTAGAAAATATCGGACACTAAAAGGTCTGACACAGGCACAGCTTGGCTCAATGGTCAAACTGACCGGAGACCGCATACGCCAGTATGAAAATGATGTAAGAAAGCCAAAGGATGGAAAGCTGTTTGAGATTGCAGACGCTCTTGATGTTAATCCTTCTACACTCGCTGAACCGGATTTTGATGATCCCATCAGTGTAATGCATGTACTTTTTGAATTGGAGGATATCTATGGATTACACTTTGAAAAAGTCGGTGATAATTATCAATTAGCCTTTTCAAAGGGAGAATATTCGAGTGCTAACTGGATTATTGAGGGACTTGCGGCATGGGTAAAAAAAAGAGACGAATTACAACCGGATATCAATGACTCAAATAGTACCATTGCAGATAAGAAAAACGATTATATCCGTTGGAAGGCAAGATATCCATATAATTTTGCCGAAGAGATTACCAGCAATTTTGCATTGGTTCAGAAATTTAATGAAGATGCCTCTTCTCTGCTACCTTCTGGCAGGCAACCGATTACTCGCTTCTCAGAGTTCTATCGCAGCTTGCTTGCGTTGGAAGATGCAGGAGTCAAATTCACTATATCCGTGGATGAAATTATTGGCAAACGAAGCGCCGCTTTTTATATTGAATTAGATTACATTATGAACAGTTCAGATGAAATCAAGAAACTATATACGGGATTTAGACAATGCTGGTATGATATGAAAGAGATTGGAATTGAAATACATGAATCGCCAGTTCCTGTAAATGGCAATATGAATATACTACTATATTCCGATAACATTCAGCTTATAGCACTGTTCCATGCACATATACGTCACTTAGAAGAAAAGAAATCACCTATGTATGAGGCTGAAATTGAGGATACATTGCAGATATTCAATGTACCAATAAAAGAATATGCATAAATAACTATACTAAATAAAAAGGAGTAACACCAATGGCAAAAAAAGAAGCTAACTTTGATTTATATATACACGATTTACTTGTCGAAGCTGGCATACAAGCAGATACACAAGGTAGCAACATCATTGAAATTAATAATGCTCTAAAATCAGCTTCAAAACATAAAACAGGCAATGTCGGATTTCCTGAATATTGCGCAGTTGTCAATGATTTTGTTCTTGTCATGGAGGATAAAGCTGACAGATCAAACTTGTGTGCCTTTGAGGATGATGGCACTACTATTTCCTTGACAGTACAGGCCACAAAACATTATGCCGTAAATGGCGCCTTACATTATGCCAAACATATTTTACAAAACACTACATATGATAAAATATTTGCGTTTGGTAATGCTGGAGACCGCAAACATCATATCATTCAACCATTATTTGTTGACACTAACGGCTATACATGGCTACCAGAAGTAGAAACTTTTGAAAATTTTTCTGCAAACCATATTTTAGAATATTACAAAAGAATTGTATTAAAAGAAACTCCACCAGAGGATATAGAACTTGCCGATATTCTTAAGAAAGCAAAGGAACTCCATGAATATCTACGTAATTATGGAGGTTTGGGCGAAGACGAAAAACCGCTTGTTGTATCCGCAATTCTTCTTGCATTGCGTGAACAGAAATATAGTTTTCGCCTTGATATGTTAAAAGGTGACTTCTTAGAAAGTAACACTGATGGAGCAATTCTATATCAATATTTAGAAACGAACCTACAACGTGCAAAGGTTGCTCCTGAAGTAAAAAAAGCTCGGGTACTTAACCAATTTACTTTGATAAAGGACAGACCTCAATTAAATACTAAACGAGAAGACTTAGGCAATAAGACACCCTTAAAATTTTTTGCAGAATACATTAATGAAAACATATTCAAAGCTCTGATATCAAACTCAAATGAAGATTATTTAGGCCGATTTTATGGGGAATTTGTTTCATACTCTGGTGGGGATGGCCAATCTCTAGGAGTAGTTCTTACCCCTAGCCATATTACCGACCTATTTTGTGAATTAGTAGATTTAAAACCTACCGATGTTATTTTAGATCCATGTTGTGGCACGGGTGGTTTTTTAATTTCTGGAATGCATAAAATGTTAAAAGAAACAAAAAATCCTTCGAAACGATTACACATAAAGCAACATCAAATACATGGTATTGAAATTCGTGATGATATGTTTTCCATTGCCACTACAAACATGATCCTACGTGGTGATGGTCAAAGTAATTTAATCTGTGAAGATTTCCTTGCTCAAGACCCAGGAGAACTCCAGTTAAGAGGAGGCGGTATAACTGTTGGTTTTATGAACCCTCCTTATTCACAAGCCAAAAACAAAGACACTGCAAATTTATCAGAATTATGCTTTATTCGTCATCTATTAAATTCTATAACAGAAGGCGGTCGTGCTGCAGTCATTGTTCCTGTATCTGCAATGATTGGAAAAACCAAAGATGACAAAGCAATCAAAAAAGAAATATTAAAGAACCATACTTTAGAAGGTGTTATTAGTCTGAACAAAGATACATTTTATCGAGTAGGAACAGTACCATGTATTGCAGTATTTACTACAGGAATACCACATCCAACTGAAAAAAAAGCAAAATTTATTAATTTTGAAGATGATGGATATGAAGTAAAGAAACATTTAGGTCTTGTGGAAACTGAGCGTGCGAAAGACAAACGACAATATTTGCTTGATTGCTGGCATGGAAAAATAACAGATTTTCCATCAAGTTTTATGGTTGAAACAACTGTTGAAAATACAGATGAGTGGATACACTCATTTTATTACTATAATGATGAAATACCAACAGAAGAAGACTTTATGAACAGTATTGGAGATTATTTAACTTTTGAATTCAACATGATTACTCATGGTAAAGGCTATCTATTTGAACAAAGAGGTGATGCTGAAAATGCTTAATTTACACGACAGAGACTGGAAAGAATTTTATATTAAAGATATTTTTTTCATCAATCCAGGTAAACGCTTAACTAAAACTAATATGATTGATGGAAATAAACCTTTTATTGGCGCAACAGATTCGAATAACGGAGTAACTGCCTTTGTATCAAATTCTAATATATCTGAGGATAGAAATGTTTTAGGTGTAAACTATAATGGCAGCGTAGTCGAGAGCTTTTATCATCCGTATTCGTGCTTATTTTCAGATGATGTTAAACGTTTTAAACTAAAAGCTATATCAGGAACAAAATATCACTATTTGTTTTTCAAAACTGTAATTTTACAACAAAAATGCAAATATGCTTATGGCTATAAATTTAACGAACAAAGAATGCAAAAACAAATGATATTGCTGCCCGTTACCAATAGTGGCACTCCTGATTATGATTTTATGGAACAGTACATCAAAGAACGAGAACAAAAGATCACGCAAAACTACATATCTTTTATTGACAATGATTTACAAGAAGAAAAAACACCTCTTTCTCTAGAACAAAAGAAATGGAACACATTTTTTGTTGGTGATTTATTTACCGTAAGAAGACCACAAGCTCGTTCTGAAAAACAATACCAGTTTGGTTCAATTCCATTTATTGCATCCGGTAATACAAACAATGGTCTTACTAAGTGCTGTATGCCAAAAAAGGAAGAGATTCTGGATGAAGGGAACTGTATTACAATTAGCCCTGTTGATGGCAGTACTTTTTATCAAGAAACTGCTTTTCTTGGCAGAGGTGGTGCTGGCTCTTCTATTCTGATATTATACAATTCTAATATGAACAGATTTTCAGGTCTATTTATAGCAAGAATGTTAAGGCAAACTTGTTCAAAATATTCTTATGGAAAAATGGGAAATAAAGAAAGTATAAAACGTGAGAAGGTAATGCTTCCAATCAACGATAATGGTAAACCCGATTATCTCTTTATGGAACAGTATATAAAATATATAATATTAAAATTAAAAACAAAATACCTTAAAGAAAAATAAATATATAACACTTAATTTCTAAAATTATATTAAAATGCATAAATACTAGGAGGTCCGACATGATAAATAATTTTATATATGATGATGTTTCTAATGCGATATTAAATGCGAATACTGCTCTTAACGAGATTACCAAATCTATCACTAGCGCTACAGCAAAACCATATTTTATTTATGCTTATTCTTTATTTGAAAGTACCATTACAGAAATTACTAGATATTATATAAAAGCTTTTCCTCATAAGATTGACAAGAATATCTCTGTCAATAAGGATTTATTTCTTACATCATCAAGATCAAGCGATATAATAGATACCATAATAGATCAAAACATACGAAAATACTCATGCAAGTCACTTTATGAATATATACATTTTTTTATCTCCATACAGGATTTAGATTTATCTCTGAATGAATATAAAATTAGAGAAATATCTGATTTACGTAATTCTATTGTTCATGATGACATCAAAAACTCATTAATGTACAAACACACAAACAACACTAAAAGCTATAATAAAAATCCACCTACCTCATTATACAAAGACCACATTTGCTATTTTATTGAAATTCTTGATTTGTACAACACATGCATTGAAAAAAAATACCATGAATATACTCTTGATAAGTTAGCACGTTCAATTTGGAAAAATACTTTTTCAACACCATTACTTTCTTTCGATGCAGTTTGGGAATATCATTCTGAAGGTTATTTAACAATTAGGGATATAAATGACTTAAAGTCAAGAGCAGCTTCTCTATCAAAAAGCGAGCATTTATTCCTTGCAATTTTTCTTCAGCAATATAATAACGATTTAAATAGTTATATTAACAACTTCAATCAAATACCATCGCTTGTAAGTATAGATACGCATAATAAAGCAAAGCTTGTAGAACTTATTGATTTCTTTGATTCATTTCCATTACTTTTTAATGGTGAAAGAATCAGATAAACAGACTCAAAATAAACTGCAAGCATTTTGCAAGCACATAAAACGAGAAGCCTTAATTTATAAGGCTTCCCGCAATTTTCACACTATTCAAACTCGACAATTACTAATCAATTTTGTTTAGAGATTATTTGTTGTCGTGTTTCGCTTTCTTTTGATTATTTGATTTATCCATATTATCCTGCTTATATGGGCTAATGTTATCATTTTGTTATCGGCATTGATAACACACGCTCTATAACTGTGGATAATAGCAATATGTTCCGACTCAAATTATAAGCGGTTTTGCTTAGAAAAGCAACAGTAAATTCCTACACTAATAAAATGCTTCTACCACCAGAAGCACCGCAACTGCTACTTCTATATAAACCGCTTTTTTTCTCATTCTTTCGTGTTCTTTCTCCCTTCAGCAGTAATTTTTTCCAAGATCCACCAGGTGAGTATAAAACATCCAACATATACGATTGTTCCGACTGTTGTTGAACGCTGCCCCAATGTAGTTGTAAACTTCCAAATTGCATTATCCAAACCAACTTCTTGAACCATCGAAGAATTTCCATATCTTTCAACAACATAATTTACTTGTTTCATGTAATAGAATAAAGTTCCTGCATAAAGAATTAAAAAAGAACAGAATACTGACACTAAAGCAGTTATTCCCTTTTTTTCTTTTTGTATCTTTCTTTTTCCTACTTTTACAAACAAAAAATAGCCCAATCCTATGATATAAAGTATCATAGAAATTTCCATAGCCGCTACAAGTATCAGCATATTAGGCTGATGACCTACCGTCAAATCAATACAAGTGTCAATCCCAGCCTTGATTAATGTTGTAAGAAATCCGAAAATCATACTTTTTGTTATGTACTTCTTATTTCCTCTATCCATACACATCGACTCTGCGACACAAAATAAAACGGAGTTATAAACCCACCATAATACAATTGATATAAAAAAGCCGCTTGAAAAGTCTCCAAAGACCATATATGGAATTCGTACTAATAACCTGCTCAAAAATCCAAAGGCGACTGTTGCCGCTATTATAACTACCAATTCATTCTTTCTTTGATCTTCCATGCAATTTTCTCCTTTCACGCCTCTGAATATTAACATTTCCTTTTACTGCATATCGCACCTGTTATCCTTCTCTCCTTTTTCATCTGAATATCTCCTTTACAATTTAGCATTATCCCCTTCTCATCATTAGGTACTGGCACAGCGATATTTTATTAATCATTTTGGTTAAATTTTATATCTAAATTACGCCCCATTTCTTTGTTAATAATTCATAATATCATTATATATTATCCGGTATCTATTGTATATATTTTTTACACATACATCATAAAAACTAACAATTTTTGTAAAGAAAAAGCCCAGAAGAGACATTTTCGGTTCTTTCTGCATTTTGGGTATCCGTATATTATCAGTATTTGCAAAAAGCTATCAAATTAGCTTGAGATGCAAAATTAAAAGTAACGGAATTACCCAAACATCAGAAAGAACCTATTTACTCCTTCTCATACCGTAATTTATTCTTCAACAGTAATTTTCTCCAATATCCACCAGATGATTACAAAACATCCAACATACACAATCGTTCCAACTGTTGTTGATTCTCTGCCAAGCGTTGTGGTCAAATTCCAAATTGCATTATCTAAACCTAACTCTTGTACTTCCGGCATATCGCCAAACCTCTCAACTGCGTATTGCACTTGTTTCATGTAATGGAATAAAGTTCCCACATAAAGAACCAATAGTGAGCAGAATACCGTCACTAAAGCTGTAATTTCCTTTTTTTCTTTTTGTATCTTTCTTTTTCCTACCTTTACAAACAAAAAATAATACAGTCCTGCGATATAGAATATCATAGAAATTTCCATAACCGCTGTAAGTATCAACATATTCGGCTGACGGGCTACCGTCAAATCAATACAAGTATCAATTACAGCCTTGATTAACGTTGCAAGGAATCCGAAAATTATGCTTTTTGTTATCTGTTTCTTATTTCCTTTATTTACATACATCCGCCCTGCAACATAAAATAAAACGGAATTGTAAATCCACCATAATGCTATCGAAATTAAAAAAACACTTGAAAAATCTCCAAATACCATATATGGAGTTCGTACTAATAACCTGCCTAACATTCCAAACACAACCGTTGCAATTATTACAACCGCCATTTCATTCTTTCTTTGATCTTCCATATTCTTTTTCCTCTCTCGCTTTTAATACCCCAAAAATATCCAGTACTTATCGTCCCTCATCTATAAAATCTATCTCTGCTTTTCTAGTATTTCTCCGAAGTTTTCGCTTTCTGAGTTTACAATAACTCCTTTTGATTCCAATGCCTCTAAAATTTCCTTTTGCTCCTTTTCTTGTGTTTCATAACATACTGCTTTCAGAGAAGGCAATTCCAGTAAAACTTCCAGATTTTCAACAGGTGTTCCCGTCAAACAAACCCCTTCTAAATTTTCAGCTTCTTTTAATTCAGAAATATCTTGCACCAAATTATTACTGAGATCCAAAATCCGTATCTTTTTCATTCCCTCTATCCCATCTATATTTTCAACAAAATTATTGGAAATCCATAGTTCTTCTATCTGATTACAATTATCAAATGCGGCTAAGTCATAACAAACAACCCCTGAACCTAAAAATATCTTTTTCAGATTTTCCAATTCTGGAAGTGTAGCTGCTAACATTTCCTGTTCCTTTTGATGAAGTTTTTCGCTTTTAGAGGCTAAATTTTTAAAATCTTCTCTTTCCTCCGCATATGTTCTCCCATTCTTTTCATTTTCCTGTTCTCCATTCACATTCAAGCAATATTTTTACGGTTCATCCACTTCTTCTTAACATCACTGACCTTTTCTGTGACTATACGTTCCTTTTTCTTTATTCTCTTTTGGAAGGGATAGATTTTTGTCGTATTCTTTCTTGATATTTTTCACTCTATCAAATTCAACTTGATACGTGTTTACTTTCTCCACAATGCCCAATTTATCTCTTTATCATAATTATATACATCAGCCACCTACATTGTAAAGCAAAAAGCAAGCCATTTTCAGACTTGCTTTCCACCATACATCTTTCCTTATTGATAAATCATTTCTTTATCCACAATCTCCCTTGCACACGCTTGTATATTGTTCATTCTCGCTACCCATTCCATCTGATTTTCTGCCTTTAACTGTTCCGTAATCCTCTGTGCCTGTTTCATCTGCTCTACAATCCTTTCAAAGCGTTCCTGTGCCTGTTCATCTACCTTAGCCAAATAATCATTCAATCCTCCACTTATACGCAGGTTCAAATATACACTCCTGCGATATTCTTTCAGATAACGTAAATGTCTTTGTCCCCATACGCCGATAAATCTCCGTTCTTCCTCCGGCAAGGTAAGACAGGGGATACGATAATCCCCATGTCTAACATAAGTGCCGCCCATTTCCTCAAAAATTGTTTTCTTCATAATCGTTTCCACCTTTCTTATCGTTCTCTATCCATAGATTTCTTCTTAACTGACCGTTTCGGCTGCTGTCTGCCTTCTTGCTGATAGCGGTGCAGTTTTTCCAGTACACTTGCTTTTTTCGGCTGTTCTAACGGTTTCTCTTTCTTCTGCTCCGTCTGATTTTTCCATGCTCGCAGTTCTTCATTGTATTCCATAATCAGTTCTTCTGCCTTGTTATAGACCTTCTGAAAGGATTGCACATTTGGATACCCTTCACGTTTTACGATCTGTTCCAAACTCTTATGCAAACGCTTTTCCAAATCCTCTAACAGTTCAATTCGCCCTTCCAGAGATTTTCGCTCTTTGCCTTTAAATAGTCCTCGTAACTCTGACAGTTGCTTTTTCAAAGAAGAAATATCCTGCTGTGTGCGTTTTATCTCCCTTGACTGTCCCTGTAATTCATACATGAGTTTCTGCATATCTTTCCATTCCTGCAAATCAATCTTTGGTACAGGTTTCGGCGGCAGCTTAAATTTGAAAATTACTTCCTGTAAAAAGTCTTTCGCACCTCGGATAATCTGACGGAACATATCCGGCAGCCAACCGTATGCCCTTATAGATTGCAACGTTTTATCTGTGATTTTCTCCTGCTTGATTTTCAAAATATCTTCTTCAGGAACGCCCTCAACTAATGCCACATCAACTGTCCGATTCCATTCCTGCCTTGCCG